>Ga0180223_1002562_pt1 | contig 10686 bp, 10 predicted proteins | sample eDN5th30CKraftOP_FD_151337 | JGI IMG/M metagenome (GOLD analysis project Ga0180223, IMG submission 151337) | Enriched Organic Plus compost microbial communities from Emeryville, California, USA - eDNA 5th pass 30_C Kraft OP (version 2) (version 2) ...
CGCTCCCGACGCAAGCGAAACCGGAAGTGACTCTCCCGTGAGCGCAGACGTGTTTACGAAGGCCTTTGCGGAGGCGATACGCCCATCAACGGGAATGACATCCCCTTGACGGATCAGGAGGCGGTCACCCGGACGAACCGTATCCACGGCAATCTGTTCGAGATGGTCATCGATATAACGCGTTGTCGTTCGCGGCGCACGGGACAGCAAGGCATGCATCTCACGGCGTGCCCGCCCTTCGGCAAAGCTTTCAAGAAAGGCTCCCCCAGTATACATGAGGGCGACGATCGAAGCCGCCAGCATTTCCCCGAATGCCAGCGCGGCCGTCATCGACATCGCCGCGACGATATCCAGCCCGAACTCCTTTCGCCATAAACTCCGGAGAATTTCGACGAGCAAAGTCGCCAGCACAGGCAAAGTGGCAATAGTCCAGGCTAGCCGCGCGCCGTATGAGTAGCCGGAGAAGTGCAGGCCGAGCCCGATAGCAAGTCCGCAGAAGGCAAAAATCAAAAGGATTGTCTTTGATCGACCTTCACCTGAAAACCGCATCTTTAGCGTCTCCCCGACCTATAGAATGAGCAAATTATAGAGCCCTGCCTCTGACCGACTACAGTAATTCTTCTTTACATATGTATTCCCTATAAACTCAGATCGACGGTCAGACCGCTGTGCCGACTAGGGCCCCAATACCAGCCGTGATTGCCATGGCCAATGCGCCCCAAAAAGTGACGCGAACGGTTGCCTTAAGCATATTAGCTCCTCCCGCCTTGGCGCCGATTGCGCCTAGTAACGCTAGAAACAGCAGGGAAGAGATAGCAACCGCATAAAGCAAGATCGAGGGAGGCGCGATGACCGCCATCAGCAAGGGTAGGGCGGCCCCAATCGAGAACGTGGCCGCTGAGGTCAGCGCTGCTTGCACTGGCCGTGCTTCCATGTGTTCGACAATTCCCAGTTCGTCACGGGCATGAGCAGACAGAGCATTGTGTGAGGTCAGCTGTATTGCCACCTGCCGCGCCAGTTCCGGAGTTAGGCCGCGATCAATATAGGCTTGCTTCAATTCATCGAGCTCTGCTTCGGGCTGAGTTTTGAGTTCCTTGCGCTCTCTGGCAAGATCTGCCAACTCCGTATCGGATTGAGAGCTGACAGAAACATACTCACCCGCCGCCATGGACATCGCGCCTGCAACAAGGCCTGCGATGCCAGCGATCAAGATCTGCGTCGTTCCCGTTGAAGCAGATGCGACGCCCATAATGAGGCTCGCCGTTGAGACAATACCATCATTGGCGCCGAGTACCGCTGCGCGAAGCCAACCGATCCGCGATACGAGGTGGTTTTCTGTATGCAATCGGCTCATTGAGGTACCTCCGGGCATTGGATGCATATCATCATACCTTCATCGAGACCCTTTGCCAGTGGCCTGAAAGTTTGAAGTTATCGAATTGTTCTCCGACGATCGGGCTTTTGCCGTTTTCGTTAGAGCTCCTGCGCGGATTTTTAAAAATCTGCGTTTTCGAGGGAGGCTTGAAAACGTTAACATTATACATTATAGTATATTATATAATGTTACGTTGGAGGCATAAATGCCCGTCACCAGAATATCTGAGAAGCTGTCGGTATCTTCGCAGCCAAACGCGCAAGAACTCAGTGTACTCGATCGAAGCGGCTTCAAAACGCTGATCAACAACCGCCCCGATAACGAAAGCGCAGACCAGCCGGGAAACCAAGCGGAATGCGATGCAGCCCACCAATGCGATCTCTCTTATGCGTATATTCCGGTCACAATGAATACGATCACTGAAGCTGATGTGCGTGCGTTTCAGGCGGCGGTCAGAAAATCCGATGGCCCCGTGCTTGCGCATTGCAAAACAGGTACGCGTTCGCTCAGCCTTTATCTGATCGGTGAGGTATTGGACGGACGCATGTCTGTTGAAGACGTCGTACCATTCGGACATCAACTCGGCTTTGATACCAGTGTCGCGGCATCGTGGCCTCAACGCTTCGCTGACCGTCGCCCGCAGGTAAAAGGCTTTTTCGATAGGCGAACCTCCAGTGTTCAGTACGTGGTGTCCGATCCGGCAACCGGTATGTGCGCAATTGTAGATCCCGTTCTCGACTTTGATGAAAAGTCGGGGGCCACGGCGACGATCAACGCAGACGCAATACTCAATTACGTCCGCAATAGTGGCCTGACGGTCGAATGGATTCTCGACACTCATCCACACGCCGACCACTTTTCCGCAGCTCAGTATCTCAAGGAGAAAACGGGCGCGAAGACGGCGATAGGCGAGCATGTAATCAGAGTCCAGAAGCTGTGGAAGGAGATCTACAACTGGCCCGAACTAGCTACAGATGGCTCGCAATGGGATCGGCTCTTTGCCGATGGTGAGGCGTTTAAGGTTGGTTCCATCGATGCCAGAGTTATGTTCTCGCCTGGCCATACTCTCGCTTCAATCACTTACGTGATCGGCGACGCGGCATTTGTCCACGACACAATTTTTATGCCCGACAGCGGTACGGCACGGGCCGATTTTCCCGGTGGAGATGCGCGAGCCTTGTGGAAGTCAATCCAGGGCATTCTTGAACTTCCTGACGAGACGCGGATATTCACCGGGCATGATTATCAGCCACGCGGCCGTGCGCCACGCTGGGAAAGCACTGTGGCGGACCAGAGAAAGTTCAACGCGCACCTTGTTGGTCTGACGGAAGAGGACTTCGTTGCCCTACGAACCAGGCGAGACAATACGCTGCCAATGCCAAAGCTCATCCTGCATGCGCTACAGGTAAACATACGCGGCGGGCGACTGCCTGCACCGGAAGCCAACGGCAAGCGCTACCTGAAATTTCCGCTGGATGCATTGGACGGAGCTGTATGGGGATGACAAGGGACATAACGGCAATGATGAAAGCTGGCCAATCTTCGGCAGAACTGTCCTTGCGGGCGGGCGAAGTGGCAGACTTACTAAAAACATTGTCCCATCCAGCCCGTCTGTTGATCGTCTGCAGCTTGGTGGAAAGCGAATATTCCGTGGGAGAGCTTGAAGAAAAAGTCGATGTTCATCAACCGCATCTATCGCAGCATTTAACGGTGCTGCGCAGTTCCGCAGTGGCTGAGACGCGTCGGGAAGGAAAGCAGATATATTATCGGCTCACCGAAGACAAAGCGGCGCAACTGGTCGCTGCACTTTACGACATCTTCTGCGTGGAGAACGGAAAACCAGCGCTGACAGCGCGTGAAAATTAGGAACTTATGGTGCTGAGTAATTCCATCCTTGCGGCGGTTGGGTCAGGAGGTGTTGTTGGCTTTATGCTGGGGTTACTTGGCAGCGGCGGCTCCATCCTGGCTACACCGTTACTCCTGTATGTCGTCGGTGTGAGCCAGCCCCATGTCGCCATCGGTACGGGTGCGCTTGTTGTTTCATTCAACGCGTTCGCGAACTTTACGAGCCATGCTTTGAAGGGGCACGTCTGGTGGCGTTGTGGTGTCGTCTTCTCCGCACTGGGCGTTATAGGGGCACTCATCGGTTCCAGTCTTGGAAAAGCTTTAGACGGTGATCGTCTCATCCATTTGTTCGGCATTCTGATGATCGTCGTCGGGCTGTTCATGTTGAAGCCTAATAAGAGACTGGACGTCGAACGCCGCCCGATCGATTTAAGAATGTGCCTCGTAACAGCAGCTGTAGCTCTTGTTTCAGGTACGGCATCCGGATTCTTTGGTATCGGCGGCGGTTTCCTGATCGTGCCCGGTCTGATGTTGGCAACAGGTATGCCGATGATCAATGCAATCGGCACGTCCCTTCTCTCGGTGGGCGCATTCGGACTGGCCACGGCTTTGAACTATGCGAGTTCCGGGCTGGTGGATTGGTGGCTTGCTGCAGAATTTATCGGAGGTGGCGTATTAGGAGGGGTAATTGGAATGATGCTCGCCACGCAATTAAGCGCCTACAGGAACGTTCTGAATCGCATTTTCGCCGCGATAATCTTCATGGTTGCGTCATATATCCTGTATCGCAACTCTATTGGCGTCAGATAACTAACCAATGGCAGCCTCCCACAGCTGTGACCAAGTGAAAACTGAATGGTCGCCCATCCGACAGCCTCCGCAATTCGGGCGTATTCAATGAACCGGCAGTCTCTAACAGAACTTGATACCATTCTCACAAAAGAAAAAAGGCTATTGTTGCCAATGACATAACTAAAACTGCTAACCACCCCAGACTAACCATCCATATAGGCGCTGTCAGTCGCCCCATGATACGTCTGTTGCTCGCCATTGCCAGCAGGACTATCATCAGAGGTGTAGCCAGCACACCATTGAGAAATGCCGACCAGTATAAGACGCGTATCGGGTCTATTGCGCTGAAACTGAGAATGACCCCACCAATCGTTGAAATAGCGATCGTGCCATAGAACGCCTTGGCCTCGCGAGGACGCCGATCAAGGCCTTCAGGCCATCGAAACATCTCCGCGACGGCGTAAGCCGCGGAGCCAGCCAATACCGGAACCGCGAGCAATCCGGTGCCAATAATGCCGGTGCCAAAGGCAACGAATGCAAACTCTCCAGCAATCGGTCTCAGGGCCTCCGCAGCCTGGGCCGATGTTTTGATGTCGATAATGCCGTTCGCATTGAGTGTGGACGCAGTTGCTATAATAATAAGCAATGCGATTACATTGGAGATCGCCATTCCGATCAAAGTATCGATCTTGATTCTATTCAGCTCCGTGTGGGCTTTTTTGGGAGATGCGATTAAACGCCGGAGATGCCGGCGATGCAACTCTTCAACTTCTTCTCCTGCCTGCCAAAAAAACAGGTAGGGGCTGATCGTTGTGCCAAATAGTGCGACCAAAGCCATAGCATGCTCCTTGTCGAAGACAAGACGGGGTATGAGTGCACCTCGCAAGGCTACATCCCAAGGTACATGCACAGTCATTACCACTGCAGCATATGTTAAAAGCGAAAGAGTTAGCCATTTGAGAACTGAGGCGTAGCGCCTATAGCTCACCATAACTTCAAGCGTCACGCATAGAACTGCAAAAGCTAAAGTGTAGAGGATTTCGGGCCCGCCTGCGAAGAGCCGCACTGCAGCCCCCATTGCTGCAAGATCCACCCCTATATTGATAAAATTTGCGAGGAATAGCAATACAACCGTCCCACGCAGTAACCACGGCGAATAATGTCGGCGCAAGTTTTGCGCAATTCCTTGTCCGGTTACGACGCCGATACCAGCACTCACACCTTGCATCGCAGCCATTAAAGGATAGCTGAACAACATGGTCCATCCGAGCGAATAGCCAAACTGCGCTCCCACCTGGCTATAAGTTACGATCCCGCTCGGGTCATCATCCGCAGCACCTGTAACAAGTCCCGGACCAAGAACGCGCAGGAAAGTCTGAGGACGGTGTAGATGTCCATCGTGGCAAGGCGGCGAGTTGTGCTGTTCCATGGGGGCTCTGAGTGATGATCAGGTATTTCTGGGACATAAACTGTCGCGGTATATTTTTAGTATATCTGCTACGTCTGGTGAGTGCTTACAAATTCTCTATTCTTTAGAAGTCACACACATCTTCTTCTGAAACGCCATTTTACGCGTCTCCTGATGCGAAAATTATTTTTTTAGCCTATTTTACGATGAGGACTGACTTTTTACCCAACGTGACAATCTCATTTGCCTGGCTACCAAGAAGCAGGCGCTGCGCCCCAGAATATCCGTGAGTTGCTACAACTATAAGATCGCATCCGATCGAGTCTGCTGCTTTTAGAATAGCATCCGATGGTATTGGATTGACCAAGTGCAGAACGTTGACATCGAGATCGATTTTCCGCGCTCTGTCCTGGGCATTTAGAAGAATACTTTCCGCATGTTTTTTCCAGCTTTGATCATATCTTACTACGATGGCCTCATCATCAAACATTCCGCCAAAGATACCGGCGCTGCTGTAAGGTGCAGTCACTGTTGCTACTGTCGCATCACAATCTAACGCTTTTGCCAGAGCCAGCCCTTGCTCAACACAGCGATCAGCAAGATTGGAACCATCGGTTGCGATCAGGATATGCTTGTACATACTGAACTCCTTTTTCCCAGCAAGAAGTCGCCACCAACCACTGCCTAGGAGAGTAACCCACCTGGTATACTCATGAGCAACTGTTCAAAATCAGGGCTTCTTCCAATACTTCCGCATAAATTGTATCAAAATCTGTGATCATACAACAGATACGCCATTGTTGGTGACGGAAACCGAATCTGGCTAGGGGGCTACCGTCAGTTCGTGTCCTCTGGGAGGGCTGGCATATGGACGATAAAGGCGCGTATAGCCTATTCTTGACTGGCAAACTGAAGCACGCGATATCGGATACCGTGCATTCTAAGGCACGGTTTCCAGATCGGTCTCGCGAAACTCGTTATCCGTCGCCAAGATTGGCACACGATAATATTTCGCGCACGCGTAATGAATGCAGTCTGCTAAGTTCAGACCACGACGGCCTTTCCGGTAGGTATTGGCCGCGTGGAGTGAAAGCGTCGTGGTTCGTCTTGCAGGCGGCAGATCGCGAAGCTCGATGGCGCGGGCGTCCAGAAACTCCATGATAATTGGCTCAACATGATCAATGGGAAGATCGAACTTGTCTGGACGAGATAAGGCGAGGGCGGTTTCCAGAACGGCAAGCGGTGATGTAAAGCGCTTTTTGGCATTCATGATCGCGGTGGAAACGCGTTCGGCTTCTGGTTCGTCGGACAAAACAGCAACGAGGGCGCAAGCGTCAATAAACATGCCGCTCACGCTTCCCACATTTCGTCATAGGCTTCTTTCGGTAACGGCTTTTTTGCTGCTTCCTTGCCTGCAACATGATATTTTTCCCGCAGACGCGCCGCCGTCTGGGCCGGAGTTTCGACGTTCAGACGGCGCTCGATCGCTTCGCGCATGGCAATGACGATTGCATCAGAAATGCTTACCTTTGCGATCTTTGCAAACTTGCGCGTCAACTGGTCGGCGGTTTCATTTGTGACATTGATTGCCATGTTCGGCACTCCATGTAGATAAATCTTCACTTTAATGTAGATACTTTTCTCAACATTCGCAACGGAGAACCGGTCGTGTGCCAGAAACACGCGACCGGCCTGCGGTTTATTCAGCCGCTTGGGAAAACTCCGCTTCATCGTCGGCGCTTCCAGCTTCTTCGCCGGTTTCGTCGTCCATGGTTTCGGCTGCGGCTTCCTCCGCGATCCGAACGGGGACAGGGAGCCATCCGCTTCCGGAAACAAGGCGCTCTGCGATCAAGACCGCTTCGCCTTTCTTCTTGGAGGCACGGACTGACAATTCCGCCTCCTTGCCCTTGGCTTCGGCCACTGCCAGTTCAACCGTCGTCCTGTTGACGTGAGTGAAATAGTTGTCGGCGGTCGGCTCGAACCAATCTGACATATCAACTTCAAGTGACCGGGCCAGTTGATCGGCCTGCGCCACATCGCCCTTGCGCTAGCAGAATTTAGGCTCGACCGCATTGACGGAATGAGCGACGGAAAAAGCCAGAAGCGATAGAAGCATGTCTTGTGGCTGCTCACGCAGCCATTCGAACAGGTCATCGGGATTGCGGGGAAGAATGTCGCCGTAGCGATCCGACAGTGTCGCCGCACTCGTAAATGGTTCGCAACAGGCGGTAACCACGCGCCGAAGCGCTTTTGAACAGGCCGGGCAGAGTATCGGTCAGGCAAAGGACATTAAAGGTTCCATCGACCAGAACACGCAGCTGCAAGTCCAGGCAGGGCTGACCATCAATGAACTGATCGGCGTCATGAACGGTGCCGTGTCGTCATTACAGGCCGATAATCAGCGCCGCCTCACCGACATTTCCAATTCCAAGAAGGTGTTGACGTACAGTGCAAACTAACATCGCTAACATCTTCCTGAAGTTTTTTATCTTCATCGCCATCGCAGCCGGCGTTGCCGGCTGTGGAACGGCCAAGGAAAAAACTGCTCCTTGCAAACGTCCCGCAAATCTCACGTCATTTGCCGAAGACATTCGGCAAGATTGTGGACCTATGGCCTTTGTTAATGGCGATCCAGCGACCGCCATTGCTGCGATCAATTCGATAGCGACGGAATAATCGGGGGCCACTATGCATGATTTCTTGAGCGATCTTTTGGAGAGAATTGATAATTCCGGCGAGAATTTTTCATCGCAGGCTTACAATATTATTGGCTCTGAAATCACGCCGCTGCTCAAGGTGATGTTCATCGCCTATGTTGGATATTACGGTATCCAAGTAATAATGGGGACTTCGCGGATTAGCGTGGCCGAAATTGTCACTCGCGTATTCCGCATGGTCTTCATTCTGGCATTGATCAGCAACTGGGGTTACTTGGGGGCGGAACAAGGTCTGTTCAAAATCCTGCGCTAAGCTCGAACGAACCCTGAACATCACGCGGCGCGGAGGATTTTTCCGGCAAGCCGCAAGGGCCTGAAGCCTTCGGACATCTGCTGCTCGGTGTCCCAGGAATAGATGCCGGTGAGATTTATGTGCTCCCAACTGAGGGGCGAGACGTGTTTCAGCAACTCGTCGGGGATATTTCGGCCTTGCTGGCGCAGATGAGCCGTTGCCCGACTGAGGTAGACGGTGTTCCAATGGACGATGGCGCTGACCACCAGGTTGAGACCGGAAGCCCGGAAGGCCTGGCTGTCCAAGGAGCGATCACGGATCTCTCCGGGCTCATGGAAAAAGACGGCGCGTTTGAGCTTGTGGGAAGCCTCGCCCTTGTTGAGCCCGGCCTGACAACGCCGGCGTAGCGCCGGGCTGGAATACCACTCGATCATGAACAGGGTGCGCTCGATGCGGCCGAGTTCGCGCAACGCTTTGGCGAGATCACTGGATTTCGACGACGCGGAGAACTTCTTGAGGATCGCCGACGGCGCGACGGTGCGCGTCGTGATCGACGCGGCAAGGCGCAGGAGTTCGTCGCAATGTTCCATGATGAGGGCGGTGTTGATCGGCACGCCGATATGATTTGCCAGCGCCGGATAGCTATCGGCCTTCTCGAAGATATGCAGTTTCCGGTCCTTGATATTGCGAAGTCGGGGTGCGAAGCGCTTGCCGATCAGGCAGAACAGAGCAAAAACATGATCGCTGGCGCCGCCGGTATCGGTAAACAGCTCCTCGATCTCCAGAATCGTGTCGTGGTCGAACAGGCCATCGAGCACATAGACGGCCTCACTTTCGGTCGGGCTGATCGGCAGGATGCTGTAGTAGCCGTATTGGTCGGAAAGCCCGCTGTAGAATTTCGAGCCCGGCTCACGGCCATAATGCAGGTTGATATCGCTACGCCTGGCGGCCCGGTCGCTGGCGCGGAAGAACTGCCCATCGGATGAGGCTGTCGTTCCGTCACCCCAGATTTGCGAATGCGGATGGCGGGTATGGGCATCGGTGACGCAGGCCTGCGCAGCCCGGTAGGTTTCGAAGCGGGCATGGAAGCTGCGCATCCAGCCGATCTGGTGAGTGCTGATCCCCTTCGATGCCCCCGCCATGCGTTTCGGGCCGAGATTCGTGCCATCGGCAAGCACGCCGGCCAGCATAGCGGCGATGTTCTGCGGTGCATCTCCCGTCCGGACATGGGTGAACTGGTCGGCAAACCCGGTCCACTCATGGACTTCCCGCAGGAGATCGGGCACCTCGACCAGAGGATACATCTCCGTGATTTCGGTATTGAGTGCCTCCGCTGCGGCGGGAACATCGCTGGCATGGGGCGTCACGATCAACGTGCCGTTTTCCATCCTGACGCCATCGAGCTTGCCGAAACGGGCGCGCCAGGCCAGCCGTTTGAGGTTGACGTCCATCATCTCCCGGACGTCTGCGAGCCAGTCAGCGCAGTCGGTCTGAACACCGAGGCCAAGCTGATCTTGCCCCTTCAGGGCGACAAAGGTTGGCTTCGGCATGAGATCTTCGTCTATCGGCCGGAATGACCGGCTGCCCTCGACCCACACATCGCGCGAATGCAGCCGGTCCCGTAAATGAGCGAAGGTGGCGATTTCATAAAGCCGCCGATCCGGCTTGCCATCCTCGAAGACCAGTTTCCTTTCGTTCGCACCCAGATGGCCGACAGGCACGCGATCCGGCAGAACACGGCGTCCCTCCACATAAAGCGTTTTCAAGGTCGCGACCGCCGCAAGCAGCGGATCGTGCCGGCGGCGCGAGCGGAACGTGAATGCCTGAAGGAAGGCCCCCGCGAACTTGCGGATGTTTCCATGTTGCTCGGCTGCCAGCACCAACGGCGAGGCGTTGGCGCTCTCCACCATCGCCTCGAGACCGGGCTTGATCTGCAGCAGCCGATGCCAGCCGACTTGCCGGTTTACCGTCTCGATCGCATCTTCATCGGCATCATTGGCGGCCTGCAAGGCAACGATCGTGTCGAGGAACAGTCGCAGCGCCTTGGACGTTTCCATGCGGGCGTTCATGTGACGCTGCTTTTTCCGGTTGTTCGCCTGGGAGAACAGGCGGCCCATCAGTTTGATGAACATGGTCATTGCATCGTCGGTGAGCTTCTGGCCGAGCTTGATGATCTGCACCACGATCGTCGCACGCCGGCGGCTGGCGCCAAATTCGCCGGCGAGCCAGGCCGGTGCTGCATCACCTTCCCGGACCATCTGGTCCCATCTTCCGGAGGTGATGCGGGCCTGTAAGCGTGGATCGATCCCGAGCGAAC
>Ga0180223_1002571_pt1 | contig 10640 bp, 10 predicted proteins | sample eDN5th30CKraftOP_FD_151337 | JGI IMG/M metagenome (GOLD analysis project Ga0180223, IMG submission 151337) | Enriched Organic Plus compost microbial communities from Emeryville, California, USA - eDNA 5th pass 30_C Kraft OP (version 2) (version 2) ...
GGTCGGACTTCCAGCTCTCTTCCATGGCCGGCCCTCCATAAGCCGACCACCCATGAATCACGCAAACCGCGACCCGGGAATCCCAAAAATGCCAGCCGCCCTAAAAATCTGCCAAAGTAGTGCTAGGCTCAGGACTCATTTAAGCCACTGCGTTGCAAGAGCGACGAGTGTTATGGCAGCGAGGAAGTTTACAGCGAGCCTGTCGTATCGTGTTGCGATGCGCTTCCCGTTTTTGAGCCTGCCGAACATGCGCTCGATGACGTTTCGCCGCCGGTAGGCTTTGCGGTTGAGGGGATAGGCGGCATTTCGGGTTGCGCGGCCCGGTATGACGGCCTCGATCCGTCTGTCATCGAGCCAGTTTCGCAGTCGGGCTGCGTCGTAGGCCTTGTCTGCGAGGAGGCGCTTGGCCGGCGCGATGGCCTCCAGCAAGGGCACAGCCATGCTGATATCGGCGATGTTCCCCGGTGTCAGCGCGATGGCGACGATCCTGCCGCAAGCATCGGCCAGGCAATGGATCTTGGTCGTTCGGCCGCCCCTCGATATGCCGACGGCCTGCGTCCACTCCCCCCTTTTCCGCCGGAAGCGGAGCGATGGGCTTTCACATGGGAACTGTCGAGCATCAGCTCATCGGGGATTGCGCCTGCTGCGGCGACCTTGGCGAATATCCGCTGCCAGACGCCGCGGTGCGCCCAGCGGGTGTAACGATTGGAGATCGTCTTTGCCGGACCGTATTCGGGCGGGACGTCGCGCCAGCGGGCTCCTGTCTTGAGGATGTGCAGGATGCCGCTGATCACGCGCCGGTCGTCGACGCGGGGACGGCCCGGCTGGTTATGAGGCAGATGCGGTTCAAGACGCGCCCAGGCATCGTCCGACAGCCAATAGAGATCAAACATGGTGTCCCCCATGCCCCGCGACCCATGCCCGCAGAGAATCTCCCAATCTTGGCAATTGTTTGGTTGGGTCCCATGCCTAGTGAAGTCGAAGGGGCGCAGTTCAGACCGGCTATGCAGCCCCCGGTCGGGCATTTGCTGACGATCACCATGGACTGGCCGGCAGAAGCGGGTCGCCTGCAATTGCGATGTCGCGCAGTCCGGCGATGGCGACGGTCATCAGCTCATCGTCGGCCTGCGCCGAGCAGACGGCATAGATCGGGTAGAAGAAACTGGGGGCGCCGTCGACGAGGTGGAGCCGACCGGCGGCGATGTGCGGTGCGACCACCCGCTGGCGGAAATAGCCCGAGCCACCGGCCTCGAGGATGTAGCTCAGGGCCAGCGGGCCGAGGCTGACGAACAAGCCAGGATTGTTCTCCTCCGGAAAGCTGAGCTCGTGATGCTGGGCGAAGTCCGGCCCCCAGTGGACATAGATGTAATCGTCGGTTCCGACCGCTCCGGCGCGAGAGGTCGAGACCAGCACGAGCTTCTCTTCGAGCAGGAGCTCGACGCGCGCGCCCGGCCGGCGCTGGGGCTGGTACATCACGGCGAGGTCGAGCGCGCCCGTGGAAACCTGATGGGTCAGGCTTTCGGGAAGGCCGACCTCGACGCGCAGGGCGATGTCCGGCGCGGTGCGCCGCATCCAGTGCAGCCACTCGACCAGCCAGGGATGCCAGAGGCTGAGTTCGCCGCCAATGTTCAGCACGGCGCGCCGCCCCGGCGGGATGGCGACCTGGTGCCGCGCCCGCTGCCAGAGCTGCACGAACATCGGTGCATAGCGCAGGAACTGCTCGCCGGCTGGCGTTAGCGAAGCGCCGTTCTTGTTGCGGATGAAGAGCGGGCGCCCAAGCTGCTGCTCCAGGGCCTTGACGCGTGCGCTGACGGCAGTCTGGCTGACGTTGAGCTGCTCGGCGGCGCGCACGAAGCTGCGCATCCGCACGATCTCCAGAAAGGTTCGGGCGAGTTCGATGTCCATCCGCGGCACCTCCGAGAGATTGATATCACTATTTCTGCATTCAAGCCGTCATTAAATTCGTTTGTTTGCTTTTTTGAGCGGCGCATGATGGTGGCGCTGGGCATTGCCGTCGTCCATTTGGTGCCGCTGATCGGCACGGTCTCCCGAACATGGCGGCCCCCAGCCTTCTGGGATGGGATGCCATGGGCGTGCGCCCTGCGGATTTTACCGGAACGGATATTCTCCAGCTTGCCGCCGGGCTGTCTGCGAGCGGCCGGATGCGGGTCTATGTCGAGCCAGTCCTGCCGCAGCCCAGGCTCTGGATTCTGGGACATGGCCGCGTGGCCGAATGCCTGTGCCATTTCGGAGCCCTGCTGGGGTTCGCGGTCATCGTCGATGACGCCATGGCCGCGTCGGAGCGGTTTCCCGAGGCGACCCGCGTCACCGGCGGCGACTCCGACGATGCGGCGGCGACGCCGGCGGCCGGGGATTTCGCTGTCGTGGCGACGCAGCATCGCGGCGACCATGAGGCGCTGATCCGCCTGCTCGCGAGCGAGGTCGGCCATGTCGCGCTGACCGCCAGCCGCAAACACGCCAGGCTGGTGCTGGCCTGTCTGGGCGAGGCCGGTTTCGACCGTCAGGCGCTCGACCGGGTCCATACTCCGGCCGGGCTCGCCCTGGGCGTGCGGACGCCCGAGGAAATCGCCTTGTCGGTCATCACCGAGATCGTGCTCGTCCGCCGCAGCCGTGCCGACCGGGAACCCGTGCCGGCAACGGAGGCCGCGCTGGCGCATGCCGAGACGCTGCGGGTCGTAGGGGGAGAATGAGATGACAGCTCATGTCGAGACCGCCGCCGACCACAGGCCCGGCTTCTGGACCCGCTGGTTCCTGTCGACCAACCACAAGGATATCGGCACGCTCTACCTGATCTTCTCGGCGCTGGCCGGGGTGCTCGGCACGGCGCTCTCGGTCGCGATGCGGATGGAGTTGCAGCAGCCGGGCATGCAGATCTTCTCCAGCCCCGCCGTGTTCAACGTGGTCGTCAGCGCCCATGGCCTGATCATGATCTTCTTCGTCATCATGCCGGCGCTGATCGGCGGCTTCGGCAACTGGCTGGTGCCGCTGATGATCGGCGCGCCGGACATGGCTTTCCCGCGCATGAACAACATCTCGTTCTGGCTGCTGGTCGCCTCCTTCACGCTGTTCCTGTGCTCGCTCTTCGTCGAGGGCGCGCCCGGCACCCACGGCCATGGCGGCGGCTGGACGCTCTACCCGCCCTTCTCCTCCGCCGTCGGCCAGCCCGGCCCGGCGGTCGACTTCGTCATCCTGTCGATCCATCTCTCCGGCGCGGCCTCGATCCTGGGCGCGATCAACTTCATCACCACGATCCTGAACATGCGCGCCCCCGGCATGACCCTGCACAAGATGCCGCTCTTCGCCTGGGCCATGCTTGTGACGGCCTTCATGCTGCTCTTCGCGCTGCCGGTGCTGGCGGGCGCGATCACCATGCTGCTGACCGACCGCAACTTCGGCACGACCTTCTTCGATCCGGCGGGCGGCGGCGACCCGATCCTCTACCAGCATCTGTTCTGGTTCTTCGGGCATCCCGAAGTCTACATCATGATCCTGCCGGCCTTCGGCATTGTCAGCCACGTCGTCTCGACCTTCTCAAAGAAGCCGATCTTCGGCTATCTCGGCATGGCCTACGCCATCGTCGCGATCGGCCTGATCGGCTTCATCGTCTGGGCGCACCACATGTTCACCGCGGGGCTGGCGCTCAATACCCAGCGCTATTTCGCCTTCGCCTCGATGGTCATCGCGGTGCCGACGGGCATCAAGATCTTCTCCTGGCTCGCGACGATGTGGGGCGGCTCGATCCGCCTGAGCGTTCCGATGCTCTGGGTGATCGGTTTCATCGTGCTGTTCACCATCGGCGGTGTCACCGGCGTGGTGTTGGCGAATGCCGGTATCGATCGCGTCCTGCACAACACCTATTACGTCATCGCCCATTTCCACTACGTGCTGTCGCTCGGCGCCGTGTTCGGCATCTTCGCGGGTTTCTACTACTGGTTCCCGAAGATGAGCGGCTACCTGACCCATGAATGGCTCGGGCGGCTGCATTTTGTCCTGATGTTTGTCGGCGTGAACATGGTGTTCTTTCCGCAGCATTTCCTCGGGCTGGCCGGCATGCCGCGCCACTATGCCGATTATCCCGACGCCTTCGCCGGCTGGAACTTCGTCTCCTCGATCGGCTCCTATATCTCCGCCGCGAGCCTGCTCGTCTTCGCCGCGATGGTCGCCGAAGCGTTCTGGCGCAAGCGTCCGGCTGGCGACAATCCGTGGGGCGAGGGCGCGACAACGCTGGAATGGACCCTGTCCTCGCCGCCGCCCTTCCACCAGTTCGAGACGCTGCCGCGCATCGCCGGCTCGGACCATGAAGCCTGAGGCCGGCAGCACGAGGCGGGCCATGCCGGGACCGGGACAGGGAGGTCGCAATGCCCCATGAAGCCGACGGAGCCGGGCTGAGCACGCTGCTCTGGCTGATCTGCATCTACTGGAACCTCGTCTGGTTCACCCAGAGACTGACCGCGCTCGGGCAGGCCGGGAACGGAGAGGCGGCGGAGCAGGCGGCGGGCGATCAGGCGAAGCTGAAGCAGGGCGCGAGCGCCTTGTCGGCAACCGTGTCGTGTCGCGCCGCCGCCTCGATGCGCGAGATCCTCGAACGCGACGGGGGCGCCTCGCTCGAGGCCTTCGTCGAGAGGGCGCTCGCCAGCTACGAAGCGGTGGTGACGGCCTTCGACGCCGGAGACCGCGACGCGCTGAGCCGTCTGCTCGCCCCCGATGTCTACGACGCCTTCAGCGAGACGATCGCCTTGCGCGAGGAGCAGGGGGAAGAGGCGATGGAAACCCTGTTCTCGCGCATCGAGCCCGAGATCGTCGACGCCCGGATCGAGGAAGAGCGGATGGAGGTGTCGATCCGTTTCATCAGCGAATCCTTCAAGCTGCCGCGCCGTGCGGCGGGTTTGTTCTTCCGCAATGTGTCGAGCCCGCTGCACGGTATCGAGATCTGGACATTCGCCCGCAATTCGACGGTGCGGGACGATGGCTGGCGGATCGTGGCGACGCAGGCGGAAGGACGATGACCGGAGACGACGATGACGAGCCGCGCCGCTACGCCTCGCCGCCGTGCTTCATGCGGGAGGTCGATCCCGCCTATTTCGGCCTCGCTCCTCCGCCACCGCCGACGCCGGGCGTCGTCGCCTGGCGCAAGGCACAGCGGGAGCGGCTGATCGCCGAACGTCTCGCGCTGCCGGCCTCGTTCAGAGCCGATGCTGCTGTGATGATCGCGCGGTCCCTCGACACGCTGATCGGCGACTCCGGCGGGCGCGTCGTCAGCGCCTACTGGCCGTTTCGCGGCGAGCCGGATCTGCGGCCCTGGCTGACCGCGCTCCAGGCGCGCGGCGCGCGTACGGCGCTGCCCGTGGTGATCGCGAACCGGGCGCCGCTCGTCTTCCGGCGCTGGCGGCAGGGGGAGCGGCTGTCCCGCGGCGTCTGGAACATCCCGATCCCGGCGGAGGGCGAAGCCGTGGTGCCGGACATCGTGATCGCGCCGCTCGTCGGCTTCGATCCGGGCTTCTACCGGCTCGGCTATGGAGGCGGTTTTTTCGACCGGACGCTGGCGCGGCTATCGGTGACCGTGACGGCGATCGGTGTCGGCTACGATCGGGCCGCATTGGCGTCGATCATGCCGCAGCCCCATGACGTTCCCATGCGTCACATCGTGACGGAAACCGGTGTCAGGAGCCGGTAGGCGAGGCGGCGATCTTCCGAGCGGCCGGGAACTCGGTGCCGCCCGGCATCACGCGCATGACCCCGGGCGGCCGGTCCCTTCCGGTCGAGAGGTGTCGGTGTTTCCCGCTCCGGCGGAGTGGACTGACAAGATGCCGCACTGCCAGACTACATTTGGGCGTATAAGAATCAGAGTATACTATATATGGTGAGTTCAGTTCCTGAAATCGATTCGCACGGGAACTGAATCGGCGGGCTGGTGAAGGGGCGGGACTATCTTCCCGCGGCTATCGTCTGTGTGCCCGCGCCAAAAAACGCCACCGATGCCGCGCGGCGTCGGGAAGGCCCGCAAAGGTGATGATCCGGCAGGGAGAATATCTGCCGCGTCACAAGATACGAACCTCGGGCGGGGCGCCCCGGCGGTGCGGAGGCTCATCCGCGGCCCCAATGCCGCGGAGGCCTGTCGCCTGCGACGACCCCGCCCTGAACGCCACGGGGACAAGACGCCGATGATCTCGATGACCCGAAGAACCGCACCTGCCCGGCTCTCCTCGCCCCTCGTGGCGGCGGTGTCGGCATGGCCGGTTTCGGCTGTGCCGTCCGGACGGGAGTGATCCGGCATGCCGACCCTGCCCGAGGCGGCCGCACCGGCCGCGACATTTCCGACCGACCGCAGCGACATCGCGGTCGACGTCGCCTCGTCGATCAACGAATATCTCGACCGCGCCGATTGGCGCGTGAACGCCAACGCCAATCAGGGCTATTCGCTCGGGGGGCTGATCCTCAACACCTCGGGCAAGGTGGTGGCCAATTACTGGCTCTCGCATGTCTATTCGCCGGTGATCGGCGAAGCCCACCGGAACGGCGACCTCCACATCCACGACCTCGACATGCTCGCCGGCTACTGCGCCGGCTGGTCGCTGCGCACCCTTCTCACGGAAGGCTTCAACGGCGTGCCGGGCAAGGTGGAATCGGGGCCGCCGAAGCGGCTGTCGAGCGCGGTCGGCCAGATCGTCAACTTTCTCGGAACGCTTCAGAACGAATGGGCCGGCGCACAGGCGTTCAGCTCGTTCGACACCTATATGGCGCCGTTCATCCGCAAGGACGGGCTTTCCTACGATCAGGTCCGCCAGGCGATTCAGGAGCTGATCTTCAACCTGAACGTGCCCTCGCGCTGGGGCACGCAGACGCCGTTCACGAACCTGACCTTCGACTGGGTCTGCCCCGAGGATCTGCGCGAGCAGATCCCGATCATCGGGGGGAAGGAGATGGCGTTCTCCTATGGCGACCTCCAGGCCGAGATGGACATGATCAACCGCGCCTATATCGAGGTGATGACGCGCGGCGACGAAAAGGGCCGCGTCTTCACCTTTCCCATCCCGACCTACAACATCACCCCCGATTTCCAGTGGGAGAGCGAGAACGCCGATCGTCTGTTCGAGATGACGGCCAAATACGGGCTGCCCTACTTCCAGAACTTCCTCAATTCGGACCTGAAGCCCCACATGGTGCGCTCCATGTGCTGCAGGCTCCAGCTCGATCTGACGGAGCTTCTCAAGCGCGGTAACGGCCTTTTCGGCAGTGCCGAGCAGACCGGCTCGCTCGGCGTCGTCACCGTCAACTGCGCCCGTCTCGGCTATCTTCACAAGGGCGACGAGGCGGGGCTTCTGGCCCGGCTCGACGCGCTGCTTGAACTCGGCCGGGACAGCCTGGAGATCAAGCGCAAGGTCATCCAGCGCCTGATGGACAACGGCCTTTTCCCCTATACGAAGCGCTATCTCGGGACGCTGCGCAATCATTTCTCGACGCTGGGCGTCAACGGCATCAACGAGATGATCCGCAACTTCAGCGACGATGCCCACGACATCACCACCGGGTGGGGGCAGGATTTCGCCGTGCGCCTGCTCGACCATGTGCGGGCGCGCATCGTCGAATTCCAGGAGACGACCGGCCATCTCTACAATCTCGAGGCGACGCCGGCGGAAGGCACCACCTACCGCTTCGCCAAGGAGGATCGAAAGCGCTTCGCCGATATCCTCCAGGCCGGCACCGAGCACGAGCCCTACTACACCAATTCCAGCCAGCTCCCCGTCGGGTTCACCGATGATCCGTTCGAGGCATTGGAGCGGCAGGAGACGCTCCAGCGGAAATATACCGGCGGCACCGTGCTGCATCTCTACATGGGTTCGCGGCTGTCGTCGGCCGATGCCTGCCGCAAGCTCGTGCATCGGGCGCTGGCCCGTTTCGGGCTGCCCTACATCACGATCACGCCGACGTTCTCAATCTGCCCGAAGCACGGCTACATCGAGGGGGAGCATGATTTCTGCCCTCGCTGCGACGAAGAGCTCATCGAGAGGAAGCGGCAAGCCGCCGCGCATTGAGGAGAGGAGACCGACATGCTCGACCGCAAGACCCGGATCGCGAAAGACGCCGTCGAACTGACCGACGAGGAACGTCAGCCCTGCGAAATCTGGACACGGGTGATGGGCTATCACCGGCCCGTCTCCTCCTTCAATCGCGGCAAGAAGGGCGAATTCCGCGAGCGCACCTATTTCAGCGAGAAGCAGGCCCGGCTTGGCTGATATCCGCCTCGGCGGTCTGCAACGCCTGTCGAGTTGCGACTGGCCGGGCGAGCTCGTCGCCACCCTCTTTCTGCAGGGCTGTTCCTGGAATTGCCCCTACTGCCACAATCCGCACCTCATCCCGGCGCAAGCCGCCGGGATGCTGTCCTGGGACGAGGTGCTCGCCTTCCTCGCGGCGCGGCGCGGCCTGCTCGACGGGGTCGTCTTTTCGGGCGGGGAGCCGACTCTGCAGCGTGAGCTGCCGGAAGCCATGAAGGCGGTGCGCGGGCTCGGCTTCAAGATCGGGCTGCATACGGCCGGGCCTTACCCCACGCGCCTGGCGGCGGCGCTGCCGTTCTGCGATTGGGTCGGTTTCGATGTGAAGGCGCCTTTTGCCGAATATCGTCGGGTCACCGGGGTGCCGGGCAGCGGCGAACGGGCGAGGCGGAGCCTGGCCTTGCTGCTGGCCAGCGGCCTGGCCTGTCAGGTGCGCACGACCGTCGACCCGTCCTTGCTCGACGCGGCCGCGGTTGCTCGGATGGGGGCGGAATTGTTGGCTCTCGGGGTCACCCGTCACGTCCTGCAGGAGTTTCGTCTCGCCGGCACGCGGCCGGAGCGCCCCGTGCACGGCTGAGGCCGGAACGCGGCCCGAGCCGCGCCCAGGGGGCGTTTCGTCGATCGGATCGCGACGATTGCCCGGCGGCTTGCGACGCGTCGCAGATCGCTGATCTTGCTGGAATGCGCCATCCGCCGGCCAGGTCGCGAGCCGCCGGCGGGCTGGGTCATTTTTCGCAGTGGGCTGCCTGCGGTCGTGGCGACGAGGCCTCGATCCAACCGGATTGATTTCCCTGCGTTTGCACTGAGTCAAAGAGCCGGGCGGCCGCGTCTCTTATTCAACAGGCTCTTTGGAACGGCCAACCGGAGCCGCGTCATGGATGCGCCCTATCGAGACGAACGCCTGCCCCGCTACACCAGCTACCCGACGGCTCCGCATTTCGGCCCGGCCGTCGATGCGCGGAGCTATGCCGGCTGGCTGAAGACGCTCACGGCGGGAACGGCGACGTCGCTCTATCTGCATGTGCCGTTCTGCCGCTCGATGTGCTGGTATTGCGGCTGCAACACTACGGTCGCGCTGCGCAATGGCCCGATCATCGACTATCTCGCGGCGCTGCGCGGCGAGATCGCCCTGGTCGCCGAGCAGTTGTCCGCTCCGCTCGACGTGCGCCACATTCATTTCGGCGGCGGCACGCCGACGATCTTGGAGCCGTCGGCTTTCATCGCCCTGGTCGCGCTGTTGCGCCACCGTTTCGTCGTCCACCCTGCGGCCGAGATCGCCGTCGAGATCGACCCGCGCCGGCTCGAGCCGGCGATGATCGCGGCGTTGGCGACAGCCGGCGTGAACCGCGCCAGCCTCGGCGTGCAGAGCTTCGATCCTGAGGTCCAGAAGGCGATCAACCGCATCCAGAGCGTCGAGCAGACCGCCGCCGTGGTCAACGGCCTGCGAACCGCCGGAATCGACGCCGTCAGCCTCGACCTGATCTACGGCCTGCCGAAGCAGACGCTGCGATCCTGCCTCGATACGGTTGAGCGGTGCCTGGCGATGCGGCCCGAGCGTTTCTCGATCTTCGGCTATGCCCATGTGCCCGAATTCAAGAAGCATCAGCGCCGCATCGCTACGGCCGATCTTCCGGGCGGCGAGGAGCGTCACGAGCAGGCCGAGGCGATGGCGCGAAGCCTCGTCGCGGCGGGTTATGTCCGGATCGGGCTCGATCATTTCGCCTTGCCGGAAGATCCGATGGCGCGCGCCCTGTCGCAGGGCCGGCTGCATCGCAATTTCCAGGGCTACACCAGCGATCCTTGTGAAGTCCTGATCGGCTTCGGCGCCTCGGCGATCGGTCGGTTGCCGCAGGGCTATGTCCAGAACGAGGTGGTAATCGGCCGCTATGCCGAGCGCATCGCCGACAATGCCTTGCCGGTTGCCCGCGGCTATCGCCTGAGCGCGGAGGATCGCCTCCGGGCCGAGCTGATCGAGCGGGTGATGTGCGATCTTTCTGTCGATATCGACGCCGTCTGCGCCCGGCATCCCGTCGATCCGCAGGTGCTGGCGCCGTCCTTATCCGCCCTCGAGGCGCTGGCGCGGGAGGGCATGATCGACTTCGACGGCAGCCATGTGCTCCTGCCGGAGGATGCGCGCCTGTTCGTGCGCAAGGTCGCCTCGGTTTTCGACGTCCATATCGACCAGTCGCCGCGCCGCTACAGCCGCGCCGTCTAAGGCGCGTGGGGATTCCCAATGAGTGTGAAGTGTGATTCACACTTTGGATGGATCGCTATGTTTTGACGGACGCCCAATGGGCGAAGATGGAACCGCATTGTCTGGGCAAGTCGAGCGACCCCGGCCGGAGCGGT
>Ga0180223_1002572_pt1 | contig 10638 bp, 9 predicted proteins | sample eDN5th30CKraftOP_FD_151337 | JGI IMG/M metagenome (GOLD analysis project Ga0180223, IMG submission 151337) | Enriched Organic Plus compost microbial communities from Emeryville, California, USA - eDNA 5th pass 30_C Kraft OP (version 2) (version 2) ...
CGAAGCAGCTACCTCGGCGGTGGCGGCCGAAGCGACCATGAGCACCATGGAAACGCTGATGGGGCAGATGGAGCAAGCCGCCGCGCCGGCAGCGGCAGCCGTCCGGGGCCATGCCGAAGCCGATCCGCTGGCGCCGCTGATGGCACTCAGCGAGGAAGAGCGCATCGCTCTGTTTACGTAAGCGGCTTGCTTTTCACCGCCCACGTTCGATTTTGTCATCGCCCGTGAAAACGGGCGATCCAGTATTCGCCGGCGCCTGAGATTACTGGATGCCCCGCGAAAGCGGGACATGACAAGAGGACGCTCAGCCCGCGATCAGCTTGGCGAACATCTCAACGTCGACATTGCCGCCCGAAAGGATGGCGACTACGGTCTTGCCGCGGATGTCGACGACATTGTCGAGCTTGCCGGCGAGCAGTGACGCGAGACCGATGGCGCCGCCCGGCTCGACCACCAGCTTCAATTCCATGAAGGCGTAGCGCACGGCGGCGGCCACTTCCTCGTCGCTCGCGGCGATGCCCTGCCCGATCAGTTCCTTGTTGATCGGGAACGTCCATTCGCCCGGCGTGTTGCTCATCAGCGCGTCGCAGATCGAGCCGGTGATCTTCTCGTTGGCGACGCGCTCACCGAGCACGAAGGAGCGCAAGGTGTCGTCGAAGCCTTCCGGCTCCGCTGTGAACAGCCGTGCCGAAGTCGCGCGCGACTTGATGCCGAGCGATACGCCGGCGGCAAGCCCGCCGCCCGACGCGCCGACCACGACGATGTCCGGCTTGAGCCCAAGCTTGTCGAGATCCTCGACGATTTCGACGCCAATGGTGCCCTGCCCGGCGATGATCATCGGGTCGTCGTAAGGCGGCACCAGAGTGGCGCCGCGCTCGTCCACCAGGCGCTGCGCGATCAGCGCGCGGTCTTCGCCGCCGACGCGGTCGTACAGCACCACTTCGGCGCCATGGCCGCGCGTGCGCGCGATCTTCGCTTTCGGCGCGTCGTTGGGCATCACGATGGTGGCACGCATGCCGAGCAGCTTGGCCGCGGCGGCAACGCCCTGGGCATGATTGCCGGAGGAATAAGCGACGACGCCGGCACTGCGCTTGTCGGCCGGGATCTGTGACACGCGGTTATAGGCGCCGCGGAATTTGAAGGAGCCGGTGCGCTGCAGGATTTCCGCCTTGAGGAAAACCCGCGCGCCGAGGCGCTCGTCGAGCACCGGCGCATTGATCAGCGGCGTGCGCACCGCGACGCCCTTGAGGCGCGCCACCGCGCTTTCGACATCGGCGGCGGTGGGGAGCAGTTTCTGGTCGATGTGTCCCATGGCGAAAGGCTACGCCTGAGCCCGGGGAGCCGCAAGACCAACTCATTGTCGTCCCCGCGCATAGCCGTCCGCAGGACGTTCTTGCAGAATGCCTATGCGGGGACCCACACCCACGTGCTTATCGATGGCGCAGAGGTTATGGGTTCCCGCTTTCGCGGGAACGACAGCTTACGCTGCCGCGGCAATCCGGTCGCGATCGCGCCGGCGGCGCGGCCGCTGCGTCGCTTCGGTAACGTGTTTGACGAAGGTGCGCGCGGTGGCTTCCCAGGTCAGGCCTTCAGCAAAGGTGCGGCACGCGGCCTTGTCGAGGTCGAGGGCGTCGAGACAGGCGCGCCGCAGATCGGCATCGAGACAGCCGACCGGCGCGCTGCCGATCACATCGCGCGGCGCATCAGCCGGGAACGCGGCGATCGGCACACCGGAAGCCAGCGCCTCCAGCAGCACAAGTCCGAATGTATCGGTCAGGCTCGGGAATACGAAGACATCGGCCGAGGCATAAATGTCGGCCAGTTCCTCGCCATGTTTGGCGCCGAGAAAAACCGAATCGGGATAAGTGTTAATCAGACGCGCGCGGTCCGGCCCGTCACCGACCACGACCTTGGTGCCCGGCAGATCGAGCTTGAGGAATTCCTCGAGGTTCTTCTCCACCGCGACACGGCCGACGGTGAGAAAGATCGGGCGCGGCAGATCGAGGACGCGCTTGCGTTCGGGATGAAACAGATGGCCGTCGACGCCGCGCTGCCACAGCTTCACGTTCCTGAAGCCGCGGCCTTCCAGTTCGCCGACCAGAGTCGGCGTCGCCGCCAGCAGCGCCGCGCTCTGCGAATGGAAGCGGCGCAGCCATGCCCAAGTCAGATCGCCGGACCACTTGGGCGCAAGCGTGACGCGCTCGGAGACGTAATCGGGAAAGCGGGTGTGAAAGCTGGTCGTGAAAGGCAGGCCGCGGCGGAAGCAGACCCGGCGCATGGCATGGCCGAGCGGACCTTCGGTGGCGATGTGAATGGCGTTCGGCCGGATCACATCCAGCCGTCGCTCGATGGCGCTGCCGCTCGCCAGCGCCAGCCGGATTTCCGGGTAGCTCGGCATCGGCAGCGTGCGGAATTCCGCCGGCGTCAGGAACTCGACGGCGACGCCGAAACCGGCCGCCTCGCGCGCGACCTGACCGAGCGTGCGCACGACGCCGTTGACCTGCGGGTGCCAGGCATCAGTGACGACGAGAATCTTCATCAAGCCGCCTGTGCCCGCGCCGGCAGTTGCGCCGGTGCCCGGACGCGGCCGTCGCTCGTCCACGTGATGATCTCGAAGCTGCCGTCCTCGTTCTCGGCCACCGCCGTGCAACTCTCGACCCAGTCGCCGCAGTTGATGTAGCGCAGGCCGAAGTCGTCGTGCAGCGCCGCGGTGTGGATGTGACCGCAAATTACGCCATCGACCTTGTGATGCTGCGCCTCGGTCGCCAGCGCCTTCTCGAAGGCGCCGATATAGTTGACGGCGTTCTTCACCTTCATCTTGGCCCACTTCGACAGCGACCAATAGGGTGCGCCGAAGATGCGGCGCATGGCGTTGAAGACGCGGTTGGCCTTGATGGCGAAGTCGTAGGCCTTGTCGCCGAGCAGCGCCAGCCAGCGCGCCTGGGTGACGACGAGGTCGAACATGTCGCCGTGCACGACCAGATAGCGCTTGCCGTCGGCGGCTTCGTGAACGGTGTGCTCGACCACCTCGATGCCGCCGAAATGCGTGCCGTAGTAGTCGCGCAGGAATTCGTCGTGGTTGCCGGGAATGTAGATCAGCCGCACGCCCTTGCGCGACTGGCGGAGCAGCTTCTGCACTACGTCGTTGTGCTGCTGCGGCCAGTACCAGGACGAGCGCAGCGCCCAGCCGTCGACGATGTCGCCGACGAGATAGATGGTGTCGGCTTCGTGGTGGCGCAGGAAATCGAGCAGTTTGTCGGCCTGACAGCCGCGGGTACCGAGATGGATGTCGGAGATGAAAAGCGCGCGAAAGCGCCGCGGGACGGTCTCCGTCACGGCGCGTCATTCCTTAGGTTTTGCTTCATGTCTGGGCCCATTAGCAAAGTCATGTGACAGTGAGATGACAGCGCCAGTTTCTCCCGTTACGCCGCGACATTCTGCGCTTCGGCGCGGCGGAAGCGCACGAGGGTATAGACACCGAACGGCTTCACCTTGCGCCGCTCGATCAGTTCGGCGCCGCCGTGGCTGCGGGCCCAGTCGGCCAGCCGCCGGAAAGGGAATTCGGGGCGCAGGCCGAGCTTGCGCGCGTGCTGCGCCAGCATGCGCTCGACCGCGGCGGCGATGCCCTTTTCCGAATAAAGATGATTGACCAGAATAATCTGGCCGCCGGGGCGCAGCACACGCGCGCATTCCGACAGCACCTGCTCGGGATTGTCGACCAGCGTGATAACGAACTGGCCGACCACGCAGTCGAACGACGCGTCCGGATAATCGAGCGCGCTCGCGTCCATGACCCGCAGCTCCTTGACGAAGGGATAGCGGCCGCTCACCACGCGCGCGCGCGCGCGCGCGATCATCGGCTCGGAAATATCGATGCCGGTGATCTCGGTCGTCGCGTCGTAGTCATCGAAGGACAGCCCGGTGCCGACGCCGATCTCCAGAATGCGCCCGCCGACCTCATGCGCCGCCTTGGCAGCGGCGCGGCGGCCGTTGAGGAACACCGGCCCGCACAGCACGTCGTAAACCGGCGCCCACTTGGCGTAGGCCTTTTCCATCACGTCTTTGGCGGGATCGCGCAGCATATCGAAGCCCCTCGAATCGAATAGTCCCGGTCGATTTCGGGGAGGTAGCAAGGCTGTGCGACAGTCAGGCGACAGGACGTCGCAGGGAGCTTGTGCTATGCCTGCTCACCCTCCCCGGGAGGGCTATTGAAAGCAGAGAAGACAAGAGAGAGGCCCCATGGATCTTGGTATCGCCGGCCGCAAGGCCATCGTCTGCGCGTCGAGCCGCGGGCTCGGCAAGGCCTGCGCCATGGCGCTGGCCGAGGCCGGCGTCGAAGTCGTCATCAACGGCCGCGACGCCAGGACGGTCGAAGCCACCGCCGCCGAGATCGCCAAGGCGACCGGCGTGAAGACGCACGCCGTGGCCGCCGACGTCGCGACGCCCGAGGGCCAGAAAGCACTGTTCGCCGCCTGCCCGGACCCCGACATCCTCGTCAACAACAATGGCGGCCCGCCGCCGCGCGACTTCCGCGAACTGTCGCGCGACATGATCCTCGACGGCGTCATCGCCAACATGGTCGTGGCCATCGAGCTGACGCAGAAGGTCATCGACAGGATGGCGGAGCGCCGCTTCGGCCGCATCGTCAACATCACGTCGAGCTCCGTGAAGGCGCCGCTCCCCGGCCTCGACCTGTCGTCGGGCGCCCGCGCCGGCCTCACCGCCTTCTTCGCCGGCGTCGCCCGCACCGTCGCCGACAAGAACGTCACCATCAATTCGATCCAGCCCGGCGCCTTCGACACCGACCGCCTCAAGGGCATCCTGTCGGGCGCCGCCGCGCGCACCGGCAAGTCCGTCGATGAAGCCGCCGCGGCGCGCAAGGCCACCATCCCGGCCAAGCGCTTCGGCACGCCGGAGGAATTCGGAGCGGCCTGCGCCTTCCTGTGCTCGGCGCAGGCCGGCTACATCACCGGGCAGAACCTGTTGATCGACGGCGGCACCATCCCGACCGCGTTCTAAGGTTTTCGGGCTCGCACTTATGCAAAAAAGGCCGGCGTCACCGCCGACCTTTTCGATTTCAGACGCACGAAGAAGCAGGCTTACTTGAGATAGGCCTGCTTCACCCGCGCCGGTTCGGCGTCCCACTGATAACGCAGCGCGACCGAGACGATGTTGATATAGGACTTCACCGAGCCGATGTAAGTCGACGCGCCGGACCACGGATTCGTCGGGCAGCCCGAAGCCGTCCCCATACAAACCGAAGCATCCTTCACATCGATGAACGAATAACCGACATCGACGGTGAGCCCCTTGATGCTCGGCGGCTTGTAGCTGGCGCCGACGGAATACCACATACGGTCATTGTCCGGGATACGCGTCGTACGAACGCTGTCGTAGATCGGCGTGCGCTCGAAGGCGATGCCGGCGCGCACGGTCCAGGCCGGATTGAGCACGTATTCGCCGCCGAGCGAATAGAACCAGCCGTCCCGGTAGTTGAAGGGGAAGGCAACGGCGGTGCCACCGAGCGTCGCATTGGCGCCGCTCGGCTGAAGCACCGGAACGCGACCGATGCGGCTCCAGCCCGACCATTCGATGCCGGCGAGCAACGTGAAGCGATCGCCGATGCCTTGGCGCAGTCCGAGAGTCGCCGTATCCGGCAGCGGCAAGGTCAGATGAACTGAGCCGGGCGTGGAAGCCGGGGTTCCGTTCGTAACCAAGGTGCCGTTGACCTTCTGATCGATCGCCGAGCGATAGCCGAGGCCGATCGTCGTCTTCGGCATCGGCGTGAACGTCATGCCTGCGGTCCAGCCGAAGCCCCAGCCGGCACCGTTCAGCGAACCGATGCTCGGCGCGGCGCTGATATAGATGTCGTAGGACGCCTTCAGGTACTGGGCCTGGAATCCGACGGCAAAGCTCAGCATGTCGTTAAATTTGAAGGCGACCGTCGGTGCGAAGTTATAGCTCTTGACGTCGGCGCTGTTGCCGCTGCCGCCGCTCGAAGCGGCATTGACCTGCGGGAAATGAACGCCGAGACCGACGGGTGCGTTCACCGACAGACCGAGCCAGAACTTGTCGTTGAGCTGCCACGACGAATAACCAGCGGGCACAAGCGCATCGATACCGTGGCTGCCCGGAGTGCCGAAGGTGGACGACGAGCCTGTTGCCGTCGTGGTGGTGTGGCTCGAATGCGGCAAGATGCCAGAAAAAACCTGCTCGATCGTCTTGCCCGAGAATTGGGTGATTGTCGCCGGGTTCCAGTACATCGACGACAGCGCGCCGCCAGCCGCGATGCCGGCGAAGGATGCGCCCTGCCCGTAAGCACTCTGCTCGCGAAGGGCGAAGGCGCCGGCATTGGCTGCCACTGTTCCCGCCAGAACCAGAACGATGCTCGAGCAGCCGAGCAGAAGCGATCTCATCCCACCTTTTGTCCTGATCATTTCCCGTCCCCCACTTGCCGCGCCCTTGGTCCCTTGGCGCTTTCGTAGGCATGATCGTGCCGGGAGTCCCTGGGACTGGCAATGTGGCTATTCCGATGAAAGCGCACTTGCGGGGGAGTTTTGCGACAAATCTCCCCGCTGTTGCATTCACGTCACAGAATGTAAGAAAAAAAGGAACTTTGGTTCGCGAGTCCGAAGAGTTCGCGTTGACCGCATTGCGAACCGGTATGTTTTATAAATGGCGGCCGCTTGTGCGATGCACAAAGCACGCAATTCAGGAGCGGTGCCGGAACGGCCAGGCCAGTTGCTGCAGGAAGCCCGGCGGCATCTCTTCCTGAATACCGATATCGACCGGCGGCCGGTAGTCGCGCGCGTTGTAGAACGTGCCGAACACATGATCCCAGAGCATGATGTTCTCGGAGTAGTTCTTGTTGCCTTCGCGCAAATCCTTGCTGTGATGCCAGCGATGCAGTTCGGGCGTATTGAACCACCACGACAGCGGACCGAACTTCATGTCGACATTGCAATGCGTCAGGATACCGATGAAGGCGGTGATCGCCGACAGCCAGATCAGCACTTCCATCGGCGCTCCGAGCGCCAGAAGGATCACCATGCCGAGCGCGATGCTCTTGAAGCTGTCGACGAAATGAAATCGCCCGGTGTTGACGATCCACAACCGCGTCACGCTGTGATGCACGGCGTGGAAGCGCCACAGCCACGGCCACTCATGCGCGAGGCGATGCCCCCAGTAGAGGCCGAACTCGGCGACCGCGATCGCCAGCAGCACCTGAAGGCCCATCGGCCATGAGCGCGGCCAGATGCCGTAGCCCGGTTCGGCGGCCGGCGTGACGTAGCTCGATATGCCGATGACGGTCGAGAACACCACTGCCGCCTGCACCACGCCCTTGCTGGTCAGCGTATGGGCGATGTTGGCGAAGGTCTGCCCGTCATTCTCGTTCCACACGCGCTCGTGCGGCATCCACTGTTCGAGACCATAAAGGCACAGCGCCAGCAGCAGATAGGCAATGTTGAAGAAGACCGCCGGCCAGCCGATGGCGAAGCCGTAGGCCATGATGGCAATCGAGATCGCCAGCAGGCCCGGCCAGGCGAGCCAGGAAATCGCGTTGCGCAGGGGGCTGGACGTGTCGGCAGGCAGCGTCGAGTCGGACATGGATGTTTTTTAGTGCGATGAAACCTTCCGCACCAGTGCGGCGGCAGACAATCCAAATATGAATTGCTGCATGACTGTCGAGCGTCGATTCAATGACAGCCAGGTGGCTCGCCCCAGAAACGAGACGCCCTGGCTGTCGCTCAGGCAGCCCGCAGCACCGCCAGGGTGCCCTCGATCTGCGACTCGCGGTCCTGCCTGATGACCACCGGCTCAAGTTCTTCGACGTTAAAGCCGCTAGCCTGCGCTAGCCTGCGGATATAGGCGGCGGAGTGCGCGTAGTGAAACGTCTCGCGATACACGACGTCGGCGTCCGCGGAAGCCTCGACCGAGAAGCAGAACAGGCCGTTCTTCCGAAGCGCGCGCCTGACACGCTGGAATACGGGCGCCAGGTCGCCGATATAGATGAACACGTCGGCGGCAACGACGACATCGCAGCTTTCCTGTTGCGTATCGAGAAAGGCAACCAGCTCGGCACAGACGAGCTGATCGTAGATGCCGCGCTGCTTCGCCTTCTCCAGCATCTTCGGAGACAGGTCGACGCCGGTCATGGTGCGCTTGAGCGAGGCGATCCGTTCGCCGGTGAGCCCCGTGCCGCAGCCGAGATCGAGAATATCGAGACCGCCTTTCGCGCCATGGCGTTGCAGCGCATCGGCAAACGCCTGCGGAACGGCGTATTTGAGATCCTCGACCAGATTGCGGTCGAAGGTCTCGGCGTACTGGTCGAATGCGGCGATCACACTCGCCGCCGGGGTGGCAGGCGGCGGCGACGCGGCGCCCAGCGCCGCCAGATGCAGCGCGACCTGCCCTTCGTCGACGCCATGGCGCACCGCCTCGCGATAGGCGGCGATGGCCTCGTCCTTGCGCTTGAGCTGCGCCAGCGACAGCGCGCGACCGAGCCAGGCGGCGGGAATGTCCGCGGTCAGCGCCAGCGCCTTGTCATAGGCAACAAGCGCCTTCTCGCTGTCTTTCGCCAGCGACAGGATGCTGCCGAGCCCGAGCCAGGCCTCAACCAAGTCAGGCTTCAACCCAGCCGCGCGGTTGAACGACTGTAACGCATCGTCGAGACGCCGCAGCGTGTTGAGCGCCTTGCCGCGCTGGTTCCAGCTATCGGCGGCATTCGGATTGATGGCAATGGCGCGGTCAAAACTTGCGACGGCTTCCTCCGGACGCGCGAGCGCTTGAAGAACCATGCCGAGATTATGATGCGTGGCGTCCGAGTTGCCGTTGACGGCGATGGCGGCCTTGATGGTGCGCTCGGCCTCGTCGAGCTTCCCGGCGCCGATCAGCACCATGCCGAGCAGGTTGAGACCGGCGATATGTTGCGGGCTCTGCGCCAGCAGTTCCCTGAACTGCCGCTCGGCATTGTCGAGTTGGCCGGCCTGGAACGAGCCGATGGCCTGCCGCAGCAACTCATCGTTAGTCGGCATTGATCTTTCCACGAGCAGCACCGAAAACCTGCGCCACGAACTGCGGATAGAGCCCTTCGAGTTGCGGCGCCACCTTCTCCCGCATCAGCCTGAGCGTCTCATCGCTCGGCGCCGCCGTCACCGGCACATGCTCCGGGCAATCGAAGTCGAATCCGGTGTGCTCGATCACCTCCTCGACCGTATGGCCGGGATGCACGCTTTGCAGCGTGAAGCGGCCCTTCGCGAAAGAGAACAGGCAGCGGTTGGTGATAAGCGCGACCGGCCCGCCGGTGCGATAGACGTTCGGCTCGCTCCTGCCCGCCGCGCTGATGAAATCGACCTTGGGCACCAGCGTGCGGCGCGAATGCTCGGTGCGGAACAGGATCACCTTCGGCACGATATAGTAGAGATGCGCCGAGCCGTAGGAGCCGGGAAATCGCACCTTGGGATGGGCGTGATCGCCGATCTCGACGAGATTGATATTGCCTTCGCCGTCGATCTGGCCGCCCGACAGGAAGAACACGTCGATGCGGCCCTGCCCGGCGCAGTCGAACAGCTCGCGGCCGCCGTCGGTCCAGAAGGTGTGCTGCGAACTGCCGAGCAGCGACACGTAAGGCGGGTTGATGCCCGCGAGCTTGCCGCGCTCGCGCGCCAAGAGCGCCGCGGTCGCCGGTATAGGCGAGGCATTGCCGACGGCGACATGGCGCACATCGCCGATGGTGTTGGCGATCTGGTCGGCGAGCAGTTCTTCGGGGAGGAAATGCATGTCGATAAGCTTACCTTTGAACTCTGTCATGCCCGGCCTTGAGCCGGGCATCCCGCTTAGGGGCGCACCGACTCTGCCCCACTAAGCGGGATGGCCGGGTCAAGCCCGGCCATGACGAACCGTTGTACATACTCCGCAAACCCCGCCTCGCTCGCCGCCATCTGCGCGTAGAGCTTGAGATGCTCGACATCGGCGCGGTAGCGATCCGGCAGCGGCAGCGGCCAAGCGCCGTTCTCGGCGACGGCAATGGCATCGACATAGAAACCCGGCAGCGTGCCGGCGGCGTAAAGCGGGTCGTCGAGCAGATTGCGCGGCTCGATCTTCTCCACGGTAACGATGGTGCGCTTCGACGCATGCGCCATGGTGACCAGCTCGCGCTGGCGGCCGATCCAGACATTGCCGTGCTCGTCGGCGAGCGGCGCGTGGAACAGCGCGACATCCGGGTTGATCGCCGGCAGCAGCACGATCGGATCGGAATTGCCGAACGGTGAATCGATCACCTTCCAGTCGTCGCGATATTTCAGCACGTCCGAGCCGATCAGGCCGCGCAGCGGCATGAAGGGCACGCCCTTCTCCGCCGCCTGCAGCGCGGCGTGCAGCGCCGGACAGGTCGCGTCCTTCATCTTGATCGCGCCGGACAGCACCGCCGCGGTGAAGCGCGGCGCGGGCCCGAGTTCGCCGAGGCTGACCGCGCTGGTCTCCAGCGTCGCGACGCACCCCGCCCCGATCATGAGGTCGGCCTGCATCGACGAGGTCGGCAGCGCGACGAGATGCAGGTTCTTCACGCCGCGGCGGATCAGCGCCCGCGTCGCCGCCATCGGCACGCCGCTCACTTCCCGCGGCACGATCAGCATGGCG
>Ga0180223_1002573_pt1 | contig 10636 bp, 9 predicted proteins | sample eDN5th30CKraftOP_FD_151337 | JGI IMG/M metagenome (GOLD analysis project Ga0180223, IMG submission 151337) | Enriched Organic Plus compost microbial communities from Emeryville, California, USA - eDNA 5th pass 30_C Kraft OP (version 2) (version 2) ...
CCGACAATACGGTGAATTACGACGCGGGCACGGTGAAGCCGGAATCGGTCAACCATTTCGAAGTGGGCCTCAAGACCCAGTTCTGGGATCGCCGGGCCACCTTCAACCTTTCCGCCTTCCGCACCGACATCAAGAATTTCCAGGCGACGGTGAACGGCGGTCAGTTCGGCACCGTGCGCGGATATCTGGCCAATGCGGAAAAAGTCCGGTCGCAGGGTATCGAGGCGGACTTCAAGGTCGTCGCCAGCGAACGCTTCACCGCTTACGCCAACGGCGCCTATACCGACGCCAAGTACAAGAAGTTCACCAACGCCCCCTGCCCGCCCGAACTGTCCGGCGGCACGTTGCAGCCCGCCGACGCCACGCCCGATTATTCGCAGCCCGGCGTCCCTGGCGCGCTCAGCCCGCGGCAGTGCGACATTTCCGGTCAGGGCCTGCCCGGCGTGTCGAAATGGGCCTTCTCCTACGGCGCGGAGGTCAACGCCCCGGTCACGCTGCTGGCGAAGGAAGGCCAGGTCTATCTGGGTGTCGACGGCAATTACCGCTCGCGCTGGAATTCGAACGCCTCGCCGTCAATCTATACGGAGGTGAAGGGCTATGCGCTGACCAACTTCCGCGCCGGTTTCCGCGGCGAGGGTTTCGACATTTTCGGTTGGGTGCGGAATGCCTTCGATGTGAACTATATCGAAAACCTTCAGGTCGCGCCCGGCAACACCGGCCTGATCGCCGGTCAGCCCGGCGACCCCCGGACGTGGGGCGGAACGATCAAATTCTCGTTCTGATACGATCCGGGCCAGTCGGGGCGGCACATAATGCCGATCCGGCTGGCCCGGCATTTGCGCCGGGGAAGCGGCTGGGGTAGAGCACAGCCCATGTCCACGACCTTCACGCTCGACACGTCGACCAGCCGCGCCAATCCTACCCCAGCGCCGATGAAGCGCCTGACCGTGCCCGCCATCCAGCGGCGCAAGTTCGAGGGGAAGACGGACGAGCCGCTGGTGATGCTGACCGCCTATACCGCGCGGCAGGCCCAGATCCTCGATCCCCATTGCGACATATTGCTGGTGGGCGATTCGCTGGCGCAGGTGATTTACGGCCTGCCTTCCACCCTGCCGGTGACGCTCGACATGATGATCGCCCATGGCGCGGCGGTAGTGCGCGGCAGCTATCACAGCGTCGTCATCGTCGACATGCCCTTCGGCGCCTATGAAGCTTCCCCGCAGCAGGCCTTTGCCGCCGCCAGCCGCATCCTTGCCGAAACGGGCTGCGCCGCCGTCAAGCTGGAAGGCGGGCAGGCGATGGCCGAAACCATCGCTTTCCTGAGCCAGCGGGGTATCCCCGTCATGGCGCATATCGGCCTTACCCCGCAGGCGGTGAACGCGCTGGGCGGCTATGGCGCGCGGGGCAAGAGCCAGCAGGAACATGCCAAGATCATGGCCGACGCCCGCGCCGTGGCGGATGCCGGGGCCTTCGCCGTCGTGCTGGAAGGCGTGATGGAGGAACTGGCCGACGCCATCACGGGCAGCATCGACATCCCGGTCATCGGCATCGGCGCATCGGCCCTGTGCGACGGGCAGGTGCTGGTGATCGACGACATGCTGGGCATGTTCGATCGGGTGCCGCGTTTCGTGAAACGCTATGAAAATCTGGCCGAAACGATCGAAGGGGCGGTCAAAAACTATGCCGCCGACGTGCGCGCCCGCACCTTTCCGACCGAAGATCAGGTCTATCGGCCCAAAAAGTGATTTGCGCCTTGCCCCGCGACCGCTAATGATCGCGCCTTTCGACATAATGACCATCATATTTCCCGGAGACGAGCGTGGCCCTGACGCCGCAAAATAGCGAAGCCTTCATGCGCGAGGTGGACGATGCCGTCCGTCAGGACCGGCTGCTGACCTTCTGGCAGCGGTTCGGGCGCTGGATCGCCGTTGCGGTGGTCGTCGGCCTCGCGGCTTTCGGGGGCTGGCTCTATTGGCAGCATCACAGCAAGACCCAATCGGAAGCCGTGTCCGAACAGATGGACAAGGTGCTGAGCACCGCCATGGGCGGCGGCGCGCCGGACGCGAAGGAGCTGGATGCGCTGGCGCAGGCAAGCCAGCCGGGCTATCGCGCTTCGGCCCAGCTCATCAAGGCGGGCACCGCTTCGGGCAAGGGCGATGCAAAGACCGCGATCGCCCTCTATCAGGCGATGGCGCAGGACAGCTCGCTGGACCAGCCCTATCGCGACCTCGCCCTGATCCGGCAGACGGCGCTGGAATATGAAAGCCTTAAGCCCCAGCAGATCGTCGATCGGCTGAAGCCGCTGGCCGTCGAAGGCGCGCCGTGGTTCGGCAGCACCGGGGAAATGGTCGCCATCGCCTATATGAAGATGGGCAAACGCGATCTCGCCGGGCCGCTTTTCGCGGCCATGGCCAAGGACAAGAATGTGCCGCAGTCCATCCGTTCACGCGCGCGACAGATGGCCGGGCTATTGGGGGTGGACGCGGTCGAAACGCCGACCGAAGGCTCTGAGGGATAAGCGAGCGCATGGGGATGCAGGAAATGACCAAGTTTTCGGCCATGGGCCGTGCCCTGACCGTTGCCGCCATGGTAGCGATGCTGGCCAGTTGCGGCATCGTCGGCGGCAAGAAAGGCGGGCCAAAGACACCCGTGGTCGGCAAGCGGACATCGATCCTGACCGCCGAACAGGGGGTGGAGGTCGATCCGACGCTGGCCGACGTACCGGTAACGCTGCCCGAACCCTATGCCAACGATCAATGGTCGCAGCCGGGCGGCGCACCGTCCAAGACCATGGGACATCTCGCGCTGGGCGCTTCGCCGCGGCAAATCTGGTCCGCGTCCATCGAGGGCAGCACCCCCAAGGCGCGGCTGGCGGCAGCGCCGGTCATCGTGGGCGGCAAGCTCTATGTCATCGACGCGGGCGCCCATGTCATCGCCTATGATGCCAATAGCGGCGCGAAGCTGTGGCAGACCCCCCTGCCTTCCGAAGGTAATGGCCGCGCCCTGTTCGGCGGCGGCGTCAGCGTCGTGGACGACCGAGTCTTCGCCAGCACCGGCATCGGCGACGTGGCCGCGCTCAATGCCAGCAACGGCGCCATCATCTGGAAGAAGCGGCCCGGCGGCCCGTTGCGCGGCGCGCCGACACTCGCCAACGGCCATGCCTATGTGATGGGGCAGGACAACCAGATTTTCGCGCTCAATCAGGCCGATGGCGCGGTCCAGTGGACCGACAGCGGGACGCTTCAGGTGACGGGCGTGTTCGGCGTCGCCGCCCCCGCCGCCGCGCAAGGCACGGTGATCGCGGGATACAGCTCCGGCGAACTCACCGCCTATCGTTATGAAAATGGCCGCTCGCTCTGGGGCGATGCTCTTTCGCGCACCAGCATTTCCACGGCGGTCGCATCGCTGACGGACATCGACGCCGACCCGGTGATCGACCGTGGCCGCGTGTTCGCCATCGGACAGGCGGGCCGCATGGCCTCCTATGAACTCGTTACCGGCCAGCGCCTGTGGGAAATCAATATCGGCGGTATTTCGACGCCGTGGGTGGTGGGCGAATGGGTGTTCGTCGTCACCAGCGACGCCAAGCTGCTCTGCGTGGCGCGCGCCACCGGCAAGATCCGATGGATCAGCCAGCTTCGCCGCTGGCAGAAGGAAAAGAAGAAGGACAAGGCGATTCGCTGGACCGGCCCGGTTCTGGCGGGCAATCGCCTGGTTCTGGTATCGACGCACGGCGATCTGGTCTATGCCGATCCCGCGACCGGCGCGGTGCAGGCCGATATCGAAATGGACAAGCGCATGTCGCTGCCCCCGGTGGTGGCCAACAACACGCTCTATATTCTTGCCGATGACGGCAAGCTGACGGCGCTACGGTAAGGCGCTACGGAAAGAAGGAAACGGGCCCTCATCATGCTGCCCACAGTTGCTATTGTCGGGCGGCCCAATGTGGGCAAGTCCACCCTCTTCAACCGGCTCGTCGGAAAGAAACTGGCGCTGGTCGACGACCAGCCCGGCGTCACGCGCGACCGGCGGGAGGGGGAGGCGCATCTCCTCGGCCTCGACTTCACGATCATCGACACGGCGGGGTATGAGGAAGAAGATCCCCAGACCCTGCCCGGCCGGATGCGGATGCAAACGCAGGCGGCGGTCCAGAATTGCGATGTCGCCCTGTTCCTGATCGACGCGCGCGCGGGCATTACCCCGCTGGACGAGGAAATCGCCCGCTGGCTGCGCGAAAGTCCTGCGCCCGTCGTGCTGGTGGCCAACAAGGCGGAAGGCAAGGCGGCCGATCCGGGCGTCATGGAAGCCTTCAGCCTGGGCCTGGGCGAACCCATTCCTTTCTCCGCCGAACATGGGCAGGGCCTTGCGGATCTGTTCCAGGCGCTCCTCCCCCATCTCGAACGCGAGGATGGCGAGGAGCATGAGAAGGAATTTTACGAGGACGATGAAAGCGCACCGCTCAAACTCGCCATCGTCGGCCGTCCCAATGCGGGCAAGTCCACGCTCATCAACCGGCTGCTGGGCGAAAACCGCCTGCTGACCGGCCCGGAAGCAGGGATCACCCGTGACAGTATCGCCGTCGACTGGGCGTGGACCAACCCCGATGGTGAAGAGCGCCCCGTCCGCCTGATCGACACCGCCGGGATGCGGAAACGCGCCAAGGTGCAGGACAAGCTGGAAAAGCTCGCCGTGTCGGACGGCCTCAACGCCGTCAACTTCGCGGAGGTCGTCGTGCTGCTGCTCGACGCCACGCGAGGGCTGGAAGCGCAGGATCTTCGCATCGCCGACAAGGTGCTGGAGGAAGGGCGCGCGGTCGTCATCGCGCTCAATAAATGGGACACGGTGGAACATGGCTCGGCGCTCTATCAGGGCATCAAGCAGGCGCTGTCCGATGGCCTGGCGCAGGTGCGCGGCGTGCCGATCATGACCGTATCCGCCGCGACCGGCAAAGGACTGGACGACCTCATCCGCGTCGCCTTCGAAACGCGCACCTCATGGTCGCAGCGCGTGTCGACCGGCATCCTCAACCGCTGGTTCGAACGGGCGCTGGAAGCCAACCCGCCCCCTGCCCCCGGCGGCAAGCGGATCAAGCTGCGCTACATCACCCAGAACAAGACGCGGCCACCGACCTTCGTGCTGTTCGGAACGCGGCTGGATGAACTGCCGGAAAGCTATCGCCGCTATCTGGTGAACGGCATCCGCAAGGAACTGGGCTTCGGCGCGGTGCCGGTGCGTTTGACGCTGCGGAGCGCCAAGAACCCTTATGCCAGCAAATAGCGCCGCGCCGACCCATGTGAACGCGCGGGGCATGAAATGCCCATGGCCCGCGTTGCGCGCCGCCCGCGCCATGCGGGACGCCGATGCGATCATCATCGAAGCCGATGATCCCATCGCGCCGGGCGAACTGGAAGCGTTGGCGCGGGAACAGGGCTGGGCCTTCGCGACGATGGATGGCGGATGCTTTTCGATCGTCCGGCACCGGGAGACAGGTTCGCGCCCTTAACCTGCTATTTACGCGGCCTCCCTATGCCGTTCCGCTTGAGCAAGGAGTGGCGAGGGTGCCCCACGGCAATGCCGAATTGGTGAACTGGCAGGAATTTAAGCGAACCCGAGCCGAACTGGCCACGGCGTTCATGCGGATTCTGGGCTATTTTCGCGAGGATGGCGAAAAGGCGATCGGCCTGATCGAACAAGCCTTTCGCGACCGCAACGCCGCCGCCCTCGTGGCTCCCGCCCACAAGCTGAAAGGGGAAGCCGCCCAATTCGGCGCCCATCGGTTGAGCTTCATGGCGGAACAGATCGAAATGGTCGCCCGCCGCTGCGTCGAATGTCATGAAAGCCCGGAAGAACTGATCGAGATCGTGGTCGCCCTGCGTCCATGTTTCGCCGAAACGCTCGCACTGCTGGACCGGGAAGCCAATCCGCTGGCCGTGCGGAAACCAGCCGCTTTCGGCCGCCGCGCGGTGAGCGCGACAGCCGGATTTGGCCGGGCGGTGTGAAACCGCCCAGCTTTCGTGTTGAAACAAAACGGGGCTTGTCCCCATATGCGGGTCATGACCCTTCTTTCCCTGCTCGATCTCGTCCCTGTCACTGAAGGCAGCGACGCTTCCACCGCCCTCTCCCACGCTGCCGCACTAGCCGCCCATGCAGAGGAGCTGGGCTATCACCGTTATTGGGTGGCTGAACATCATGGCATGGTGGGCATCGCTTCGGCGGCCACAGCCGTTGTGCTGGCCCATGCCGGTCATGCGACATCGACCATCCGTATCGGCGCGGGCGGCATCATGCTGCCCAATCATGCGCCGCTCCTGATCGCCGAGCAATTTGGCACATTGGCCGCCCTGTTTCCCGGACGGGTGGATTTGGGCCTTGGCCGCGCGCCGGGATCGGACCAGCGTGTCGCGCAGGCGATGCGGCGGACATTGACGGGCGGGCCGGACCAGTTCCCTCGCGACGTCATGGAACTTCAGGCCTTTTTCGCGGACGATCCACGCCTGGGCATTCAGGCGACGCCGGGCGCAGGCGCGGATGTGCCGCTCTGGATATTGGGGTCGAGCCTGTTCGGGGCGCAATTGGCTGCCGCGTTGGGTTTGCCCTATGCCTTTGCCTCCCATTTCGCACCCGCCGCGCTGGATGAGGCGATCGCCCTCTACCGCAGCGAATTTCGTCCCTCGGCGCAGCTTGACCGGCCTTATGTCATGGCCGGATTCAATGTCTTTGCAGCGGACACGATGGACGAAGCCCAGTGGATCGCCACGTCAATGCAGCAGAGTTTCGTCAGCCTCCGCTTCGGCCAGCCGGGCAAGTTGCAGCCGCCCGTGCGCGATTATTATGAAACGCTGCCCATTCAGGCCCGCAAGATGCTGGACAAGGTGCTCAGCGCTTCCAGCATCGGCACGCAGGCCGATGTGGAGCGCGACCTGGCCGCCTTCATCGACCGCACCGGCGCCGATGAAATCATCGTCAGCGGACAGATTTTCGACGCGGCAGCCCGCCAGCACAGCTTCGCCATCGCCATGGCCGCCGCACAGGCGATCAACGCCCGCGAGCCGGCCTGATCCTTACGCCTCGCGCAACCGGCCGCCGCTCAGGAACGCGGCAACGCCCGGCGCCATCCGGCTGAGCAGCGTGCCCAGCAAGACCACCGCCGCAAGGACGAGGAACGGCTGCGCGATCAGGTAGACCGGATAGAGGGGCGAACCCAGCTTCCCGAACAACATGCCCAGCAACGGGCCGCCCAGCCAGATCAGGATCAGGTGCACGCAAAACAGCAGAAAGGCATAGGGCTCGATCTTCAGCAGCAAGCCCCGCGCCGGACTGTCGGCCAGCGCCCAGGACAGCCGCCAGAAGAACAGGGCCGCGGCGATCCGCACCGCCATGTCGAGCGTCGCGCCCGGCACCCCGGACGGATCGGGACCGGGGGGCAGGATCAGCAAGAGCTGAAACGACATGAGCAGGAGGAAGGGCGCGGCGGCCACCGCAAAAGGCAGCGCCGCCGTCCGGTCCGCCAGCGTTCCGCGCCGCGCCAGCATGCCGATGACGAAAAAGAACAGGATCGACGGCCGCATCAGCACGGGCGGCCCCAGCCCGCTGATCTGGCAGGCGAGCGCCATGCCCGCCACCGTCACCAGCAACCAGCCCGGCAATCGCACCAGCAGGGGTGCCGCCAGCATGCACAGGAAGAGATCGCGCAGGAAAGGCATCTGCACATTGATGTCGGGATTGCGGCTGACGATGAAGAGTTCCTGCACGATCCATTCCGCCGAATGCGGCACGGGCGCGAGCATGTGGAACAGGAATGCCGCGCCGGACACCAGTAGGATGCCCAGCGCATTCCATGTCAGCATGGGCAGCAATATGGTTTGCGCCTTGCGGCCGATATGGCTGCTCCAGTCCCGCGTACGGGACGAACCGCTTACCAGCCAGCCGGAAATCAGCCCGAGCAAGGGTACGGCGCTATGGCCGAAAATCTCCATAAGCACCCAGCGGAGGCTTTCCTGCGGCGTGCCGCGAAGCTGCGCCAGATCAGCGCCGCTCAGCCCCGTCCAGGCATGCACATAGACCACACCCAATATGCACAGGACGCGGGCAATGGAGATGGCATCCGACTGGCGCGCGGGGTTCATCGTCAATCTTGTCTGCACGCAAGCTCCGGATCGTTACGCATGTTCAATGCCCCGACTTGATTCATGTTCCTCCGCCCGTCCCGCTTCCAATCCGATCCAAAACGGACCTTCGACAAGCCGCGCTTAACCTATTGCGCGCCATCATGCGCCCATTTCCGCACATTCTGCGCTGCATAAGCCTATTTTTACCAATCGGCGCTAGCGTCCTCCTGTTTGCCGGAAGATGAACCGGCCATGGGGGGATGGGAAATAATCATGAACTACATGTCAGACGCAGTTCATTTCAAACCGGCCGCTGCGCCTGTGCCCCTCTCCCTCGTCGGACCGATCGGAATGGTGTTCGAAACGGCCGGATCAAGCTCCAAAATCATCCTCGACGCCGTTCGCCTGGAACAGTTGGGCGAACATGACGATCCCTGCATCGCAACTGCGGGGCAGGTCGGCAGCCAGGTGAAGATGCGCGTCGGCCAGAGCTGGCTGATCGCCAGCATCCGCGCCATGGCGCTGGATCGCGCCAATGATGGCACCATCATCGCCGACATCGACTTTCTGGGCGAGGGCGAGGAAGAACCGGTCACCCGCTGCATCCACCATTTCCGTCGCGGCGTAACCCGCTACCCCCGGCCTGGCGCGGAAATCCACCCGGTTTCCAGCGAAGATATGCGGCAAATCTACGCCGCCGACGACAAGCCGCATGTGCAGATCGGCACGGTCTATCCCACCGCAGACACGCGCGCCGCGCTGTATGTCGATTCGATGCTGGGCAAGCATTTCGCGCTGCTGGGTTCCACCGGCACCGGCAAGTCGACCAGCGCCGCACTGATTCTTCACCGCATCTGCGACCTTTCGCCGCAGGGCCATATCGTCATGATCGATCCCCATGGCGAATATGGCGCCGCCTTTGCCCGCAACGGCGCCGTGTTCGATGTCAACAATCTGGCGCTGCCCTATTGGCTCATGAATTTCGAAGAGCATTGCGAGGTGTTCGTGACATCTCAGGGGTCCGAGCGCACCGTCGACAGCGACATCCTCGCCAAATGCCTGCTCGCGGCGCGCTCGAAGAACCGGCTTGCCGAAAGCATCGGTCGCCTGACGGTCGATTCCCCCATCCCCTATCTGCTGTCGGACCTCACCAACATCCTGCAGAATGAAATGGGCAAGCTGGAAAAAGGCACCGGCACCCTGCCCTATATGCGGCTCAAGACCAAGATCGACGAAATCCGGTCGGACCCGCGCTATTCCTTCATGTTCTCGGGCATGCTGGTGGCGGACACCATGCAGGACTTCCTCGCGAAGATTTTCCGCCTGCCTTCCGGCGGCAAGCCGATCTCCATCATCGACGTGTCGGCCATGCCCTCCGACATCACATCCGTCGTCGTGTCGGTGTTGTCGCGACTGGTGTTCGACTATGCGCTCTGGGCGCGGGATGAGCCCCAGCGGCCCATCCTCCTCGTCTGCGAGGAAGCGCATCGATACATCCCCAGCACCACGGCGGGATCGGGTCAGGCCGTCCGCCGCATACTGGAGCGGATCGCCAAGGAAGGCCGCAAATATGGCGTGTCGCTGGGCCTTATCACACAGCGCCCATCAGACCTGGCCGAAGGCGTGCTTTCGCAATGCGGCACGATCATTTCGATGCGCCTCAACAACGATCGCGACCAGGCATTCGTGAAGGCCGCCATGCCGGAGGGCGCGCGCGGTTTCCTCGATTCGATCCCTGCACTCCGCAATCGCGAGGCGATCATCTGTGGCGAAGGCGTCGCCGTACCGATCCGCGTCGCGCTCGACACGCTGGAGGAGGAGCGGCGGCCCGCTTCAGGCGACCCCAGCTTCACGGAACAATGGCGCGAAACGGGCGGCGAGGCCGACATTCTCGACCGCACCATCACACGCTGGCGCTCTCAGGGACGCTGACCAGCCTTATCCGGCTGGCGCGATGCGTCCGGCCGGTTCACTTTCGGCATGGACGGATTCGCGGCATTCCTCTTCGTGCAGCGGCACGATCAGCTTGGCCTTGCGCCATCCCCCGTGCAGGTAGACGGCGGCCGCCAGCGCCAGCGCCACGCTCGATCCCACCGGGAAACTGTACCACAGCGCATTCGCGCCGATATGCGGATAGGCCCAATAATAGAAGCCCAGCCGAACACCGAACAGGGTGAAGATCAGGATCAGCAGCGGACGCACCACCACGCCATTGGCGCGCATCACGCCGAACAGGATCATGACCAGCCCGAACAGCATGAAGCTCCAGCTCGCGCGAAGCTGCATCTCCCATGCGGCAGCGCTGGCAGCTTCGTTGCTGCCGAGGAACAGGGCCAGCAAGGGTTCGTGGAACAGCAGGATCACGGCAATCATCGCGCCGGTGATCGCAAGCAGATAGAGTATGCCGTAACCGGCGATCCGGCTGATCCTGTCCCACCGTCCCGCTCCGATATTCTGCGCCGCCATGGCGCTGACCGCCGCGCCCATCGCCATGGCGGGCATCTGGAGATAGGTCCAGACCTGCTGCG
>Ga0180223_1002578_pt1 | contig 10612 bp, 7 predicted proteins | sample eDN5th30CKraftOP_FD_151337 | JGI IMG/M metagenome (GOLD analysis project Ga0180223, IMG submission 151337) | Enriched Organic Plus compost microbial communities from Emeryville, California, USA - eDNA 5th pass 30_C Kraft OP (version 2) (version 2) ...
GACGCTGGCGCTGCTGGATACCAAGGCCGACAAGGTCCGCATCACCACCTATGACACGAATCTGGGCGCGGCGGCGGCGGTCAACAAGGCGTTGGCGGACGGCAATCGGCTGATCCTTGGCCCGCTGCTGGCCGATGACGCGCGGGTCGTGGGGCCGATCGCCGCGCGGGCGGGCGTGCCGGTCATCAGCTTTTCCAACGATGTGAGCGTCGCGGGCAAGGGCGTCTATATCCTCGGCTACAATCCCAACCAGTCGATCGACCGGGTGGTCGGCTTCGCGAAGGAAAAGGGCCTGTCCAGCTTTGCGGGACTGGTGCCTAAGGGCGTCTATGGCGAGCGTGCCGGCACGGCGCTGCTGCGGGCCGTCGAGCAGGCTGGCGGCACTGTCGTATCGCTCCAGACCTTCGACCGTTCGGCCGGATCGATCACGGCGGCGGTCAAGAAACTGCAGGCTTCGTCCAGCTATGACGCGCTGCTGATCGCGGACAGCGGGCGCGTGGCGTTGCAGATCGCACCAGTCGTGCGGAAAAACGGCGGCGCCAATGCGCGGCTGCTGGGCACGGAATTGTGGAACACCGACAATGCGCTGTCGTCCAGCCCGGTGCTGCGCGGAGCGTGGTTCGCCAGCGTTTCGGATGGCCTCTATCGCCAGCTCGCGGGTAAATATCGCGCGCGGTATGGCAATGCGCCCTTCCGTCTTTCCGCGCTGGGTTATGACGCGGTGCTGCTGACGGTGCGGATCGCGCGGGAATGGAAGGTGGGAACGCCCTTCCCCTCTGCAAGGCTACGCGATTCGAGCGGGTTCGCAGGGATCGACGGCGCGTTCCGCTTCAACCGCGACGGCGTGGCGGAACGGGCGCTGGAAGTGTCCGAAGTGGGCGCGGGAGCCTTCACCGTGGTGGACGCCGCACCGCGCGGCTTCGCGGACTGAAGCGATCAGACGCGGCTGAGCGGCAGGATCACCGGCCGCCCGGCTTCCTCCCCGATCCAGGCGTCGACGCCATAGACGCGGGCCAGATTGGCGCGGGTCAGCACGTCCAATGGCGCGCCGTCCGCCACCGCTTCGCCCCGATCCATCAGGATCAGGCGGTCGCAGTAGCGCGCCGCCATGCCAAGGTCGTGCAACACGGTCGCGACCAGCGCGCCTGAACGCGCCTCGGCGCTGAGCAACTCCATCACGTCGATCTGGTGCCCCGGATCGAGCGCGGCGAGCGGCTCGTCCGCGATCAACGCGGGCGCGCCCACCGCCAGCGCACGAGCCAGCAGGACGCGCGCGCGTTCGCCGCCCGAAAGCTCGGTCGCGATGCGGCCCTTCAGGTGCAGCACGTCGGCCCGCGCCAGCGCCGCATCCACCAGCGCCTCATCGGCAGGCGTGAGCCGCGACAAGGGGCCCAGATGCGGCAACCGGCCCAGAGCGACCAGCCGCTCGACCGCCAGCGGCCAATGCAGCGTCTGCCCCTGCGGCAGATAGGCGATATGTTGCGCGATTGCGCGGCGCGACAGGACGGCGACGTTGCGGCCATTGAGGGAAACGCTGCCCGTGCTCAATGGCACCAGGCCCAGCATCGCGCGGATCAGGGATGATTTGCCCGCGCCATTGGGACCGATGATACCGACAAGCTGACCGGGCGGCATATCCAGCGTGACGCCGCGCACGGCCGTATGGCGACCCAATCGGACGCCCATTTCCTCTGCGCGGATCGTCACCATAGCCGCCGCTCCCGCATCAGGTGAACAAGGAAGACCGGCACGCCCAGCATGGCGGTCAGCACACCCAGTTTCAGTTCATTGGTCGTCGGGATGAGCCGCACGCCGATATCCGCGAAAGTCAGCAACACGGCCCCGCCCAGCATGGATGGCAGCAGGATGGCGGAAGGCGACCGATCCGTCAGCGGGCGGATCAGATGCGGCACGATCAGGCCGACGAAACCGATCGAACCCGACACGGCGACCGCGCCGCCGACACCGATCGCGACGCCCAGCATCAAACGCAGCCTCGCCCATTTTAGGTCGACGCCCAATGCCTGCGCGCCATCCTCGCCCAATGTCAGCGCGTCGAGCGTGCGTCCGTCCGCGATCAGCAGGGCCGCGCCGATGGCGATGCAGGGCAGCGCCGTCAGCACATGGACATAACTGCGATTTTCAAGGCTCCCCATCAGCCAGCTCATAATCTCCATCGCCGCGAAAGGGTTGGGCGACAGGTTGAGCGACAGGCTGATCCCCGCTCCGGCCAGCGTCGCTATGGCGATCCCGGCAAGGATCAGCGTCAGCGGACTTTCGGACGGCCCGGCGAGGAGGAAAAGACCCCCTATGGCGATCATCCCCGCCAATATCGCCAGCAGCGGGAGGGCAAGGACATGCATCTGCGCCAGCCCGAAATAGAGCGCGCACACTGCCCCCAGCGCCGCCGCATTGGATGCGCCCAGTACGGATGGCTCAGCCAGCGGATTGCGGAGATAGCCTTGCAGCGCCGCGCCCGACAGGCCCAGCATCCCGCCGACCAGCAGGCCCAGGATCATGCGCGGCAGCCGCAGGTCGATCAGGATGGCGCGGGCGATGTCGTCTCCACCGCCCATCAGCACGGCGAGCAGGCGCTCCGGCGAAATCGGCACCGCGCCCAGCGTGACCGACCCGCAGGCCGCCAGCACAAGCAACAGCAGCAGCAAGGGAAGCAGCAGCGGGTGGCGGCGGCGCGCGGTCATCCCTTGCGCCCCCGTCCCGCGCTGCTAGGGGCAAATATATGCAGTGGATGAAATTCCTGGGAGCCATTGCGGCGTTTGGCCTGATCGGCGCGGCCCCTGCCCCCGGCGTGCCGCGCAGGATCGTGTCGCTGAATGTCTGCGCCGATCAATATGTGCTGGCGCTTGCCGATCCGGGGCAGATCGCCGCCCTCAGCAGCAATGCGCGTAACGCGGAGCTGTCGGCCGCCGCCGTGCAGGCGCGCCCCTTCCGCAGCCTGCGCCGTCCATCCGAGGAGGTGATGGCGATCGCGCCTGACCTGCTGCTGGGCTTTCCGCTGGGCGACACCGTCGCGGGCGCGCCGCCCGGACGATGGAATATAGTGGGCCTGGAAACCGCGGACAGCTATCCGATGGTGATGGAGCAGATCCGGCGGACCGCCAAAGCGGTGGGACACCCTGAACGCGGCGAGGCGCTGATCGCGCGCATGAACCGCGACCTCGCCGCGCTGCCGCGGCCCCAGCGCAGCGGCGTCGCGGCCTATTATCAGCGGCGCGGCTATATGACCGGCACCGGCACGCTGGTCGATGACCTGATGCGGCGCGCGGGCCTCACCAACCTTGCCGACAAGCTGGGGAAGCCTGCTTTGGCGCAGATTGCCCTTGAGCAGATGATCGCCGCGCGCCCCGACTGGCTGATCGTCGAAAGCGGCAGCGAACAGGTGGTCGATCAGGGGACGGAGATGCTGCACCATCCGATCCTGAAAGACATCCCCCGCATCCGCGTGCCGCAGGCGTGGACGGTCTGCGGCGGCCCCGCCTATGTGCTGGCCGCGCGCAGCATCGTGGCGCAGATCAACGCCGCGCCCCGCCGCCGATAGGGGACGGACGCTCACGCCCGTCCCTTTTCAGCGCGATCAGAAGCGGACACGCACGCCGCCATAGGCCGACCGGCCATAGACCCCATAGCCATAGGCCGTGGCGTATTCCTGATCCGACAGATTGTCGATCCGGCCATATATCTCCAGATGCTCCCCAATCGGGAAGGATGCGCGCAGGCCGACAATGGCATAGCCGTCCAGTTGCACCCTGTTCCGGCTCGCGTCCAGGTCGAAACTGTCGCCCACCATGGTGATCGTCGCGCCGGTGCTGAGGCCGAAGGGCCACGCATAATCCGCCGACACGCTGACCGCATTGGCGGCGCGGCGCAGCAGGCGCTTGCCTTCATCCACGCTGCCAGGCGACCGGTCTCGCGCGTCGATATAGCTATATGAACCGGTGAGAGTGAGCGCATCGACCGGCTTCAATGTCAGCGTCGCCTCCACACCCTTGGCGCGGGTGCGGTCGAGATTGCCATAGAGGAAGCTGTTATTGTCATAGTTGATCTGGTTACGCGTATCGCGGCGGAAAGCGGTGACCGACAGCATCGCCCGCCCATCGTCCAGGCTCTGATCGAAACCGATATCGTAGCTTTTGGATCTTTCCGGCTTCAGATCCGCGTTGCCGCTGAACATATCGTAAAGCTGATAGAGGGAAGGCGCCTTGAACCCTTCGCCATAGCTCAGGCGGAAATTGGTCGCGCCATGGTTGGGTGTATAATTGGCGTTCGCGCCAAAGGTTGTCGCGCCGCCGAACTGGCTGTGATCGTCATGACGCACGCCGCCGGTGACAGACAGCCCCGCGACCGGCTTCACGATGGCCAGGGCATAGACGCTGTCGATATTCGCCTTCGCACTGGATGTGTCGCCGAAGCCGAAGAAATCATAATCGGGCCGCTCATGCTCATAGCCGAAGACCAGCTTCGCCTGATCGACCGGCGCATAGACGCCTTCATATTCGAAGCGCAGGTTGGTGCCGCTATAGCCATAGTCGGGGTCCGTGCCGCGCACGAAATAATAGTCGCGGTCGTTGCGGAACCAGGTGACCGCCGCCCGATTGGTCAGCTTGCCGTCGAGAAGAGCGAGATTGATGCCGGCATAGCCGACATATTGGTCCGATTTGCTGATGTCAGCGCTGTCGGCGGGTGCGCCGAAGAAGCTGTCATAATCGAGATCGGCATGAATATAATAGCCGCGCAGGTCGAGGCTGAGCGTATCGGTGAAGCTGAGCTTGAGCTTCGCATTGGCGGCAATGTTCTTGTAGCCGTCCTTTTCCGTGGCGCCAAAGGAGCGCGCTGCCGAGGAAATGCCATCGGTACGGAAATAGGCCATGCCCACGCCGCCCGAAGCGATGCCGCTGGTGCCAGACACATCGGCCTTGGCGTTCAGCGTATCGCTATAACCATAATCGACCGAGGCATTGGCGGCATAGCCTTCGGCGGGCGTACCCGTCATCACATTGACCACGCCGCCAATCGCCTGACTGCCATAGACGACAGAGTTGGAACCACGCAGCACTTCGATCCGGCGGATATTACCGACCAGCAGATGGCCGAAATCATAGCCGTCGCCAATTCCGCTGGGATCATTGACCTTCACGCCGTCGATCAGCACCAGCGTCTGCGTGGTTTCCGCGCCGCGCAGCGACACGCCCGTCGCCGCGCCGGTCGTGCCCGAACGATTGAAACGCACACCCGGCGTCGTCATCAGCAAATCCGTCACATCGACCGCCTGCCGCGTGCGGATGGTGTCGGCGTCGATCACGCTGATCGCCTGTCCCACCTCGTCCCGCGGCTGTTCAATGCCCGAGGCGGTGACAACAATATCGTCATCCTGCGCCGACGCAGGCGTGGCCGCCAGCAATGCCATGAGCGGCAATCCCGATTTCAACATTTTTTCGTCTCTTCCCTGAGCGTCCTTGCGACTTTCAGGGCCGGGGACTCCGCGCGCGCGGTCGACACGCGCGACAGGCCGACGCCGGTTCCCGCCACGCGCACCGATGCGGCCCCGGCCGCTTGGCAGCGTCGCTCAGACGGAAAACCGTGCCATGGCCTATCCCTGGACCAGGGCAAGAGCGACCGGGCGCTGGCAGGTCTCCTGGCTCACGGGTCATAGCAGCGATGCGCCAGCCTTCCCGGACGTGCGCCCAGTGGCCGGTCCCCTTCCCGCCCCTTTGCAGGAATGTGGGACCAATACGCATCGCGCTCACCGCTTACAGTTGCAGGGACAGCCGCGGAATAAGAGGGCGAACCCTCCGCACCGCATTCCCTTTTCAGCCCCGTGGGGCACCAGCGCGATCATGTCCGCCGCGCTTGAAGCGCCCCGGACGCCGCCGCCCATAGGGCAAGCCGTTCCTTATGCCAAGCGAATCAAGTGAGAGGCGAAAGGAAATGGCGGATTTGGGTGGATTGCGGACTGTCCGCCATTCCCATCTCCGTTCGCCTTGCGCGAAGGTGGGTTGTCCGCAAATGGCCGCAGCCTGCCGCCCCAATATGCGGCCGCCAGAACCCGGTCAGGGCGTTTCGGTCGGCACGACTTTGGGTGCCGGCACGTCTTCCTTGGCGCTCAGCACCGCGGCGGGCGGTCCCTTTTCAATCGCGGCAACAAGCGGCCCCACGCCCGCGCAATCGGCGCGGCACAGCTTTTGCGCCTGCGCCAGATTTTCCTTGGCCTTGGCGATGGCGCCCTTTTCCACCATGGCTTCGCCCTGACCCACCAGCGCACCGACATCCGCCGGGTCCAGCAGCAACGCTTCATTGTACAGGCGAATGGCCTTGCCCTGCAGCCCCTGCGCCCGCGCCACCTGCGCCAGTTCGATATAAGCGGCGCGATTGCGCGGATCGACGGCCAGCGCGCTTTCCAGCGCATCGTTCGCGCCTTCCAGATTGCCCGCCTTGCGCGCGGTTTCGCCCGCACGCTGCCATTCAATCGAGCGCGGATCGATCTGCGCGTCGGGCCGCTGGGTCATGCCCGCGCTGGATACGGTCGTCAGCACGACGGCAAGGGCAATCGAGGCAGGGGTAAAACGCATCAATGTCTCCAGCCATGTTTCAGGCGTTGCTTTCGGCCAAGTGTCGCCATTTTGCGGGCGCTTGTCCATTGTCTCTTTCATGGCCCGCGGCGCAGCCGGGCGAAGTAGAAACCGTCCGTCCCGTCATGCCCCGGCGTCAGCAGCCAGCCCGGACCGTGCGCCCGCCCCAATGGCAAGTCGATGGCGTCCGCGATCCAGCCATCATGCCGTTGCAGGAATGTCTCCACCTGACCCCGCCCCTCCCTGTCCGTCAGCGCACAGGTGGCATAGACCAGCGCGCCGCCCGGCGCCAGCAGCGGCGCGGCGAAATCGAGGATGCGGGCCTGTTCCTGCACCAGCCTGTCGAGCCGGGCGGGAGTCAGTCGCCAGCGCGCCTCCGGGTTGCGCCGCCATGTGCCCGTGCCGGAACAGGGCGCATCGACCAACACGGCATCGGCCCGGCCATGCAGGCTTTCCAGCGCGCGCGCTTCATGCCCCTGATCGAGCAGGAGCGTCTGGATGAATGTCGCGCCTGCGCGCTCGGCGCGGGGAGACAGGCGGGCAAGGCGGGAGCGGATGGTGTCGGCGGCGATCAGCATGCCCTTGCCCTCCATGGCGGCGGCCAGCGCCAGCGTCTTTCCGCCCGCACCGGCGCACAGGTCGATGACCGTCTGGCCGGGCCGCGCCTCGCAAGCAATGGCGATAAGTTGGCTGCCCGCATCCTGCACTTCGATGAGACCACGCTGCCACGGCTCGCTCTTTTCGACTGGCGCGCCTTCGGGCAGGCGCAGCGCATCGGACACGCCGGGAACTGGCATCGCGTCGGGCAGGAGCGGCAGGGCATCCTCCAACGCGCCTCTCAGCCGGTTGACGCGCAAATCGACCGGCGCGCGGCCCAGCAACGCGTCCTGCTCGACAGGCGCGGCTAGCAAGGGGGCGACCCAAGCGGGGATGATGCCCGGCTCGGCGCCTGTTTCACCTGGCTCGATTGGCGCGGGAGCATGGACCGATCCGTCGAACAGGGCGGCGATCTCCGGGCGCTCATGGGCGATGCCGATCATGGCGGCGCGGCCGTTTTCCGGGCGTTCGGCGACGCGACGGATCGCGTCATAGACATGATCGCGCACCGCCCGGCGGTCACGCGATCCGGCATAGCGCCGCTCCTTGAAATAGCGGGCGATCAGCGTGTCCGCCGCGGGCCCGCCATCGCGCGCGGAGGCGATGATGGCGTCGAGCAGTTCGATGGCGGCCTGAACGCGGGCGGAAGGCGTCATGCCGTGCCGTCCTCAGCGCGTCGGATAATTGGGCGCTTCCCGCGTGATCGTCACATCATGGACGTGGCTTTCCGACAGGCCTGCATTGGTGATCTGCACGAAGCGGGCGCGCTCCTGCAAATCCTTGATCGTGCGGCTGCCGGTATAGCCCATCGCCGCTTTCACACCGCCGACAAGCTGGTGGATCACGTCCTTGGCCGGGCCTTTGAAAGGCACCTGGCCTTCAATGCCTTCAGGCACCAGCTTCATCTGGTCCTTGATGTCCGCCTGGAAATAACGGTCCGCGCTACCCCGCGCCATCGCGCCGACGCTGCCCATGCCGCGGTAACTCTTATAGGCGCGGCCCTGATAGAGGAAGGTTTCGCCTGGCGCTTCGGCCGTTCCGGCCAGCAGCGATCCCACCATGACGCAGCCCGCGCCCGCCGCCAGCGCCTTCGCCACGTCGCCCGACGTGCGAAGGCCGCCGTCAGCGATCACCGGCACGCCGTGCTTGGCGGCGGCTTCGGCGGAGTCCATGATGGCGGTGAGCTGCGGCACGCCGACGCCCGCGACGACGCGGGTGGTGCAGATGGAACCGGGACCGATGCCGACCTTCACGCAGTCCGCGCCCGCGCCGATCAGTGCGCGGGTCGCTTCGGCGGTGGCGACATTGCCCGCAACGACCTGAACATGGTTGGACATTTTTTTGACCGCCTCGACCGCGACCGCGACCTGCTTGCTGTGGCCGTGCGCGGTATCGATGACGATCAGGTCGCATTCGGCGTCGATCAAGGCTTCGGTGCGTTCGAGCCCCTTATCGCCCACCGTGGTCGCCGCGGCGACGCGCAGGCGGCCCGATGCGTCCTTGGTCGCCTGCGGATAGGTGACGGCCTTCTCGATATCCTTGACGGTGATGAGGCCCACGCAATGATAGGCGTCGTCCACCACCAGCAGCTTTTCGATGCGGCGCTGATGGAGCAGGCGCATCGCCTCATCCTGGCCAACGCCCAGCTTCACCGTGGCGAGATTGTCTCTCGTCATCAGCTCACTGACCGGCTGGGACGGGTTTTCCGCGAAACGGGTGTCGCGATGGGTCAGGATACCGACCAGCTTGCCCGATGCCTCAACCACGGGGATGCCGCTGATCCTGTGGTGTTCCATCAGCATCTGCGCGTCGGCCAGCGTGGCATTGGGGGTGATGGTGATGGGGTTCACCACCATGCCGCTTTCAAACCGCTTGACCGCACGGACCGCCGCCGCCTGTTCCTCGATCGAGAGGTTGCGGTGCAGCACGCCGATCCCGCCAAGCTGCGCCATGACGATCGCCATGTCCGCTTCCGTTACCGTGTCCATGGCGGACGACAGAATCGGGATGTTGAGCCTTATTTCCCGGGTGACTTGCGTGCTGGTATCGGCCTGACTGGGCAACACGTCGGATTCGCCGGGCTGAAGAAGCACGTCGTCGAAGGTGAGGCCAAGGCGGATATCCATGTGAACTGCCACTTTCTGCTGCGGGACCGGCGGCTGGCCCCTCTGGGGAATCGTGGCGGCTCATGTAACCACTTCCCCCCGAAACGACCAGTCCCCCACGCATATTTATTGCGCGCTGCGGTAATGAAGCGCGAAAAGCACGGTGATGTGGGCCAGTCTGCGCGAAAGGCGGTCATGCCATGCGCGGGCGAGGCGGTAGGATGGTCGTCCGGTCAAAGTTGACGACCAGTCCGTTTGGAATGTGCGCTCGCTGGAACTGAGACGCATTATGCTCTGTTTCGCAGCGTCATGTCTCTATCGGTCTGCAGAACAGAAAAGCCGGAAACAGGCGAAACTGTTTCCGGCTCCCTGAAGAGAGAGAATGTAGCGGGCTGGTCCGGGTTCAGTCGCCCCAAAGTTCCTTGAGCTTGCTGAAGAAGCCGGTGGACTGGGGACATTCCTCGCCCGTTTCCGTTTCACGGAAGGCTTCGAGCAGTTCGCGCTGGCGGGCGCTGAGCTTGGTCGGGGTTTCGACATCGACCTGGATGACCAGATCGCCCTGCCCGCGTCCGTTCAGCACCGGCATCCCCACGCCGCGCTGGCGGATCTGCTTGCCGGACTGGATGCCGCTCGGGATCTTGATCTCATGCCGGCTGCCGTCGAGGCCGGGCACCTCGATCGTGCCGCCCAGCGATGCCGTGGTGAAGCTGACCGGGGCGCGGCAGAACAGGGTCGTGCCGTCGCGCTCGAAGATCGGATGCCGCTTCACATGCAGGAAGATGTAGAGGTCGCCCGGAGGTGCGCCGCGCGCCCCGCACTCGCCTTCGCCCGACAGGCGGATACGGGTGCCTTCGTCGACGCCGGCGGGAATGTTGACCGACAGGGTCTTGGGTCTGTCCACGCGCCCTTCGCCCCGGCACGAGCGGCAGGGGTTTTCGATGACCTGCCCCGCGCCATGACAGGCCGGGCAGGTGCGTTCGACCACGAAAAAGCCCTGCTGCGCCCGGACCTGCCCATGACCGCCGCACGTACCACAGGTCTTGACACCCGTGCCCGGCTGCGCGCCGGACCCGTCGCAGGCATCGCAGGAAGCGGAGACTTCGATCTCGATTTCGCTCTGCTTGCCGTGATAGGCCTCGTCGAGCGTGATCTCCATGTCGTAACGCAGGTCGGCGCCGCGCCGCTGGGCCTGACGCCCCCCGCCGCCGCCGAAACCGGCCTGGCCGAAGATCGTCTCGAAAATATCGCCCAGATCGGAAAAACCGCCCGCGCCGCGCCCGCCATTGAAACCGCCACCGCCGCCATTCTGGGCATTGGTATAGG
>Ga0180223_1002579_pt1 | contig 10612 bp, 12 predicted proteins | sample eDN5th30CKraftOP_FD_151337 | JGI IMG/M metagenome (GOLD analysis project Ga0180223, IMG submission 151337) | Enriched Organic Plus compost microbial communities from Emeryville, California, USA - eDNA 5th pass 30_C Kraft OP (version 2) (version 2) ...
CAGGTCGCTGGCCACGAACGTCATTGAAGGCACCGGCGTGAGCGGCCCGGCGACTGTCTCCTTCACCGTCACGCCCGACGATCCGACCCCGTCGAACGTCGGGTCGAAGTTCAACTGGCAGATCTCGGGCCCGCAACCGTACTTCGGCATCGAATGCTCCACCGACGGCGCCGCCTTCACCACCTGCCCGACCCTGCGGGAGCTGCATCTGGACCCGGGCGAGCACTCGTTCAAGGTCAAGGCTTGTAACAGCAACGGCTGCGGGGAGACCGACCTGTTCGAGTGGACGGTCAGCGACCCGGTGCCGCTGCCGACGATCACCACCAAGCCCGCCAACCCGCAGATGATTGGCGATCCGGCGACGTTCGCCTGGACGATCGACGGCGACGGCAACTACGACCGTGTCGAATGCCGCCTGGATGAGGGCGACTGGGCCGCCTGCTCGAACACGATCACCTATCCGGGCTTGGAGGTCGGCTATCACAGCTTCGACGTGCGGGCCTGCCAGGGCGCCAGCAACTGCGCGACCGCCAACTACGGCTGGGCGGTCGACGGCAACCCGCCCGTCAACGTGACCGCCCCGACGATCGGCATGGTCGTCAGCGGCATCCCGTTCCTGTCAACGAACGGCACGTGGACCGGCGACACGCCGATCACCTACGCCTACCAGTGGCAGAAATGCGATGCGGTCGGGGCGGCCTGCACGGACATCGCCGGGGCGACCGACAGCGCGTACAGCACCGGCCCGCAGCCGATGCCGGCCAACACCTCCTACCGGTTGAAGGTGACAGCCACCAACTCGTCTGGCAGCTCGTCCGCGTACTCGGTCGCGATCAACGAAGGGGGCACCGCGTCGGTCTCCAACACGTCCAAGCCGACGATCAGCGGTTCGGCGTCCGTCGGCGCGCACGTCAATGCCGCGCCGGGCACCTGGACGCCCGCCAGCGGAGTGACGTTCGCCATCCAATGGCAGCGCTGCAACGCCGCCGGTGCCGCCTGCGTGAATATCGCCGGGGCGACCAGCAGCTCCTACCTGGTCACGGCCGCCGATCTCGGCGCCACGCTGCGTGTCGTCTACACGGGCACGAAGGGCGCGTCATCGGCGACCGCGACCAGCGACCCGTCCGCGACAGTCGTCCCGGCGATCGAGCAGACCATCAGCCTCGGCCTCAACGGCCCTGGATACAGCGGCGGTTGGACCTGTTGCCTGGACTACGGCGCCTACTATTCCGACGCTGGCGGTTCGGTCTGGTTCTACTTCACCTACGGCAACGTGCCAGCAGGCTGGGTGATCAAGAAGCTGCGGGTTGTCAGCTACCACGGCAACTCGGGCTACCCCAGCCAGTACGTGTACGTTTCCGCTGGCGGAGCGACGCTCGCCGCCGCAAACATCGGCGCCAGCGCGTCACAGGACTGCACGTACGGTTGCGGCTGGGGCAACTTCGTGAGCACGGCGTTCGACAGCGGCTGGGCGACGCTGCCCTCGCCGCTGACTGCGGCGCAGGCGGGCACCGGCATCTACTGGCAGTCGAACGTGACGGGCGCCGCCGCGGCGCGCGCGTTCGCAAGACAGGTGTCGGCGCAAGCGATCGTCGGGCCCGCCTAGCGCTGCCCGTTGGCTTACGGCCTGCCGCTGCGGAGCAACACTGGGACGATGCCAGGGGCCCTGCGCCCGTCCGCCGTCTACGGGTAGTTCATCAGGTGTGGGTAGGCGCGGCGTTCCTCAAGGGATGCCTTGGTGATCCAGGACAGCAGCGCGCGTTCCCCGCGGAAACCGGAGAAGGTGCTCTGCTGCAGGATCCGCTGGGCGTCGCGGAGATGCTGCTCCTGGTTGTTGTCGCTGGCCAGCATCCGGCAGATGAGCACGTGCAGGCGACCCCAGTCGGAGTCGATGCGATCGTAGTTGCGGGCCGCCTCATCCAGCAGATCCCATTGCGGCGCGCCGGTGAGGCGGGTCACCTCGAACAGCCCGATCTGGTTGTGCGCTTCGCGGTTGAGGTCGTGGATGCTGCGTGACGCCCACAAGCCCGCCTTGAAGGAGGACTGGGCTTCGCGATGCTGGCCGAGGGCGCGGTAGACCTCGCCGGCTTCGGTGTGCAGGTAGCCGATGCCACGGTCGCCGGCGAGATCGTAGAGCCGCTCAGCTTGTTTGAGGTCGCCCATGCTGCGCAGCGCGTAGTCAGCCTGTCCGTTGAGGATGCGGGCGAGGGGGAGGCGGCGCATCGCGTCGGCGGCCGTGATCGTCGCGCCGGTTTCGATGGCGAGCTTGTGCGCTTGGATGAACAGCGGGACGCTCTGCTCGTAGCGGCCGTCGACCAGCAGAGCGTCGCCATGCCAGAACAGCAGGTTCGCCCAGGACGTGTCGCGTTGGGCGGGGTAGTTGGCCTGCACCCACTCGAACAGCTCGATGGCTTTGGGGACGTTGACGTGGCTGGTGATGTGCGCCGCGGTGGTGTGCAGGCGAACGGCGAGGACCGGGCTGGCGACCGGGACCTGCTGGGCGGCGCGCATCCAGCGCAGCGCCTCGTGGAAGTCGGCGCGGGTGTGCGCGCATTCGGCCATGCCCAGCATCACGTCAGCGATCCGCTCATCCTGCAAGGTGATCCGTTCCATCAGTGACCGGTACAGCCGCTCGGAGATGTCGACTTGGCCGCGATGGCGGGTGACGGTGGCGGCGAGCAGCTCGAACTCCTCCTGGAGTGCGCCCATGTGCCGGCTGTCGGGCATGTAGTCGGGGTTGATCTGCTCCAGCAGAACCCACGCTTCCGCCCACGACTGGCAGCGGACAGCGTTCTGAGCGCGAGTGAGAAGCTGTTGAAGCGGATGGGCCATGGCAGCTGATGCCAGTATGCAGGCGCGCAACCGGGAACCCCCTCATGTTCGGCTGATCGCCGCTTGGGAAGTGCCGACCGGCTTGATCCCCTGAGCTAGTCGGAAAAGTGGATGCGCCTCGCCGGTCGCCTGCATCGTTCAAGTTGACCTTGCAACAGTTGCCAGGTGCCTCACGAACCATGATCTTCTCCAACACCATGTTCGGTCGTTCGCGCAGCCAGGATGGCTGGTCGATGATCGAAGTCGTCATCACCATTCTCGTTATCGCCCTCGTCGCCGCGTACGCCATCCCCAAGCTTCTGGGTCCGCGGGACACCGCCAACGACGGAGCCGCGAAGACCACCCTCCGTGACGTGTATACCGCCGCGGAGGTCTGGTATGCCGAGCACGACCAGAACTACGGGGGCTTCAAGGATCAACTCGCTCGACTTGAGCCTTCGATCAGGATCTCGCCTGAGGCGGATCAGAGCGATACGCCCGCGGGAGCCAGTGCTGACCCGAAGGTGATCGCGATGGCGATCGGCATGGAAGGCGACGAGCAGGACATCGAGTTCTGTGCCGCGTCGAAGACAGGGAACATCTACTGCTTGCACCTGAAAGCCGGGGAGAAGACCGAATACCTCTCCTACAAACTGAAGCCGGGCGCGACATTGCCAACGACGATGGGTGATGTCAGCGACGAAAACAAGTTTGACGAGCCCATCTCTTCAGAGGAGTTCTGGCAGTAGCAGCGTCGGCCACAATGAGTTGTGGCGCCGGAACCCGCAAGGTTCCGGCGCTTTTCGTCGACGCCGCTCAGCTTCCCGCAGGAGTTGATCAGGAAAAGTCGATGCGGGGGCCCGCCTGCGTGCATCGTGAGGTCACACCCCTGATCCTCACGAGGCATTCCTACCCATGATCTTCTCTGATACCACTCGGGATCGCGCTCGCACGCAGGACGGCTGGTCCATGATCGAAGTGGTCATCACGATCCTGGTCATCGCCCTCGTCGCCGCGTACGCCATCCCCAAGCTCCTCGGTCCGCGTGACAGCGCCAACGACGGCACCGCCAAGACCACCCTTCGTGCCGCTCTGACGGCGGCGGAAACGGTGTACGCGCAAGGCCAGAGCTACGTCGGTCTGACCGCAACCACCCTGCCGCAGTTGGAGCCGTCCATCACCGCCAACGCCCCGGCCGTGGCAGCCGACTTCCCAATCGGCCCCACCGCCAACCCGAAGCGCGTATCCGTGGTCGGGACTACTGACGCGGCCAATCTGCGGCTCTGCTCGGCGTCCAAATCCGGTGCAGTGTTCTGCGTGCATCTCACGCCGAACAATCCGACGGAGTACTACACGTACCCCAAGGGTGACGCAGCGACTACCTTCGCGAACATTTCCGCGACCACCGGCGTCACGCCCTCCACCGACGGCTTCTAGTCCGTACGTGCTAACGCGCGCTCTGGAAAGACAGGGGAGGCTTCGCGCCTCCCCTGTTTCGTTAACAGCGTCGCGCGGTGCCCGCTTGCAGCAGCGACATATCGAGGCTTTGCACGCGAAACATAGATCCGTCGGGTCACTCATCTGCATCGTTGGGTGAGACCCCCGATTCACGAGGCACTTCGACACCATGACCAACAACACCCCCACCATGGATCGCGCCCGTAGCCAGGACGGTTGGTCGATGATCGAAGTCGTCATCACGATCCTCGTCATCGCCCTCGTCGCTGCGTACGCCATCCCCAAACTCCTCGGCCCGCGCGATTCCGCCAACGACGGAACCGCCAAGACCTCTTTGCGTGCAGCGATGACGGCCGCAGAGACCGAGTACGCTCAGACTCAGAGCTACGCCGGCCTGGATGCCGACCGTCTCGAAGCGCTTGAGCCATCCATCACCGGAGCGGATGAGGCAGACGGCTCAGACTTCACGATCGGACCGACCGCAAACGGCAAGCTGGTGACCACGCTTGGTACCCAGGCAGCGGGTGGCGTCACGTTGTGCGCCGCATCTAAGTCCGCTGCTGTCTTCTGCGTGGTACTGACTCCGAACAACCCCACCGTCTACCGGTCGTGGCCGAAGACCACGACTCCCACCGTTGCCAACCTCACGGCCGGCACCGGCACCGGCCTCGTCAGCAACACGACTGGCTTCTAGCCCGCCCGACGTAGCAGACACAGTGAGGGGAGGCCAGCGCCTCCCCTCACCCGTTTACCGGTCCTAGCAGCATGAGGCGATGGATCCGCAAGACCCGTCTTGCACCCCGACAACACATCTCGCTTCGTGGCTTGGCTAGGTAGCGCGTTGTCCGCTCACGAGGTACTTGGATCGGGTACAAGCGAAACGTTGAAGCGCACGGCCGTCATCAGCGACGGTCTGACTACTTCTCCGAACCGTCATGCTGACCTCATCTGACACCCATACGCGTGCACGCTCCCAGGACGGCTGGTCGATGATCGAGGTCGTCATCACCATCCTCGTCATCGCGCTCGTCGCCGCGTACGCCATCCCCAAGCTCCTCGGCCCCCGGGATTCCGCCAACGACGGAACTGCGAAGACATCGGTAAGGGCGGCGCTAACAGCGGCCGAGACCGAGTTCGCTCAGAACCAGACCTATGCCGGGCTGACCGCAACTCGCCTCAATGACCTGGAGCCGTCCATCACGGCCAGCGACGATGATCCAGAGACGTCTGCGATCGGACCCACCGCCGACGCGAAGAAAGTCGTCACTCTCGATACCGCCGACGACACCCACGTCGTGATCTGCGCGGCGTCCAAGACCGGGAAGGTGTTCTGCGCGAAGCTGATGCCTCAGAAGGCGACCCAGTACTACACGGTCACTCCGACGGGAGCCACTCCCGCAGATCAGTGGACGGCTGTGTGGAACGCAGCCGACGACGACACCGACCCCAACACCACGGGCTGGTAGCCCGAGCGAAACCGCATGACGGTCACTGCATTTCCGCTCCGCAGGACCCGCGCGCAGGATGGCGTCAGACTGGCATCCGACGGCCCTACCAGGTTCTTCACGTTCGGCAAGTCGACGAACCCGTCCTGGCCGCAGGTAGCCGCTGACACCGACAGCGGCGGCAGCACCGCCGGCTGGTAATCACGAGCGCCTCCGGCCGCGCGGCCGTCGGGGCCGCATCCTGGCAGCCACGTACTTGCACCGGGTACAAGCGAAACGTTGAACCGCCCGGCGGGCGTGAGCGAATGTCTGACTACTTCTCCGCACCGCCATGCTCATCTCATCTGCCACCCACACGCGCGCTCGCTCCCAGGACGGCTGGTCAATGATCGAAGTGGTCATCACCATCCTCGTCATCGCCCTGGTGGCCGCTTACGCGATCCCCAAGCTCCTCGGCCCGCGCGATTCCGCCAACGACGGCACCGCCAAGACCTCGCTGCGCGCCGCGCTGACCGCCGCCGAAACCGAGTTCGCCCAGACGCAGAGCTACGCCGGCCTGGACGGCGACCGGATCATGGATCTGGAACCGTCCATCAAAGCCAGCTCCGCCGACAGCGTCGATGAGACAGCGGAGATCGGCCCCACCGCTGACGCCAAGACGGTCGTCACCCTGCTCTCGCAAAGCCCGACGCAGATCAAGCTCTGCGCCGCCTCCAAATCCACGAAGGTCTTCTGCCTGAAGCTGCGGCCCAACGAGGCAACCCAGTACTACACGCTGACCGGCATGACCACCTGGGATGACGTGGACGGCAGCACCGAAGCCGCCGGCCAAGACAGCTGGTAAGCCCCCGACGCGTGACTGCGCCGCCTGAGCACGCACTCCCCTGACAGGCACAACAGGGACCACACTCGGGCGTCCCCGCGGCGGTGACATTTTTCGCGGGCTGATACCAGGAACTAGCAGCGGCAAACGGGCCATGGGCACCGTGAGATCACCCCCTGACCCACGAGGCACCCGATGATCTTCTCCGACACCACCAGGGATCGCGCTCGCAGTCACGATGGCTGGTCGATGATCGAGGTCGTCATCACGATCCTGGTCATCGCTCTCGTCGCCGCCTACGCCATCCCCAAACTGCTAGGCCCCCGCGACTCCGCCAACGACGGCACCGCGAAAACCTCTCTGCGCGCGGCGATGACCGCCGCCGAAACCGAGTTCGCGCAGAAGCAGAGCTACGAGGGTCTGGACGCTGCTCGCCTGCACGAACTGGAACCGTCGATCAAAGCCAACGACGACCTCGACCCCGGCGTCCGCGCAACCTCAGTGCCGATCGGGCGCAACGCGGACGCCAAGATTGTCACCACGATGGGATCAGCCGAAGCCTTCGCCGCCGAGTGGGGCGCGATCAACCTGTGCGCCGCGTCGAAATCGGGGAACGTCTACTGCGTGAAGCTGGTCGACGATGACATGACCCACTACTACACGATCCCCGCCCCGGCAGACTGGGAAGCCGTTGAGGCAATCGTCGACGGGGGTCTGTCCCACGAGAACCACTGGTACTAGCCGGCTGGGACGAGACGCGGCCGGGGCTTCGGCGGGGCGTCAGGCGAGATAGGTTCAACGGTGACCGCCTCCTATCAGCGACGCGCGAAGATCGTCGCCACCGTCGGGCCCGCCAGCCGCTCCGTCAAGCAGATCGCCGCGCTCGCCCAGGCCGGAGCGGACGTCATCCGCGTCAACACCAGCCATCTCACCCCCGAGGAAGCCGGCCGGCTCTACCAGGACCTCGACAAAGCACGCCAGAAAGCCGGCATCGAATTCGCGACCCTGGTGGATCTGCAAGGCCCCAAGCTACGGCTCGCCAACAGCTTCGAGGCGTTCAAGGTCAAAGTCGGTGACAGCGTCACCTTCGCCGACGCCACCCACGCCGCCGACGGGCAGGTGCCGGTCGCCATCAAGAACTTCGCCCGTCAGGTCGCCGCCGGCCAGCGGATCGTCCTCGGTGACGCCACCCCGCAGCTGACCATCACCGCCGCCGACGGGCTCACCGTCACCGCCACCGTCGAGAAGGGCGGGCGGATCCGCCCCCGGATGGGGATCACCGTCCCCGGCGGCTTCCAAGACCTCCCCGCGCTCACCGAACGCGACCTCGCGCATCTGCAAGTCGCGGTCCTGTACGCCGACTGGGTCGCCCTGTCGTTCGTCAAACGCCCCGAAGATGTGCGGCTGCTCCGCGACGCGCTGCGTATCCGCGACTGTCAGGCCAGGATCATCGCCAAGATCGAACGCGCGGACGCGCTCGACCATCTCGAAGGGATCGTCGCCGAATCCGACGGGGTCATGGTCGCCCGCGGCGACCTCGGCGTCGAACTGGGCCTCGCCGAAGTACCGTTCGCTCAGGATCGCATCATCAGCGAAGCCCAACGGCAAGCCAAGACGGTCATCACCGCCACCCAGGTCCTCGAATCGATGATCACCGCCGACGCGCCCACCCGCGCCGAATGCGCTGACATCGCCCGCGCGCTCGTCGAAGGGACCAGCGCGCTCATGCTGTCAGCGGAGACCGCCACAGGCGAACATCCCGACCTGGTCGTGGAGACGATGAGCGACCTGATCGCTCACGCCGAACGCAACCTCGTCTGGGAAGCCCGGCAGATCCCCGAAGGCGACCAGGACGTCAGCAGCCTCGTGCATTCCGCCGACCGGCTCGCCGCCGACCAGAACGTGCAGGCCGTGATCATCCCCACCGACAGCGGCCGCACCGCCCGCATGGCCGCCAGCCTCGCCCGCCAGCATCTGATCGCGCTGTGCCCCGACCCGGCTGTCCGCCGGCAGCTCGCTCTGGAACGCGGGGTGCGCCCGATCGCCTGGGACGGCGAGCATGGCGCCTACCTTCCCGTCACCGTGCTCCAGCACGCCATCGACCAGGGCGCCGTCACGGCCGATCAGCGGGTCGTCGTCGTCTGGAACCACACCCACGACCGCTACGACAACCCGGTGCAGCTGGTCGCCGCACTTCAACTGCAACCCGCCACCGAAACCCGGCCCGCGGCCCCGGTCAGCGCGTAAGGTAGATGCAGCATGGCTGACCAGGCATCCGACACCCCGCAGGACGACGTCGTCCAGACCGCCCCGATCCCCGACGGCCCGGACCTGTCAGCGGTCAGCGATGTCGTCGTCACCGCATCGGTGGAGATCGGCCGCCGGCAGCTGACGATCGCCGAAGCGCAGAGCATCAGCACCGGCACCATCATCCAGCTGGACCGGGAGATCGACACGCCGATGGACCTGCGCATCAACGGGCAGCTCGTCGCCCGCGGCGAAGTGGTCGTGGTCGACAACGAGTTCGGTCTGCGTATCGTCGAGATCGTCGACGTCTGAGATCCCGCATCCGGCCTGACGGGCGTACATTCAGGGATGCCCGCCCATCCTGCGGAGCTGGCCACCACCAGCGTCATCTGCTTCAACTCGGCCGGTCAGATCCTGCTGATCCAGCCGGACCTGCGTCCAAGCAGTCCCCGGACAAGCTCACCTTCCCCGGCGGCAAGGTCGACCCGGGCGAAACCGTTCGTGAATGCGCCGCCCGGGAGCTGGCAGAGGAAACCGGCATCCGCATTGCGCCGGCCAGCCTGATCAAGCTGCCGCGCACCTACCGCAGCGTCATCCACCTGCGCACCGAGCCCACCCCGATGCACTGGACCGTCTTCGCCGCCGCGAACGTCACCCAGCGGCCTGTCGTCACACCCGAAGCGACGCCTCGTTGGGAGGACCTGCGCGACCTGCCGCAGCTTCCGCTGCTGGCCAACTGCGAGGACGCGGCCGCCCAAGCCGTCCAGGCGATCAGATCCGCCGGCGAGACCGCCTGAACGTCGCAGGCGCCGGGTTCGGCGCGTACCGTGAGATCATGGGGAAGGGCGACGATCCCAACTGCCACGCGGCCGCGGCCATGTCCGTCGGCGCCCAGTCCGGGTTTGAGGTCTGGCGGTCAGACGGCGGGTCGATCAGCTACACCGGTCAGCAGGACGGGCTGATCTGCCGGTTCCGTGATTTCGAGGTGCACGCGCTCGGCGCGATCGAACCGCCGGAGAACACCGACACCCGCATCGGCGCCGACAACCAGATCGCCCACAGCGCCCTGCTCGTCCGCTTGCATCTGCGCGAAGGCACCCTGATGGACATGGACGGCGCCACCATCCTGCGGCCCGGCATCTACGCGATGACCGCCAAGACGTTCGAGCGGGTCGCCGATCTCGGAGACTTCCGCAGCTTCCGACCCCAAGCGTTCGACCACCCTCACAAGCTTCCCGACCTTCCCGCCCGCCTCTGGCGGGACCTGGACAACCTCGAACGTCAGACCATGCTGCAGCTGTACTGGGCCTACGAAGACAGCGAAGGCAGCGTCACCTTCGAGCAGATCGCCTCCCACGCCCGCGGCTGGGATGACATGCCCCGTCAAGAACGTCAGCTGATCCGCGAGCGGATGCGCGGAGCGCTGACCAAACTGAAAGCCGACCGGCTCGTCCATGAGGACCGCGGCTTCTGGTATCTGACGTCGGCGGGCACCCACATCATCACCAGCCCGCAGAAATGGCAGCAGACGCCCACCGAATACCAGCGGCTGCTCGCCCAGTTCGATCAGGCCGACCGCGTCAGCCATCAACAGCTGACCGGCGCCTACAACGACGGCCGCGACACCCCGGCCAACAGCCGGCAGATCGAAGAGCTGATGCATGAGCTGCGAGGGTGGGGTCTGGTGGAACGCCCCGGCCAGTGGGAATGGCAGCTGACCGACCAAGGCCGCGCGCTGCTCGCCGGACGGCCCAGCTGAACTTCGGAAGCGGCCGGCGGTTTCGCTTACGGTCAGAGCACGCATGTTGCTGCTCTGTATCGCCCCGTT
>Ga0180223_1002580_pt1 | contig 10605 bp, 7 predicted proteins | sample eDN5th30CKraftOP_FD_151337 | JGI IMG/M metagenome (GOLD analysis project Ga0180223, IMG submission 151337) | Enriched Organic Plus compost microbial communities from Emeryville, California, USA - eDNA 5th pass 30_C Kraft OP (version 2) (version 2) ...
CCCAGGCATGAACCTGTTCGAGCATGACCTCGATGCCATGCCGCGCCAGGTATCTGGCGAGGTCTTCGGCCGATCGTGAACTGTCGATCCGCTTTTCGTCGGGAATGGTGATGACCCGAACCGTCTTGGCCTTTTCGAGGATGGGAAGCGCATCCCAGATCGCGCGGGCGGCCGGACGGCTGAAGTCCCAGGCGACCACGACGGTATTCAACGGGCCCGGACGCATCCGGGCCGGATCCAGCGGCAGGATCAGCGTCGGCCGTCCTGACTCGAATATCACGGTCTCTGCGGCCCACTGGTCGATCTGGTCGTCATCATGGACAGGCATGATGGTGAGGTCCCGCATGCGTCCGTATTCGACCAGCACATTCGGCATGTCGGCCGTCGTACTCCGCTGCGGAATCGTTTCCTGGTAGTTGCCGGCTTTCTGAGCTGTTGTTTCAAACGCCCTCAGCAGAACCTGCGCGCTGTCGACGCTTTTCTGAAGCTCAGCGGCGGCGAGGCCGGGCACGTCGATCAGAAGGTTGGACAGGAAATTGAAGCGGCTGGGGACCTCCACCTGGACCTCGCAGGCGATGGCGGAGATCTTTGCGCCCACCGCGTCGGCGAATTTGACCGCGTGCTCGATGACGGACACCGGTGTGGGATTGGGATAGGTGTTCAGTACAAGCAGGATATCCCTGAATGCCATGTCTGCTCCCTCGCGTGTCGTTTGCCCGCCAGTCCTTTTTTCTAACAAGAGAGTGTTTGGCGCGATTGACCTAGCGCAAGCAAGTGGCCGCATGCCGCACCCCTGAGCAGAAGAGGCGGATCCGCGCCGGCTGTCAGTTCAAGTCCCGGTCCGCAAGCGGATGCGCATTTACGGCACCAACACCGCCGCTCCTTGCAACTGGCCGGCACGCAGGTCATTCAGGGCATCGTTGGCGCGGTCCAGCGGATAGACCGTGACCTCGGTGGAGATGTTGGCCTGCGTGGCCACGCGGAAGAAATCGATCCCGTCCTGACGGGTCAGATTGGCGACGGATGACACCTGCCGCTCACCCCACAGCAGCGCATAGGGAAAACCTGGAATGTCGCTCATATGAATGCCGGCGCAGACGACACGGCCGCCCTTGCGGACCGCCTTCAGCGCGGCGGGAACGAGAGGGCCGACCGGCGCGTAGATGATGGTGGCGTCAAGCTCCTCCGGCGGCAGTTCATCGGATCCGCCAGCCCAGGCGGCGCCCAGCCGCAGGGCGAAGGCTTTTGCCGCTTCATCGCCGGGCCGGACGAAGGCGTATATGGTCCGGCCCTGCTGTTGTGCGACCTGGGCGATGATATGCGCGGCCGCGCCGAATCCGAACAGGCCCAGCCGTTGTCCGGGGCCGGCAAACACCAGCGAACGCCAGCCAATCAGGCCGGCGCACAATAGGGGCGCCGTTGCCGGATCATTGCCGGTCTCTCCAAGCGGAAAGGTGAAGGCGGCATCGGCGATCGTATGCGTCGCATATCCGCCATCCCTGGTGTAGCCGGTGAACAGCGGCTGATCACACAGATTCTCGTGTCCTGAGAGACAGTAGGGGCAGTGTCCGCAGGTATGCCCCAACCACGGCACTCCGACACGCTGTCCGATCTGTAAGCCCGTCACGCCGGGGCCCAGCGTCTCGACATAGCCCACGATCTCGTGGCCGGGGACAATCGGATATTTGCCTGCGGGCAACTCACCATCCACCACATGGAGGTCGGTGCGGCACACCCCGCAGGCCGAGACGCGGATGGAGATTTCTCCAGGGCCGGGCTGTGGGCGGGGCAGGTCCTGCATCGCAAGCGGCTGCCCTGGCCGCGTCAGTACCATTGCCCGCATGGTATTCATTCGCATCTCCGTCTCCCGGATGTAATCACGTCCCGGCGGCCAGCGAGAGGAGGGCTGGGACATGACAGCACGCCCCGATCACGCGTCTGCCGCAGATCATACGGCCAGCGAACGCCCTGTTGTCATCTGTTTTAGAGCTGTCTGGATGCTGTTGTTTGGTCGTGATCGGCAGCCCTCTTGGAGCGTGCACCGGAGGATCCGGCACAATCTGATCACGTTGACGCCCGGCAGCGGACGTTATAGCGAACGATGAGGCGCGGCAGGGCTGCAACTGTTCGGTAAACGTTATCATTGTCATGACTATCAGACGCAAATCGATCCTCGGCCCGCGGCGCAGCGATTCCCTCTCCAATCGCATCGTCGCGGAGATACTTGAGGCGCTGTTCAGCAAGCGGGTGCGGCCGGGCGAGTTCCTGGGCACCGAGGCGCAGCTGGCCGACATGTTCCAGACCAGCCGGGTTCCGGTTCGTGAGGCGCTGAGCCGGCTCGAGGCGCTGGGGGTGATCGAGATCAAGACCGGGGCGCAGGGCGGGGCGACCATCGCAACAGGCGACCCGACCCAGCTTGCGACCGCACTGGCGATCCAGTTCATGCTGGCCAATGTCACGGCGCGTGAGATTTTCGATGCACGCATCGCCATCGAGTCAATGGCCGCCGAGCTTGCGGCCCAGAATGCGACACCGGAGGATATCGAGCGGCTGCGCGGCGTGCTCGCCGAGATGAAGAAGCGGAGCCTGGGCGGGCCGGACACCGTGAAGCTGATCCACGAATTCCACCTGGCCGTGGTGGAGGCTTCAAAGACACGCACGCTGATCACGCTGATGCGCGCCCTGCTGCATGCGCTGTTCAATCATCTTGATGAAGTTCCGCCGACGGTGGGACGGTCTCCGGCGTTGCGGCCATCGATGGCGGAATTGCTGGTCAAGATCGAGGAGCGGGATGCGCCCGGCGCCCACCGCGTGATGCGTGAGATGTTGTTGCGGGCGCGCGACTCGGTGATCAAGCTCAATGAAGACGTGGCCCGGCGCAAATCGCGCAGCAAGGGCAAGGCGACAGAGGCGGATAATGCGTCCGGGCTGCCATCCGGGTCCCGGGTTTCGCTGTTGACCGGATGGGCTGGCGCGAACCAGGACAAGTGACCGCGGGCGCGTGTCGCACCGTCTTTTGGGGCTGACGACCTCTGCGCATCTTGACGGCTGGCCGCTGAACGCTCAGCCTTGAACCATAATATCGTTCATAATGAACCGCCCCGCTGCCGGGCGACATGATGGGAGGAAAGCATGCGGGCTTGGAAAGCCGCGTTGCCGGCTATGGCATTGATGTCTCTGGCTTTTGCCGCGCCGGCATGGGCGCAGAAGGCTAAGGATACGGTTCGTCTGGCGCAGGTTCAGACCATCCCGACCATCGATGCCTATCTCGATCCGCGTCCGGAGGTCTATTTCCTGCGCGATGCTGTCTATGACACGCTGATCACCTACGACTACGGCAAGCGGGAGTTCGTGCCGTTGCTGGCCAAGGCCTGGCGCCGGATCGACGACAAGACGCTGGAATTCGACCTGCGTGAAGATGTCACCTGGCACGACGGCAAGCCGTTCGATGCCGACGACGTCGTCTACACCATCAACTATCTGGTGGACCCGGACGTGGTGCTGCGCACCAAGCGCGACTACGAATGGATGACCGGCGCGGAGAAGCTCGGCCCTTACAAGGTTCGTCTCAATCTGCGCGAAGGCACGCCGTCCGACCTCGCGCTGCTGTCCACGCAGATTCAGATCTATCCGAAGCACGTCCACGGCCCGCTGCAGGACAAGGTCCAGTTCGGTCAGAAGCCGGTCGGCACCGGGCCCTACAAAGTCGCGGAGTTTGACCGGAACAAGGGCATCCTGCTGCAGAAGCGCGACGCCTATCCGCAAGGCAGCGCCGCGAAAGGCCCGGGCCGCGTCGGCAACATCCGCGTGGTGGCGATCGCCGATGCCGGCGCCCGGGTGGCCGAATTGCTGGCGGGCAATATCGATGTCACCCGCGATATTCCGGCCAACCAGGCGGACAATCTGGAGAAGAGCGGCCGGTTCGCGGTCGATCTCGGCGACACCTTCGCAGTGTATTATCTGATGGTGGATTCCCGCGGCCGCAGCGGACTCAAGCCATTGCAGGACGAGCGCGTGCGGCGCGCGATCTTCATGGCCATCAAGCATGATGACCTTGCCAAGGTGCTGGTCGGCAGCCGCAGCAGCCAGCTCAGGCCGCCGAACGGCCTGTGCGATCCCTCGCAGCAGGGCTGCGTCTTCACCGTCAAGCCGCCGTCCTATGATCCGGAAGGCGCGCGCAAGCTGCTGGTCGAGGCAGGCTATGGTGATGGCTTCGATGTCACCATCACGACGGTGTCTTTCTTCGGTGGCCGTCTGGCGGAAGTGATCAGCGGCGCGCTGCGCAAGATCGGCATCCGCGCCAAGGTCAACACCACGACCTTTGCCGCCTATCGCGACCTGCAGCGCGACAACAAGCTTGAGATGATGGTCAATGGCTGGGGCGGCGGCAGCGCGCCGGATGTGGCGTTCACGCTTGATTTTCTGTTCACGCCCGGAGACCGCGACTATCACGGCAGCGAGGAGGTCTTCAAGCGGGTCGAAGCATCACGCCACGAACTGGATAAGGCGAAGCGCGACCAGATGATCAGCGGCGTGTTCGATACCGTGACGCGGATGAATTATCTGATCCCGATCACACGCTATCCCACGCTGTGGGTTCACACCAAGGAGCTTGCGGTCAGTGGCTTCGATATCCGGCCGATGGCGCCCTGGGGCCTCACCTACGAAATGCTGTCGTGGAACTGAACGGCTGCTCGGTCCGCCGGGTCAGACGCGCGCGCTTGACAGCCAGTTCGGAATGGCTCTAGCTTAATTATAATATCATTCTGATCTTTCGCGATGCTGCCGGGCGCTGCCCGGCAGCCAAACGACGAAAGACAAGACGGGAGAAACGCAGATGCGCGCGGCGGATAACGAGATCCTGACGCGGGTTGGCCCCGGCACGCCGATGGGCGACCTGATGCGGCAATACTGGTTCCCGGCCATCAAATCGACCGAGCTTGAAGCTGGCGGCGCGCCGGTGCGCTTGCGCTTGCTGGGAGAGAACTTCCTCGCGTTCCGGTCTCCTGATGGCACCGTCGGCATCATCGACCATGAATGCGCCCATCGCTGTGCCTCGCTGTTCTATGGCCGCAACGAGGACGGCGGCATGCGCTGCGTCTATCACGGCTGGAAATTCGATGCGAAAGGCCAGTGCGTCGATATGCCGAGCGAGCCGCCGGAAACCGACTACAAGGAGCGGGTCCGCATCCGTGCATTGCCGGTGCATGAGGCCTATGGCGCCGTGTGGGCCTATATGGGTTCGGCGAAAGAGCCGCCGCCGTTTGCTGCGTTCGACCTCGATCTGATTCCCGAGGCGGATATCACCACCACCTTCATGTTCCGCGAGTGCAACTGGCTGCAGGCGCTGGAAGGCGACATCGACACCTGCCATGTCGGCTTCCTGCATGGCGGCGGTGTGCGGGCGACCGACTACGAGCCGGGCACGATCGACTATTACCGCAGCCTCAATCGTCATCCGAAATATGAGGCGGTCGAGACGCCTTATGGCACGATGTACACGGCCTATCGCCCGGCCGGCGAGGGCGAGACCTATCATCGCGTCGGGCAGTTCGCGCTGCCGTTCTGGACCATGGCGCCGTCGGAACCGATGGGACACAACCATGTGCGCGCCTGGGTGCCGCTCGACGACGAGAACAGCATGCTGGTGACGTTCTCGGCACCGCGCTACACGCCCTATGGCAAGGACAAGGATGGCAAGCCCTTCACCGGGATGACCATCAAGCTGGACTTTCTGCCAAATACGACCGACTGGCTTGGCCGCTGGCGGATCAAGGAAAATCCGCGCAACGATCATCTGCTGTCCCGGGAGTTGCAGAAGGACCGCAACTATTCCGGCGTTGTCGGCATCGTTGTCCAGGATCAGGCGATCACCGAAAGCATGGGCCCGATCGTCAACCGCACCAAGGAGCATCTCGGCACCAGCGATCGCATGATCCTGCTCACGCGCCGCACGCTCATGCGTGCCGTTCTGGCGTTGCGTGATGACGGCGTGGCGCCGGCCGGCGTGAATGACCTGAGCGTGCGCCGCAACGTGCGTTCCGGATTCATGGTCATCCCGAGCAGCGATGACTGGCTGGAGACCTTCAACCGTCTCCGCCGCGAATGGCGGGGTGAAGATGCTGCGCCGATCCTGCGTGTCAGCAAGCCTGAGCCCGCCCGCGATGAAGCATCGTTGCAGCCGGCGAAGTGATTGCAGTGCAAGGCGCCCGGTGTCTGGGCGTCAGCGGATCATATCGTTGAACGGCGATTGTGGTGTAAACTGGCATCGACGACCCGCGCGATAAGCGGGCGGTCAGGGAGAGGACATGCTGCGCTTTCTCATGCGCCGGCTTGTGGTGTCGGCCTTGGTCGCCGTCACCGTGTCGATCCTCGCGTTTGGCCTGTTGCGGCTGTCGGGTGATCTCGCGGCCGAACTGGCAGGGTCGGGTGCGAGCGAAGAACAGATCCACAAGGTGGCTTTGACCTATGGCCTCGATCGGCCGACCTATATTCAGTATCTCGACTGGGCCGGGAGCGCGCTGCGGGGGGACTTCGGCAAGTCCCTGTTCACCGGCGAAGCGGTGAGCGACATCATCGCCCATGCCCTGCCGGTGACGGCAAAGCTCGCCTTCTTCTCGCTGGTTCTGATTCTCGTGCTGGCGATCCCGATCGGCGTCCTCGCAGCCACCTATCCGAACAGCTGGATCGACCGTGCTGCGCTCGCCGTCGCCACCGCCGGCCAGGCGATGCCGAGCTTCTGGTTCGGCCTGATGCTCATCCTGGTGTTTGGTGTCTGGCTGGGCTGGACTCCGATTTCCGGCCAGGACGGCTGGAGCAACTTCATCCTGCCGACAGCGACTGTCGCGCTGTCGAGCCTGGCGGCGCCGATGCGGCTCACGCGCGCCGGCATGCTTGAAGTGATGCAATCGGATTTCATCCGCATGGCGCAGGCCAAGGGCCTGCCGCAACGGGTGGTGCTGTACAAACACGCGCTGCGCAACGCCATCCTGCCGGTGGTGTCGGTTCTGATGGTGACCTTCGGCCATATCCTTGCCGGCACCGTGGTGGTCGAGACCGTGTTCTCGCTGCATGGCCTCGGCTACGAGGTGTTTCACGCCATCCTGCGCGCGGATTTCCCGGTGGTGCAGACGGTGGTGGCGTTTGTCTCGATCACCTACATCCTGCTGACGCTGCTGAGCGACCTCATCAACGCGCAGCTCGATCCGCGCATCGCTCTGTCATGAGGGCATCATGACGATCGATGCAGCCACGACAGCGTTGATTCCCGATCGCCGGGCCGCCGACGATGACGTCTATCTGTCCCCGCGGCAGCTGGCGTGGCGCCGCGCGCGCCGCCATCCAGGCCTTTTGTTTGGTTTGACTGTTGTTGTCCTGGTGACGCTGGTTGCCGTGCTTGCCGGGGTCATTGCGCCGCACGATCCCTATGAGCAGGACCTCTCGCAGCAGTTCGCACCCACGGTGTGGCAGGAGGGGGGCTCCTGGATCAACATCTTCGGGACCGACTCGCTCGGGCGTGATGTGTTCAGCAGGCTGCTCTATGGCGCGCGGATATCGCTCATCATCGCCTTCTTCGCGGCAAGCGTCGCGGCGGTGATCGGAACAGCGATCGGCGTGATTGGCGGATATTTCGGCGGCCGCATCGACGCGGTCATCATGTACCTGATCAGCTGCAAGCTCTCGCTGCCGGGGCTGATCGTCAGCCTGTCGCTGGTCTCTGTGTTCGGCAGTTCACCCGTCGTGCTGGTGCTGGTGATCGCCTTCCTGTTCTGGGACCGCTACGCCATCGTCACCCGCACCGTGACGATGCAGCTTCGCGAACGCGAATTCGTCACCGCGGCGCGGGCCCTGGGCTCGTCCCATTCGCGGATCATCATCTCGGAGATCCTGCCGAACCTGCTCAACCACATCATTGTCGTGCTGACGCTGGAGATGGCGGTGGCGATCCTCGTCGAGGCTGCGCTGTCGTTCCTCGGCCTCGGCATCCAGCCGCCGACGCCATCCTGGGGCAACATGGTGTCGGAAGGGCGCGCGGACATGTTCTTTCAGCCGCACCTGGTGGCGATCCCCGGATTGGCGATCTTCCTGCTCGTCATCTCCATCAATCTGCTCGGCGATGGCTTGCGGGATGTCACCGCGCCCGACGGCCGCAATTGAGGGCGACGATGACCGTGCTTGCGTTCATCCCTCCATCCGCGCCGCCCGTGCTCGACGTTGCCGGTCTTTCCGTGGACATCGCAACACCGCTCGGCCCCTTGCACGCCTTGCGCGATGTCAGCTTCTCGATCCGCCGCGGTGAGACGCTGGCGATTGTCGGTGAGTCGGGCTGCGGCAAGACCATGACGTCGCTCGCGGTGATGGGCCTGCTGCCGGCGGCCGCGAAGCGAAGCGCCACCCGCCTGGCCCTGGAAGGGCGTGATCTTCTCACTGCGGACCACAAGACGCTCGAACATTTGCGCGGCGCGCGCATGAGCATGGTCTTCCAGGACCCGATGACTTCGCTGAACCCGGTCTACACCGTCGGCAATCAACTCGAGGAGATGTATCTCTATCACGGCCGCGGCAGCCGCCGGCAGGCGCGGGAGCGCGCCGAATTCATGCTGAGCCGCGTCGGCATTTCGGCTCCGCGCGAGCGCATGCATCAGTACCCGCATCAGCTGTCGGGCGGTCTGCGTCAGCGGGTTGTCATCGCGATGGCGCTGATGTGCGAGCCCGCGCTCATCATTGCCGATGAGCCGACGACGGCGCTCGATGTCACGATCCAGGCGCAGATCCTCCATTTGCTCAAGGATCTGCAGCATGAGTTTGATACCGCTCTCATGCTGATCACCCATGACATGAGCATCGTCGCGCGTGTCGCCGACCATGTCGCGGTGATGTATGCGGGCCGGATTGTCGAGCAGGGCCGCACCGCAAATGTCTTCGCCACGCCGCATCACCCTTACACTCAGGCGCTGCTGCGATGCGTTCCAGATCCGCATCGGGAGAGCCGTCTCGGCTCGATTCCGGGCCGTGTGCCGTCGCTCATCGGGGATAGTCCGGGATGCCTGTTCCGCAATCGCTGTCACTTCGCGATGGCGGAATGCGCGACTCAGGACGTTCCGTTGCACGCGGCCGGTGATGCGCATGCGGTGCGCTGCCTGCTGACAAAGAGTCCGGCCGCGATTGAGCGCAAGTCCGGCGCGGCGGCTGTCGTTCCCATCGGCGTCACGCCCAGGCTCGAGGCGCCCGTGGCATTGGCGTGCCGCGATCTCAGCCGAACCTTCCATCTTCGCCAGGGTCTGTTCGGCGGCCGGCGCGATCTTCACGCGGTCCAGGATGCCACGCTCGACCTGCGCCGCGGCGAGGTGCTGGCCATCGTCGGCGAATCCGGCTCCGGGAAGACCACGCTGGCGAAAATGATGCTCGGCCTGCTGCCGGCGACCTCCGGCGCCATCATGCTCGATGGCCGGCCGATCGCAGACTATTCCGCCCGTGATGTCGCGCGCCGGATTCAACCGATCTTTCAGGATCCCTATTCGTCGCTCAATCCGCGCAAGACGGTTCACCAGATCGTCTCGGCGCCGCTCGAGGTGCACGGCATGGCTTACGGCCAGGAGCGCCGCCGCCGTGTCGATGACATGCTTGACAAGGTCGGCCTGTCGCGACGGCAGGGACAATCCTATCCGAACCAGCTGTCCGGCGGGCAGCGCCAGCGCGTCGCCATTGCACGGGCGCTGGTGATGAAGCCGACGATCGTCGTCTGTGATGAGCCGACATCGGCGCTGGATGTCTCCGTACAGGCGCAGATCCTGAACCTCCTGAGCGATCTGCGCAGCGAGCTTGGCATGACTTATCTCTTCATCAGCCATGATCTCGCTGTTGTGCGTCACATGGCTGATCGGGTCGCGGTGATGTATCTCGGCCGCATTGTCGAGAGCGGCCGGACCGCCGAGATCTTTGATGATCCGCGGCATCCTTACACCCGCGCGCTGCTGGCGTCGGCGTTGACGCCGGACCCCCAGCTCAAACTGCCGGACGTGCAACTTGCACACGGCTTTCCTGGAATGTTCGCCGCCGGAGCCGGCTGCCAGTTCCGCCCGCGCTGCCCTCAGGCCGAAGCGGTCTGCGCGAGTGTCGCGCCGCCGCTCGTCCGCGACGGTGAGCGCATGGTCGAATGTCATTTGGTCGCGCCGGTCCGCGCCGCGGTCCGGTCGTGATGCCCTTTGATCAGTGGAGTGAGGAATGTCCGAAATAGTCCCGGCGACGATCCGCGAGCCTGCCCGCGACATCCCGGTCGTGAAGTCGGTGGATGTGCTGGTGGTCGGTGGCGGATCGGGCGGCTATCCCGCAGCGATCTCCGCGGCGCGCAACGGCGCCAGGGTGCTGCTGATCGAGCGCAATGCGATGGTCGGCGGCACCGGGCCGATGTCCTTCGTCACTGAGTTTCTGAGCTGCGAGAATCTCAGCGGCATCGCCCAGGAGGTCGCCGAGCGTCTGGCGCGGCAGGGCGGTGCAACCGACGCATTCCAGCCGGAATTCTTCAACCTCGCCTTCGATCCCGAGGTGCTCAAGCTTGTCATCCTCGACATGCTGCTGGAGGCCGGGGCCGAGGTGCTGCTGAAC
>Ga0180223_1002582_pt1 | contig 10591 bp, 8 predicted proteins | sample eDN5th30CKraftOP_FD_151337 | JGI IMG/M metagenome (GOLD analysis project Ga0180223, IMG submission 151337) | Enriched Organic Plus compost microbial communities from Emeryville, California, USA - eDNA 5th pass 30_C Kraft OP (version 2) (version 2) ...
CTTCTTGTCGCGCAAGACGATCTGCACCGCCTGCTGATAAAGATCGGTGGCGTCGCCCGCCTGGCCCATGCCGGTGGCGTCGAACACCGAGCCGTCCTCGCCCTCGATCTCGTCGCTCGCGGTGACAGCTTCGAGATACTGCGGCGCGCCCTGGGTCTTGAGGTGGCGCACGATCTTCTCGACTTCCTCGTCGGAGCAGAAAGGCCCGTGCACGCGGCTGATGCGGCCGCCGCCCGCCATGTACAGCATGTCGCCCTGACCCAGCAGCTGCTCGGCGCCCTGCTCGCCGAGGATGGTGCGGCTGTCGATCTTCGAGGTGACCTGGAAGGAGATGCGGGTCGGGAAGTTCGCCTTGATGGTGCCGGTGATGACGTCCACCGACGGACGCTGGGTCGCGAGCACCACATGGATGCCGGCGGCACGGGCCATCTGCGCGAGGCGCTGGATCGCGCCTTCGATGTCCTTGCCGGCGACCATCATCAGGTCCGCCATTTCGTCGACGATGACGACGATGTAGGGCAGCTTCTCGAGGTCGAGCTGTTCGTCCTCGTAGATCGCCTCGCCGCTTTCCTTGTCGTAGCCGGTCTGCACCGTGCGGGTGAGCTGCTCGCCCTTCGCCTTCGCTTCGAGGATGCGCGCATTGTAGCCGTCGATGTTGCGCACGCCGAGCTTGGCCATCTTCTTGTAGCGGTCCTCCATCTCGCGCACCGCCCATTTCAGCGCGACCACGGCTTTCTTCGGGTCGGTGACGACCGGCGTCAGCAGATGCGGGATGCCGTCATAGACGGAGAGTTCGAGCATCTTCGGATCGACCATGATCAGCCGGCATTCCTCCGGCCGGTGCTTGTAGAGCAGGCTCAGGATCATGGTGTTGATGGCGACCGACTTGCCGGAGCCGGTGGTGCCGGCGATCAGCAGATGCGGCATGCGGGCGAGATCGACGATCACCGGCTCGCCGCCGATGGTCTTGCCGAGGCACAGCGGCAGCTTGGCGGTGGTGTCGGCGTAATCTTTGGTCGTGAGCTGTTCGCGGAAATAAACCTTTTCGCGGACCGCGTTCGGCAGCTCGATGCCGATCGCGTTGCGGCCGGAGACGACGGCGACGCGGGCGGAGAGCGCGCTCATCGAGCGGGCGATGTCGTCGGCCAGGCCGATCACGCGGGACGATTTGATGCCGGGCGCCGGCTCGAGTTCGTAGAGCGTGACGACGGGTCCGGGCCGGGCATTGATGATCTCACCGCGCACGCCGAAGTCGGAGAGCACGCCTTCGAGCGCCTGGGAGTTCTGCTGGAGGATCTCGGAGCTGATGGTCGAGCGCTCCTGCCGCTTCGGCGCAGCGAGAAGCTCGACCGAGGGCAGCACGAAGCCCTTGCCGGATTTGGCAGGCTTGGCGACACGGACGGGCGGCTTCGCCTTGCGCGGCGCGGGCACCGGCTCGATGTCGTCATCATCGATATCGACGTCGTCGTCGATGTCGTCGGCATCCATGCGCGGCGCGGCGCGCGGGGCATCATCGAAGCGGGGTTCGGCGATGCGGGGCGAGGCCATGCGCGGGATGTCGTCGTCCTCACGCCGCTCCATGCGGGCGCGGATCATCCGGCTGATGCGGGCCTTCAGGCTCAGCGCGGCATGCACCAGCCAGCCGATCGAGATCGAGGTGCGCTCCTCATCGTCTTCGAGCGGCGCCTTGTAATCCTCAACGACGTCCTGCTCCGGCCAGCCGGCGCCGGAGGCGACCGCGAAGGTCACCACCGTGCAGAAGCCGGTGACGATGCCGATGATCATCATGGTCATCGACGACCACATGCCGCCGGTGATGAACATCGGCAGGCGCAGCAGGGAATCGCCGATCACGCCGCCGAGGCCGGTCGGCAGCGGCCAGGCCGGGCTCTTCGGCAGGGTCGCGGCAAAGGCCGCGGCGAAGGCGGTGCCGAGAATCCAGACCAGAATGCGCAGCCGCTCGCGGGTGAGCGGGCGATGGGTCAGCAGCCGCCAGCCCCACACGGCGATCGGGAAGACCAGCGCGATCGACGCGATGCCGAGCAGCTGGATCAGCAGGTCGGCCACCGACGCCCCGGGGCGGCCGAGCAGGTTGCGGACGGGGCCGTTGGTGGCGTGGTTCAGGCTCGGGTCCTGCACCGACCAGCTTGCCAGCGCGGTGACGAACATCACGCCGAAGGCGATGAGGATCAGCCCGCATAACTGGCTCAGCCGCCGGCGCAGCGCGTCGCGCGCGTCATCCGTCAGGAAATGCAGGCCATCCAGCGTGCGGCTGATTGCCGACATCGACTTCTCCCTCACCCCAGCACGGCGACGAGGCGATGCAGCGCCTCCGCCGTGGTCGCCTCGTCCTGCACCATCGCCACGCGCAGATAGCCGGTGCCGGGATTGCTCCCGTCGGCCTGCTCGCGCGCGAGATAGGAGCCCGGAATCACCCGGACGCCGGCCTCCTTCCAGAGCCGGACCGTGGCTGCCTCGTCACCGCCTTGGGCCGACACGTCGAGCCAGAGGAAGAAGCCTCCGGCCGGCCGGCGGTAGCCGTAACGGTCGCCGACGATCTGGTCGGCGAGATCGAACTTGGCGCGATAGAGCCGGCGATTCTCTTCGACATGGGCTTCGTCGCCATAGGCCGCGACGCCGACATGCTGCATCGGCACCGGCACCTGCGGTGCCGCGACGTTGCGCAGATCGAGGAAGCGGGACAGGAACGCCTTGTCGCCGGCCACGAAACCGACCCGCAGTCCTGGCAGGTTCGAGCGCTTGGACAACGACTGGAACACCAGCACGTTGCTGAAATCGGTCCCGCAGGCTTCCAGGATGCTGGGCGGCGCCTGCCGCGTATAGATTTCCGAATAGCACTCGTCGCTGAAGATGAAGAAGCCGTGGCGGCGCGCCAGCGCGACCAGCCGGGCGAGATAGGCGGTATCCGCGACCGCGCCCTGCGGGTTGGCGGGCGAGGCGATGTAGACGGCGACCGTGCGGGCGAGCAGCGCCTCGTCGAGCGCGTCGAGATCGGGCAGGAAGCCGGTGGCGCGGGTGGTCGGCAGGTAGACCGGCTCGCAATTGGCGGCCACCGCGCCGGCGGCATAGGCGGCATAGAACGGATTCGGCAGCAGTACGGCCGGGCGGCCGGTCCTCTTGCCGACCATCCGTTCGGCGGTCAGCGCCGCCAGGAACAGTCCTTCGCGCGACCCGTTCAGCGCCAGCATCTCAGTGTCTGGGTCGACCGGCCGCGCCAGCGTGAACCGGCGGCCGAGCCAGTCGGCAGCGGCTTTGCGGAAGACCTCGATCCCCTTGTTGAGCGGGTAGAGCCCGAAGCCGTCGATATGCTTTGCCAGAATCGGCCCGACGAAGGCCGGCACGCCGTGCCCCGGCTCGCCCACCGCCATGGTGATCGGCGTCTGCGCCGGTGTGATCCCCTCCAGCAGCTCATGGGTGCGGGCGAACGGAGAGCGCGTGTCGGGCACGCGGGCAGGGAGAGGGGGTATGACGCGTTCCGGATTGGCCATGGACTCTACACAACTCAACCGCTGTCGAAGCGGCGTTTGGGCACCCTAGGCGGGGCCAGGTTAAGGCGCGATTAACCATCGGGGCGAGGGCGCAGCAAGTTGACGCCTTTCTCCCGATTGCTCCCTTATGAGACCGCGTCCAGGCCGGTCAAACCGGTTTTTCGAACACTGCGCCGTAGTGGTGGAGCGACACCTCGACGACCTTGAGAAGTTTCAGCCCGGCCGGTTCCACGTTGGCGGCAACGGTCTCCGGCGTCATCCGCAGCTCAGTGGCCGGGCCGCGCGGCTCGCCGAGAATCTTCGTCTCCTCGCGGCGACGGGCGTGCCAGTTCACGATTGCGAGGCGGCCGCCCGGTTTCAGCACCGAGAAAATCGCGCGCGCCAGCCGCGGCTTGTCGGGCACGCCGTGGAAGGCATTTGCCAGGAACACACAATCGGCAGGAGCGGTCATCAGCGCCGCCACGTCATAGGCATCGCCTTCGACGAAATCGCAGTTGGTGACGCCGCTTTCTACGAGGCGCAGTCTGGCGATCGCCAGCAGCGCGCCGTCAATGTCGATGGCGGTGACATGCCGGACGAGTTTGGCGATCGGCAGGGTGAACCAGCCATCGCCCGAACACAGATCGATGACGTCCGTATCGGGTGCAAGACCGACGGCGGCCAGAACCGCGGCGGGATCGGGCCACAGCGCTTCCCACCAGCCGGGATCGGGCATTCCCGTTCCCTGAAAGAAACCCGGAGGAGTTGTCATCGCAGGGTGGTGTTGTGGCGGCTCAGGGCAGCGCCAGGAATTCACTCGCCTTGAAGATCGAATCGAACCGGACGCCGGCGTCGCGGTAAGTATCCTCGGCGCCTTCCTGGCGGTCGACGATGGACAGCACCAGCACCACCTTGCCGCCGGATTTCCGGGTGGCGTCCACCGCGATCATCGAGGACTGGCCGGTGGTGGTGACGTCTTCGAGGATGGCGACATTGCGCCCCTCGAGCGATTCGAGGCCGTCGACCAGCTTGCGCGTGCCGTGGTCCTTGACCTCCTTGCGGACGAAGAAACCCGGCAGCGGCCGCTTGTGGAGGAAGCTGAGCGTCGTCACCGACGCGACCAGCGGCACGGCGCCCACCGCGACGCCGCCGACCGTGTCGACGGTTTCGCTGCGCAGCCGGTCGAGGATCAGTTCCGCGACGTGGTGCGAGCCCTCCGGGTTCATCAGCGTCGGCTTCATGTCGAAATAGAAATCGCTCTCCCGCCCGGAGGCGAGGACGATCTTCTTTCGGCCGAAGGAGCTTGCGCGGATGATGTCGAAGGCGCGGGCGCGGATGGTGGCGATGTCAGACATGGGAGGTGTCTATACGCTGGCACCAACCGGCCTGACAACGCGGCACCGTGGTGAAAATCGTGGCAGCAATACCAGGGTCTCCCGGCTGCTGGCCCGCTGACCATTCCGCCCACATGCGCGGCGATCGCTACGTGGCCGGCAGGGGACTCTGCCTCCCTTCAGGGAGAGGAGCAGAAAGTCAGAGCGACGGCGCGCGCTGAAACAAAGAAATCGTCGCGAAAGCTGCGCCTGGATGCGTCACGCAGGCTCCAAAAAGTGAGAGGCCCCGGATTGCTCCGAGGCCTCCCGACGGAAAGGGCGGTGCCGGGTCTCCACCCCAACCGTATCCACGAGGGGCATGACCCCACGTCGTGGGATCATGCATTGCAACAATCGTGCCTTACATGGTGTAGGCGCGTTCGCCGTGGTCGGTGATGTCGAGGCCTTCGCGCTCCTTCTCCACCGACGGGCGCAGTCCGATCAGGACGTCGACCACCTTGTAGAGGATGGCGGAGCCGATGCCCGACCACACCAGGGTCAGCAGCACGCCCTTGCACTGGGCGATGACCTGGGTGACGAAGTCGTAGTCGGCGACCTTGCCGGCGACATAGTCGTAGATGCCGGTACCGCCCAGCGCCGGGTTCACCAGGATGCCGGTGCCGATGGCGCCGACGATGCCGCCGACGCAGTGGACGCCGAACACGTCGAAGGCGTCGTCATAGCCAAGCGCGTTCTTCACCGTGGTGCAGAAGAACAGGCAGACGATGCCGACGACGAGGCCGAGCACGATCGCGCCCATCGCACCGGAGAAGCCCGCGGCCGGAGTGACGGCGACAAGGCCGGCCACCGCGCCGGAGACCGCGCCGAGCAGCGAGGGCTTACCCTTGACCATCCATTCCGCGAACATCCAGGACATCGCGGCCGCTGCGGTCGCCACGAAGGTGTTGAGCATGGCGAGACCGGCCAGGCCCGTGGCTTCGAGGTTCGAACCGGCGTTGAAGCCGAACCAGCCGACCCACAGCAGCGAGGCGCCGACCATGGTGAGCGTCAGCGAATGCGGGGTCATCAGCTCCTTGCCGTAGCCGGTGCGCTTGCCGACCAGCAGGGCGCCGACGAGACCGGCGATACCCGCATTGATGTGCACCACGGTGCCGCCGGCGAAGTCGATCGCGCCCCAGGAGAAGATCTGTCCGGCGTCGGCGAGGACGGCGTCGAGAGCTTCCTGGGCGGTCTTCTTGGCGGCGTCATCGGTGGCGGCGGCGAGCGCCTTCACAGCGGTGTCGATCGCATCCGGGCCGGCCCAGTACCAGACCATATGCGCCATCGGGAAGTAGACGAATGTCACCCAGAGCGGGATGAACAGCGCCAGGGCCGAGAATTTGAAGCGTTCGGCGAAGGCGCCGATGATCAGCGCCGGCGTGATCGCCGCGAAGGTCATCTGGAAGCAGAGATAGACGATCTCGGAGATGTTGGCCCCGACGGAGAAGGTCGCTGCCTTCGATTCCGGCGTGATGCCTGCGAGGAAGGCTTTTGCGAAGCCGCCGATATAGGCCGAGCCGCCGGTGAAGGTGAGGCTGTAGCCGTAGATCACCCAGATCAGGCTGACGATGCAGACGCAGTAGAAGACGTGAGCAAGCACGGACAGCATGTTCTTCGAGCGGGCGAGGCCGCCATAGAACAGGGCGAGGCCTGGGATCGTCATCAAGAGGACGAGGACCGTGGAGACCAGCATCCACGCATTGTCACCCTTGTTGACGGTCGGTTCGGCCGCAGCCGCGGGACCCGTGCCGGCAGCCGCGTCCTGAGCAAAGCCGCTGTCTGCCAGAACGAGAAAAGCGCCGATCGCGGCAAGCGCCGTCAACCCCGCACGTATTGGAAACTTCAGTGTCATATCGAGGAACTCCTGTCCGAAAGGGTGAGTGCGCGTGGCCTAGAGCGCCGCGGCATCGGTTTCGCCGGTGCGGATACGCACCGCGTTGTCGAGGCTGAAGACGAAGATTTTGCCGTCGCCGATCTGGCCGGTCTTGGCCGCGGAGGTGATGGCCTCGACGGTCTTGTCGACCTGGGAGGTGGACACAGCGACTTCGATCTTGATTTTCGGCAGGAAGCTCACCGCGTATTCAGCGCCGCGGTAGATCTCAGTATGGCCCTTTTGACGCCCGTACCCTTTGACTTCCGTGACGGTCATTCCGTGCACGCCAATCCCGGTCAGGGCGTCGCGGACCTCGTCGAGCTTGAAAGGCTTGATGATGGCCATGACGATTTTCATTGGGTCAAATCCCCGCTTAAGGGCCCGGTCTAGCGGGATGCAGACTGGGCGAACTCAACAGAAGCTTCGCCGTCAGAAGCACCCCCGCCGGCAAATGCCGCCTTATGGAATCAAAGGTTGTGCCAAGTCGCCGCAGAGCGCTTAACCCCCTCGAAACTATCGGATTTTCACCAAAGCCTTAGACCGCTTCGAACATCAGTCGGAGGTGGTACGGAGCCTATGCCCAAACCTCAGACAATTCGCACATTAATTAATCACTGAAAATGGCAGACTTGGAGCGCTGCCCATCGAATGGGCAGGGGCTGCGCATCTATGTGATTGAATCAATTGACATTTCCGCAAAAACGGAACTGGCGCCGCAGCCGAAACGCGCCCAGGGCCGTCAGTGCCAGCCTGCCGTCGCCCGGGTCTTGCCCGGGCCGTCGGCCGCACGCTGATTCACGTCGCGGAGATGGGGCTCGGCGGCGGCGATTGTATCGGAGATCAGCAGGAACACGGCGCCGAAGAATCCCAGGATGCTCTCGCGCAGCCGCGGCGCAATCACGAAGGCCGTCGAATCCGGACCCGCCGGGAGCAACAAACCGGTCGAGACCGCGCTTTGCAGGACGTCCTTGACCTGGGCTCGTGAAATTCCAAACCGGCGGGCGAGCGCCGCCGCCGGAAACGAGATCGGCCCCCGCGGCGGCATGTCGTCTCCAGGCTCTGCCGAGAGCATCAGCGTCATCAGCACGACAAGGCCGCCCTTGCGGTCGGTAAACAGGACGATCGCCCGGCCGTGCTCCACCAGCCGCTCACGGGTCAGGAACAGCTCCACGGCGGCGCAGGCGAAAGTCCTTGCGAAGGCGGGATCGTCCAGCAGCGCCAATCCGATTTTGCCTTCCGGCCGCAGATGCGTCAGTCCGCTGAACGCCCGGCGCCACCGCTCGCTGGCAGGGCCGATCAGCTTCTCGGTCGGCACGAGCCGCAGCGGCTGGCCGCGCTGTGCATCCGATGCCGGTTTGAGATAGCCGGCGAAGCGCATCAGCCCGAGCATCGCGGCGGCCCGGCCGGGACTGCACAGCCCGGTCGCCGCGCATTGCGCCTTGAACCGGTTGACGGTCAGGCCGGAGAGCGGCGTCATCGGGTCGTATCCGGCATCGAGATAAATCGCCATGAAACCCATGACGAGGCGGGCGCGATCGCTGACGACGACATTCAGAACCTGGCTGCCGCCGAACAGTTCAACAATTCCGGAACAGACGGTGCGAATGGCGTCCGGCATGCCGGGATGCGCAGCCAGTTCGGCGATCTGCTCGGTTCGTCGCTGTCGCGCAACGTCGTCGGCGCTCGCGGCGTGTCGCATCGGCAGAGGCTCTTGCGCTGGTCGGCGCCGTGAGGGCGGCGCGTCAGTGTTGTTGTTGCGGGATGTCTACACGTCCCGGTTCGCTTTCGCCATGGGTCGCGCAGTGCATCGTGGTCGCAGGCGAGACCAGCAGACACGCACCACGGTGATATGTCGCTCTGTTATCGGCGAGATGAAACAAACAAAGCCATGCCGGCGGCCGCCGACAGCGTCCGTCTCATCCCGCCCCGGTGGACGTTTCAGAGCGCGTCGGCGTCGGTTTCGCCGGTGCGGATGCGCAAGGCGTGTTCGACCGTCGTGACAAAGATCTTGCCGTCGCCGATCTGGCCGGTCTTGGCGGACCGCGAAATGGCCTCCACCACCATGTCGGCGCGGTCCGACGGCACTGCGACTTCAAGGCGCAGCTTGGGCAGGAAGTTCACCGCATATTCGGCACCGCGATAGATTTCCGTGTGGCCCTTCTGGCGGCCGTAGCCCTTCACCTCGGTCACGGTCATTCCGTGCACGCCGACTCCCGTCAGGGCGTCACGAACGTCTTCCAGCTTGAATGGCTTGATGATCGCGATGACAAGTTTCATGGCAGGCGTCCCGTTCTGGCATCTCTGCGAACCTGTGAGGGTCCCGGATGCGGTTGTTACCCGCGCCGCGCATTGGCTTCTCGGCAAGGCCGCACGGCATGTTGTTCAGACTATCGGCAGTCGCGTGAGGGATTAAGAAGATTCTTGCCGCCAAAATAAACGTCGTGTCTCGTCTATAAGCGATATCGATCGCTGCCGCTGAGCTTCGCAAATTTGCGGGCGGCTTTTGTTCACTTCACCTGCGCTAATCATCACACCGGCTTGAGCGGGCAATGCGGCGGCGGTGGCAGCACTGTCCGGATGCGGTCGCCGCGCCTCACCTCGCCGCCCGTGATCACGATGCTCATGACGCCGGCCTTGCGCAACAGATGCCCGGCCGCGTCACGCCCCAGCAGCGCCGCCATCAGGCCGGGCTGAAAGCGATCGAGCTGGACACAGGGATTGCGCAGCCCGGTGATTTCCACCACCGCGGTCCCGCCGAGATGGAGGCGCGTTCCGGCCGGCAGGTTCAGCAGATCGATGCCGATGGTGGTGACGTTCTCTCCGATCTGACCCGGCTCGACCGGGAATCCCTTGCCGGCCAGTTCGTCAAAGAGCTCGGAATGGATGAGATGCACCTGCCGCAGGTTGGGGGCGGAACTGTTGCGGGCCACCCGCGAGCGGTGTTTGACGGTGACGCCTTCATGCGCATCGCCCTCGACGCCGAGGCCGGCGAGCAGCCGGATCACATCGCTTGCAGGCTTGCTGAAGGTATGGGTCCGGCTGCGGCTCACGGCGACGACTTCGCCTGCCGGCAGCGTCTCCGAAACGGCGCTCATCAGGTCTCCCGGCGCTGGCGCAGGATGCCTTCCTGCACGACCGAGGCCACCAGGGTGCCGTCGCGTTTGAAGATCAGTCCGCGTGAAAAACCGCGGGCGCCGGAGAGGTTGGGGCTGTCCTGCGAATACAGCATCCATTCGTCGGCGCGGAACGGCCGGTGCATCCACAAGGCATGGTCGAGGCTCGCGCCCATGATCTCCTGCATGAACACGGTCCTGCCATGGGGGATCAGTGCGGTGTCGAGCAGCGTCATGTCGGAGGCATAGGCCAACACAGCCTGATGGATCGCCGGATCGTCCGGCAGGCGGCCGGTGGCCTTGATCCAGACATTGAAGGTGTTGCCCGGCAGCTTCTCGCCGAGATAGCGCCCGAATTCGACGGGCCGCAGCTCGATCGGCCGTTCGCGCTCGTAATAGCGGCGCACCGGATCCGGCATCATCGGCAGCACGCGTTCCTTCACTTCGGATTCGCTCGGCAAATCCTCCGGCATCGGCACCGCCGGCATCGTCGCCTGATGCGAAAAGCTTTCTTCGGCGCGATGGAATGATGCCGACATGGCGAAGATCGGCTTGCCATGCTGGATCGCGATGACGCGGCGGGTGGCGAAGCTCTTGCCGTCGCGCAGCGTCTCCACCTCGTAGATGATCGGTACCTTGGGGTCGCCGCCGATCAGGAAATAGGCATGCAGCGAATGCGGCGGCCGTTCCGCCACATCCACGGTGCGGCTTGCCGCCACCAGCGCCTGGCCGATCACCTGGCCG
>Ga0180223_1002583_pt1 | contig 10587 bp, 9 predicted proteins | sample eDN5th30CKraftOP_FD_151337 | JGI IMG/M metagenome (GOLD analysis project Ga0180223, IMG submission 151337) | Enriched Organic Plus compost microbial communities from Emeryville, California, USA - eDNA 5th pass 30_C Kraft OP (version 2) (version 2) ...
GCACGAGAAGAACCTGCCGGTGATGTACACGACGGGCGGCCGCCGCGCCGACAACTGGGACAGCGGTTCCTGGTCCTGGAAGAGCAGCCGCAATGGCGAGCGTCCCCCGGCGACCGTCACCAACCTCGACGGCAACGAGATCGTGGCGCCGATCGCGCCGCAGCCGCAGGATATCGTCATCTACAAGAAGAAGCCCTCGGGCTTTTTCGGCACCAACATGGCGAGCTACCTCACCCTGCTCGGCGCTGACAGCGTCATCGTCACGGGGACGACGACATCCGGTTGTGTGCGCGCGACCGTGCTGGATGCCTTCAGCCTCAACTACCGCGTCGCGCTCGCGGAGGAATGCTGCTTCGACCGCGCCCAGGCCAGCCATGCCATCAACCTCTGCGACATGAACGCCAAATATGCGGATGTAGTGAAGACCGCCGAGGTCATCGCCTTCTTCGACACCCTGGCGGACGACCTGTTCGACCTGCCGTCGGGACAGCCGCTGGCCGGCCGCGCCGCCCCGAAACTCGCCGCCAACTTCTGAGGTTCAGCATGAGCGAAGAACGGATCTGGGACAAATTCCTCACCGAGCGTGACAAGGCGGTGTTCGCACAGGGCGGCTTCGGCGCCAGCCAGGGCTTCGGCAAGCGCCCGGCGCTGCTGGTGATCGATGTCAACTGGGCCTTCTGCGGCGAAAAGCCGGAGCCGATCCTCGAGTCCATCAAGAAGTGGCGTAATTCCTGTGGCGAAGAAAGCTGGGTCGCGGTCGACCACATCAAGTCGCTGATCGACAAGGCGCACGAGAAGGGCCTGCCGGTGATCTACACCACCGGCATCCGCCGCGCCGACAACTGGGACAACGGCTCCTGGTCGTGGAAGAACAACCGTTCGGGCGAAGCCAAGGCGACGGTGACCAACCGCGACGGCAACGAGATCGTCGATGCCATCGCGCCGGAGCCGCAGGACGTGGTGATCTACAAACAGAAGCCCTCCGGATTCTTCGGCACCGACATGGCGAGTTTCCTCACCCTGTTCGGCGCCGACAGCGTGATCGTCACCGGCACCACGACATCCGGCTGCGTGCGCGCCACCGTGCTCGATGCCTTCAGCCTGAACTACCGCATCACGCTCTCGGAGGAAGGCTGCTTCGACCGCAGCCAGGCCAGCAACGCGATCAACCTCTGCGACATGCATGCGAAGTATGCCGACGTGCTGAAGACCAGGGACATCCTCGCATTCATGGACACCCTGCCCGGCGACCTGTTCGATCTGCCGAACGGCTCGCCGGTCAAGGTGCCGAATCTGATGCCGGCGCTCGCGGTCGCCAACGCATGAGGACACCATGACAGAACGGATCTGGGACAAGTATCTGAGCGAACGCGACAAGGCCGTGTTCAAGGCGTCGGGTTTCGGCGCTCATGCCGGCTTTGGCAAACGGCCGGCCTTGCTGGTGATCGACGTGTCCTGGGGGTTCGCCGGCGACAAGCCCGAGCCGATCCTCGACTCGATCAAGCGCTGGTCGAACTCCTGCGGCGCCGAAAGCTGGGACGCGATCAAGGCGATCAAATCGCTGACCAGCGCCTTCCACGCCAAGAAGCTGCCGGTGATCTACACCACCGGCGAGAACCGTCCCGACGGCTGGGACGCCGGCTCATGGACCTGGAAGAACACCCGGGTGCTGGAGTCGCTGCCGCCGGTCGACAACAGCCTCGATGCCAACGAGATCGTCGCGGACATCGCGCCGAAGCCGCAGGACATCGTCATCCTCAAGCAGAAGCCATCCGGCTTCTTCGGCACCGACATGGCGAGCTTTCTCACGTTGCTCGGCGCTGACAGCGTGATCGTCACCGGCACCACAACATCCGGCTGCGTGCGCGCAACGGTGCTCGACGCCTTCAGCCTCAACTACCGTATCGCGGTGGTGGAGGATGGCTGCTTCGACCGCAGCCAGGCGAGCCACGCCATCAACCTCTGCGACATGCATGCGAAATATGCCGACGTGGTGCCCGCGGCAGAGGTCCTGCAATTTGTCGATACCCTGCCGGACGACCTCTTTCCAAATCTCCCGAAGGGTATTCCGCCCCGGCCGACGCTCGTCGCCGCAGAATAGCCTCGCCCCGGCCGATGTCAGCGGGCCTCTCCGGAGCATCCCGGCGAGGCCCGTCTTTTATTGCGCAAGGGTCCTAACCAAAGCGCGGAAACAATCTCAGCGCATTGTTGCGGAAGATATCGGACAGAGCGGGCTCTCCGGCCGTCTCCAACAGCGCCGCATCGCCTGCCCTGGTCACAGCGGCCGTGCAATAAGGCCAGTCCGTCCCAAACAGCAGGTGGGTCGGGTCGGCCACTGCGCTTGTGGCGGCCAGCGGCCCTGCCCCCGCAGCCTGCGCTGTCTCAAAATAGAAACTGCGCACCGCGGCGAGAACGGTGTCCGGTGAGAACGCCTTGAATCGCGGATCGATCAGCGGGGCCATCGCCATCCGCCAGCTCAGGAACGGGATAGTGCCGCCGTTGTGCGCGAGGATGAACCTGATGCGCGGAAAGCGCTGCAGCGCGCCACTGAAGATCAGGTTGGCGACGGCCCGGGTCGTATCGAAGGTGAACTCGACCAGAAAGCCCGGGATGCTCATCCCCAGCGATTTGCTGGAGGGGTGATAGTTCGGATGAATGAAGACCGTGGCGGCGCGCTCGTTCAGCAATGACAGCACGGGATCAAACTTCGCGTCACCGAGAAAGGCCGTGCCGTAGCTGGCCAGCAGCCCGACCGCATCGAGCTTGAGCACATCGAGCGCATAGGCGATTTCGGCCAGCGCCCCATCGACATCCGGCAGGGGCACCGCGGCGAAAGCGCCGAAACGCTTGGGGTGGCGCGCGACGGCATCGGCCAGGAATTCGTTGCACTGGCGCGCCAGCGTCCTTGCCTTCGCATCGTCGCCGTAATGCACACCGGGCTGGGACACGGAGTTGAGCGTCACGGCAATGCCGTTCTCATCCATGAATGCGAGCGCAAGCTCTTCGCTCCAGAGCGGGAAGCCGGCGCTGATGGACGCGCCATAGCCGGCTCCCCGTGCTGCGTCTGACAGAAATGGCGGAACAATGTGAGCGTGAACGTCAATCCGGCCTTGCAACACGCAAATTCCTCCGCCTCAGAAACGCAACAGATCAGCCTTGATGGGTGATGCCGGCGGCCTTGATGACATCTTCCCATTTCTGGATTTCCGTCTCCCAGAATTTGGCAGCCTCGGCAGGACCATAGAATGTGACGTCCATGCCCTGCTGATTCACCAGACGCTGGAATTCAGGATTCTCGGAGACCGTCTTCAATGTCTTGCCGATCATATCGATCACAGCCTGCGGCGTGCCGGCCGGCACCATGATGCCGAACCAGGAGATCACCTCGGCGTTCTTGATCCCGAGTTCATCCAAAGTTGGCACATTCGGAAGCGAGCGATGGCGTGTCGGCGCGGCGACAGCGAGCGGCTTCAACTTGCCCGCCGCAATGCTCGGCAACGCCGTGGAGAGGTTGTCGAACATCATGTCCACCTCACCACCGGTGACGCCGGCCACGCAGTCCGCCCAGCCGCGATAGGCGATATGCACCATCTGGGTGCCGGTGCGGATCTTGAACAGTTCTCCCGAGAGATGCAGCGTCGTGCCGACGCCGTTCGACCCGATATTGAGCTTGTTGGGATTGGCCTTCGCCTCGGCGATCAGTTCCGCAACCGTATTGGCTTTCAGGCGGGGGCCGCCAACCAGCATGTTCGGCACGCTGGTCATGATCGCGACCGGGATCAGATCCTTGCGCGGATTGTAGCTCGGGTTCTTCTGCAAGGTCGCGGTGATGGTGGTGAAGGCCCCGCCCAGCAGCAGGGTGTAGCCATCCGCCGGCGACTTCGCGACATATTCACTGCCGAGATAGCCGCCCGCTCCGCCACGGGCTTCAACGATCACCGTCTGCTTCAGGCCCTCCTGCAATCCGGGCTGGATGAGGCGCGCGACAATGTCCGTGCTGCCGCCGGGCGGCGCCGGCGACACGATCTTGATGATCTTGTTCGGGTATTGCGCGAAAGATGACGTGACAGACGCAGCGAGGGCCAGCCCCGCTGCGAAGCCGATAGCCAATGCTCTCATGATCTCCCTCCCGTTGATTTATGAAACTGAAGCGGCAGTCAGCGTCAGCTGAGGCCGGCCAGCCTGAGCGCCGTCTTGTGATCTGCGAGCACCTTCGGCAGATCCTCAGGCGGCGTACGTCCAAAGCCACAATAGGCAGCAACACCGAAGTCCGGCAGATATTTCCGCGCCACCGCGAGCCGCTGCGCGAAGCTGTCCATGCTGTGGATCAGGCCGAGATAAACCCGCGCATCGCCGACATCGAGCTTCGCCAGCGGCGCATAGAATTCATCGTCGGTGCGATCGAGGGTCGGGATATGCACCCAGTCGACATGACGGCCCGTCGCCTTGACCGCGGCATTGATCAATTCAACCGCACGGCCCAGGTCTTTCGGCGCGAAACGCGGCCAGCCACCGAACGTGCCGAAGCAGAAATGGAAACCAAGCGCGACCTTCTCCGGAATCTTCTTTGACAGCCGGCCGATCGGCGCGACATGGGTCGCAATCTCCTGCTCCGCCGGATAGCCTTCGATTCCGTCATAGACGGCGGCGATCTCCCACGCACAGTCCCACTGGATGGCGAGATCCTCATGCGGGATCGCCTCGAAGATCGCATCCAGCTCCGCGGCGATGGCCTCCTCGTAGCCGGGGCGCAGACGCTCCAGGTCCTGCGGATCGGGGAAGGTGAGAGGACGGATAACGCTGTTCACCATCGGCATGGAGATCTGGAAACGGATCCCCTGCGGAATGATGCCCTTCTCCCGCAGCGTCTTGAACACGAAATACGAGTTCACCGCGTCCTTGGCATAGCCAAGCCGATAGCCGGGATTGCCGAAGCGCACCGCCTCGACGCCGGGCTTGACCTTGAACTGCCACACATCATCACGGCCACGCGGCATGAGTTGTTCCACACCGTTCACACGCTCGGGGCGCTTGATGGTGTCGAGGTCGATATGGCCGTTGAACACCTGATAGGACAGCCGCAGCACCCATGACTTGCGCTCGCCCACCTCGCCATCGGGTATGGCGGGCAGATAGGAACCCAGCGCGCCGCCAAAGGTGCTCATCACCTCCTCGACGGACTTGAGAGGAACGCTGCCGACCAGAAGAACATTTTGACCCATTGGACTTTCCGTACCCGTGTTGCGTGTTCTTATTTGCTTGCGCCGTCAGCTCGCGATGCGCGCCGGCGGCTGCTGAACGGCCGGGCGATGGATGAGGCCCGCCATGGCATCCAGGTCATGCGCCCGGAATGCCCGGATGTTCGCCAGAACGGTCGGCATCGCGCGCCGAACGTAATCGACATTCATCCCAGCCGTGTGCGGCGTGATGATGACATTCGGCATGTCCCACAGGCGATGATCGTGCGGCAGCGGCTCCTCGGCGAAGACATCGAGCGCCGCACCGGCAAGCGCCCCGCGCTCGAGCGCATCGATCAGCGCCGCCTCGTCAACCACGCCGCCACGGGCAACGTTGACCAGATAGGCCTCCGGCTTCATCGCTTTGAGCACCGGGGCATTCACCAGATGATGGTTCTCGCGCGTGTAAGGCGCCAGCACCACGAGGATATCGAGATCGGCGACTGCGGACGGAAGATCCTCGCGGGAACGCATCGCGTCAAAGCCTTCGACCCGCTCTCGCCGTGAACTGATGCCGACGACCGTCATGTCAAACGCCTTGCAGCGGCGCGCGAGCTTTTGCGCAATCAGCCCGACACCGAGCAGCCCGACGGTCTTGCCCTCCAGCAGCCGGGCCGGCCGGCGGTCCCAGATGTGGCTCTGCTGGTTCCGGAATGCCCGCGGCAGATCGCGGCTGAGCGCCAGCATCGCAGCCAACGCGGCCTCGGACACTGCCCCGTCGTGAATGCCGCGAATGCAGGTGACGACGATGTCGCCGCGTCCGGCGGTCTCCACGTCCAGATTGTCGATCCCCGAACCCAGCGCCTGAATCCACCGCAGCCGCGGCGCTTTGCGGAAAATCTCTCCGGCACGATCCCGCAGGAATGCGCCATAGGTCATCAGCACATCCATCGATGGCAAATGGCGATCAATCTCGCTGACATCGTTGATGACGTGCACGGCGACATTGGCAGCACCGGCGCGAATGCGGTCGTGATACTCGCGGCCCACCTCCGCCGGCGAGTTCAGCAACACCACAATGTTCAGCACGTCCTGTCCTGACATCGCCGTATCGGCCATCCTTCAGACTTCAACGATCTCTTCGCGATAGGCGTGGATGCGTTCAACGCCATCCTTCTGGATGATGTAGTTGTCGCAATAGGTCGCAAACACGCGATCCGTCACATAGTTCGGATGGCAGGCGATGTTCATGTTCTCGCGCAGGATCATCGGTTCGTCGCTGCGCACCAGCGGACGTTCCACCATGTCGTAGCCCTGACCATGGCAATGGATGCGCGCCTCGATCGCCTTGCCGTTCTGCTTCAGGAACCCATTATAGGCGTCGAACACCTCCTTGCACGACACGCCGGGCTTGAGACGGTCCAGCGTATAGTTGCGCGCAGCGACGATGAACTCATGTTCCTCCTTGATATCGGCCGGAGCCTTGCCAAGGATGCAGGTGCGGCCGATCTCGGTATAGAAACCACCGGGTCCGTTGGTCTCGACCAGCAGTGTGAACACGTCGCCTTCGCGCAAGGTGCGGTTCTGATAGTAGCGGTTGGCCTGCCGTGCAGGCTCGCCGGGCTTGTAGGAGCATGTGAGATAAAGGCCCTGCTCCGAGCCATGCGACACGCAGTGCTCCTGGGCGATGGCGGCAACCTCGATCTCTTTCATGCCCGGCTTCACCGCCGCAAAGGCCGCCTCGATCGCACCATCCTGGATTTCCGCCGTGCGCCGGATCTGCCGCAGTTCCTCGGGACTTTTGATCGCCTTGATGTGATCAACCATATCTGATGCGTCGACGAAGGACGCATTCGAAAGCCGTCCACGCTTCAAGCCGTCAATCAGTGCAAAGGGCAGCGTCGCCGTGCCAACCATCCCGATCGTGCCGCCCGAAACACCCTCAAGCGCGGTCTGCGCAAGCTCCATTTCGGGGCCGAGCGTATAGGGCGCGTTGCAGAAATAGGGATGGCCCAGCACACGTTTGGTGCCGCGCATGACCGCATCAGGCGAAGACACAATCTTGCGGTCGGTGCCAAACGGACCATGCGTGACGATGGTCATGTCGTCATCCTTCGGGAAGACAACTGTGGTCGCATAGCCGGTGGTGGCAGGAAGATCGGTGAAGTATTTGACGTAGCCGCCCATGAAATCGTTGTTGTTCTGCATCAGCAGCACATCGATTCCCTGCTCCGCCATACCAGCGCGCACGGCAGCCCAGCGGCGCTCCAGTTCCTGCGTTGAAATTGGCGAATTCAGCCGCTCAGAGCTCACGCGGTATCCTCCCTCGGGAAACAAACTTGCTTGCAGCAGGCGACGGCAGCACGAAGATATGCCGTTCGCCCGGCTTGCTAGTATGTCCTGACAGTCCGCACAATCGTTTTTGCAATTTCTGCGAAATTAAATGATTGCGTATTGCCTATCAAGCTGATTTTTGCAATTTCTGAGAATAGAACCGATGAAGTCGGCAGCGTACAATAATGTATATGGGAGGCACGGCCATGGAATTCGGCGTCCAGTTCTTTCCGCAGGTCGGTCCCGAGGACAAGAGCCCCGAGGATTATTTCTCCGACTCCCTTGCCATCGCAGCGGAAGCCGAAGACCTCGGTTACACGCACACCCGCATCGTCGAACACTATTTCCACCCCTACGGCGGCTACAGTCCAAATCCGCTGCTGTTTCTGGCAGCGCTGTCGCAGCGCACATCGCGGATGCGCCTCGTCACCGGTGCTGTGCTTCCGGTGTTCAACAATCCGCTGAAGCTGGCCGGCGAAATTGCGATGCTCGATGCCATGTCGCACGGCCGGATCGACGTCGGCTTTGCCCGGGCCTTCCTGCCCCATGAGTTCCGCCGCTTCGGAATCTCTCCCGATGAATCCCAGGCGCGCTTCCGCGAAGGGCTGGAGCAGGTTGAACTGCTGCTGACCCAGGAGAACGTCACCCACCACGGGCAGTTTCACAGGTTCGAACGCACGACCTCGCTGCCGCGCCCAACCCAGCGCCCTCGCCCCAAGTTTTATATCGCCGCGACGCAAACCCCCGAGAGCTTCGAATTCGCCGGCCGCAAAGGCTATTCGCTGATGGCCATCCCGCTGGGCGGCAGCAAGATGAAGGAGCTGTTCTCGCTCTATCGCAATGCGTGGCGCGAGGCGGGCCATCCCGGCCATGGCGAGATCATGGTCGCGTTCCACATGTTCTGCCACGCGGATTCTAGGCTCGCGCGCGAGATCCCCCGCGCACCGTTCAACGCCTATTTCAAGGCCTTCGCGGACGTGACAAACGACTGGGTCGAAGGCCCGGCCTCCAAGGACTATCGCGGCTATGCGGAATCGATGGCCAAGCTGAAAGTGGCCAATCTCGACAGCCAGATCGACAATGGCGGCGCATGGATCGGCACGCCCGCGGAAATCCGCGACATCATCACGAAAACCGTCGACCGGATTGGCGAATTCGAGCACGCTTCGATCCAGGTCAACTTCGGCACGTTGCCCCTGGCCGAGGCGCAGAAGTCGATGCGACTGTTTGCATCCGAGGTCATGCCTCAGTTCAGTCAGCACCCGGCGGTGTCCGACCTGCGCAAGGTGGCCGGCCGGTGATGCCACGACAGCGGCGCGGTATCGCACCACCACGACGGCCGATGCGTTAGAGGATGGTACGCCATGGCGAGAACTGACAGGGAGACAATGAACCTCGGCGTGTTCTTCAAGAACACCGGCCATCACATCGCCGCCTGGCGCCATCCCGATGCCCAGGCGGATGCAGGCATCAACATCCAGCATTATGCCGAATGCGCCGTGACCAGCGAACAGGCCGGATTCGACTTCCTGTTCTTCGCGGATTCGGCTGCGGTCCGTGACAAGGTGAGCAACGACGTTCTCTCGCGGTCATCGCAATACACGGCCTATTTCGAACCGACGACCCTGTTGTCCGCACTGGCGATGGTGACCAAACATATCGGTCTCGTCGCGACCGCGACCACCAGCTACAACGAGCCCTATCATGTCGCCCGCAAATATGCCTCGCTGGACCATATCAGCGGCGGGCGCGCCGGATGGAATGTCGTCACCTCCGGCAATGCATCCGAAGCGCTCAACTTCGGCCGCGACGCGCATTACGGGCATGGCGAGCGCTATCACCGGGCGAAGGAATTCGTCGAGGTCGTGCGGGGCCTGTGGGACAGCTGGGACGATGACGCCTTTCTTTACGACAAGGAGCGCGGCACGTTCTTCGACCCGGCCAAGCTGCATCAGCTCGATCATGTCGGCCAACATTTCAAGGTGCGCGGTCCGTTGAACATCGCGCGGCCGCCGCAGGGCCATCCGGTGATCTTTCAGGCCGGGACCTCGGAGGACGGCCGCGAGCTTGCGGCGGCCACGGCGGAAGGCGTCTTCACCTCCGAACTGACACGCGAGGAATCCCGCGCCTACTACCGCGACGTCAAAGGCCGCATGAAGCGCTACCAGCGCTCGCCGGACCAGATGCGCATCATGCCGGGCTGCACGGTGTTCTGCGGCGAGACCGAGGCCGAGGCGAAGGACCGCTACGACTATCTGCAATCACTGATCGATCCGGTTGTCGGACGGGAATATATCGGCGGCCTGCTTGGCATGGACCTGTCCGATTGCCCGATCGACGGCCCGATCCCGGACCGCCCCAGCCCCCGCTCCGACATGGGGACGTTCAAGAACATCGTGAACATGGCCCGGCGCGAGGACCTGTCGATCCGGCAGGTCTATTCCCGTCTGGCCGGCTCCCACGGCAAGCTCTGTCTCACCGGCTCGGCCGTGCAGATCGCCGACATCATGCAGGACTGGTTCGAGAACGACGCCTGCGACGGCTTCATCCTGCAGCCGTCCTACATGCCAGGCGACCTCGATCACATGTCGCGGGTGCTGATCCCGGAGCTGAAAAACCGCAAGCTCTGCCGGGAGGGCTACGACGGCACGACGCTGCGGGCGAATCTGGGGCTTGAGCGCCCGCGCAGCCGTTATTCCTGACAAATGCGGCCGCTGCCCCGTCACAAGCCCTTGAAGATATTGCAGTCCCGCCTTGTGCCGCGCGGATTGGCGCGGTATCCGGCTTTTGGGGCAAAGCTGTGCTGTGGGATGCCCGCTGCCATGTGGCCGCGGGGTGCTGGCATGGGTCCCCCGCCAGCGGGCAGTCCAGCGTCATGAATCGCGCCGATCGTCTTCATCACATCCTGCGGCTGTTCACTGCCGAGAAACCGTTGTGGACCGTGGAGGAGGCCTCCGTCGCGCTGGATGTCTCGCTGAGCACGGCTTACCGGCAGTTCGGGGCGCTGGTGAGATCCGGGCTGCTCGACGCGGTCGAGGGATCGAGCGCCTACGTCCTCGGCCCCGCGATCATCGAA
>Ga0180223_1002584_pt1 | contig 10582 bp, 12 predicted proteins | sample eDN5th30CKraftOP_FD_151337 | JGI IMG/M metagenome (GOLD analysis project Ga0180223, IMG submission 151337) | Enriched Organic Plus compost microbial communities from Emeryville, California, USA - eDNA 5th pass 30_C Kraft OP (version 2) (version 2) ...
AATCCCGGACATGAGCATGGCTATCCGGATTATCCGCGCCGCCAGATCGCGGCCGTCACCCTGCTCTGCCGCGGCATCCTCAGCCGGCACAAGATCGCGCCGTCTCGTGTGGTCGCCCATTCCGACGTTGCGCCCGCACGCAAGCAGGACCCGGGCGAGAAATTTCCATGGCGGCTTCTCTACGAATCCGGCGTCGGCCTGTGGGTACCACCAGCGCCGATCGTGGAGGACCGTCCGTTCTTTTCCCTCGGCGACGTCAATCCCGCGGTGAAGGATCTGCAGCGGCGGCTCGCCGACATCGGCTACGGCCTCAAGCAGAGCGGCACCTATGACGGCGAGACGACCACCACCGTGGCGGCGTTCCAGCGCCGCCATCGGCCGGAGCGGATCGACGGCATCGCCGATCAGTCGACCCTCGCCACGATTCATGCCGTGGAAGCCGCTTTGCGGATCGCCAACGCACCGGCCGCTTGACGCCGGCGCCGGCCGGCCCCATTCCCTCCCTGTCAGTCGGCTGGACGGCCGCCCGGACAAGCGCCGAAAGGCCGTTCGGGAGGAAAGTCCGGGCTCCATGGACATACGGTGCCGGATAACGTCCGGCGGGGGTCAAACCCCAGGGACAGTGCCACAGAAAACAGACCGCTCCGCTCCAGCGATGGAGCGGAGCAAGGGTGAAACGGTGCGGTAAGAGCGCACCGCGCGACTGGCAACAGGAGCGGCACGGCAAACCCCACCGGGAGCAAAACCGAATAGGGACGGCGTGGGACATCCGCGAGGGTGACCCAGGATCGATGTCTGGATCCGGCCGTCCGGGTTGGTTGCTTGAGGCGCCGGGCAACCGGCGTCCCAGAGGAATGGCCGTCACGTGCGGGCTGCGCAAGCCGTCCGTGCCCTACAAAACCCGGCTTACAGGCCGGCTGACACGTGTTGAGAGGGCCCGGCGGGACAACCGCCGGGCCCTCGCCACGACAAGCCACAGCGGGACTTGTTTCCGGCTGCAATCAAGCTAGCTTTATAGCTAGCAGGAAGATCATGACATGACTGAAGTCGGAACATTTGAAGCCAAAAACAGGCTGTCCGAGCTTCTCGAACGTGCGGAGGCCGGCGAGGAGGTTGTTATCACGCGCCGCGGCAGGCCCATTGCCAAGCTCGTTCCCATCCTCCCGATCAGCGCACAGGATCGCTCTCGCCAGGCAGCGGAACGGATCCGCGAGCGCGCCAGGAAACTCGGCGGAGACTTCAACTGGGAGGAATGGAAGAAATACCGTGATGAAGGCCGCAAGTGAGCCTGGTTCTGGACGCATCCGTAACGTTGGCCTGGATTTACGGTGCCGAAACGACAGATGCCGTCAGGACGGTATTCGAACATATCCATCAGGGCGGAGCCTGGGTGCCTGGAATCTGGCGGCTTGAGGTCGCCAACGGTCTGAGACGCGGTATTGCACAGAAGCGCATCACTTTCGCTTTTCGCGATGAGGCGCTGGCCGATCTGATGGATTTACAAATCGCAATCGATTCCGAAACAGGCGTCTATGCGTGGACCACGACGCTGATGCTGTCGGACCGCTTTCAATTGACCCCATACGATGCGTCTTATCTTGAACTCGCACAGCGGCACGATCTGCCGCTCGCCACACTCGACGGCGAGCTTCGCAAGGGAGCAGAAGCCATCGGTGTCGAACTTCTTGGCATGTGAGCTAAGCGCCCACAAATCCGCGTGGGCACGGCGCAACGCGCCTTCGCCCCATATAAAAGAAACACGCTACGCCGCGTCGTTGTGGCGCTGCGCGTCTTCGGTCCGGGCAAAGACCACGCGGTTCCGCCCCGCTGCCTTGGCCTCATAGAGCGCCACGTCGGCGCGCTTAAGCAGGCGGTCGATGGTGTCGCCCGGCTGCCATGGGCTGACGCCGATGCTGCAGGTCACCTTGAAGGCCCCGGCGGGTCCGTTCAGTTCCAATGTCGACGGCTTGGAGCACAGGCGATTGGCGACTGCGACCAGGTCATCGTGACACAGCTCCTCGACCAGGATCGCGAATTCCTCGCCGCCCAGCCGGCCGACGATGGCCGCCTCCGATGCCGCGGCCTGCGCGACCGCCCGCAACACGACATCGCCGACATCGTGGCCGAACATATCGTTGATGCGCTTGAAGTGATCGATGTCGAGCATGATCGCGGCGAGCCCCGATCCGACCGTCGCACGGTTGCACGCTTCGGTCGCCCGCTCGAAAAAGGCGCGGCGGTTGAACACCCCGGTCAGCGCATCGATGGTTGCAAGCGCGATCAGTTCCCGCTGCATCCTGTTCAGCCGTTCGGCCACCCGCAACCGCGCGTAGAGCTCCTCCGCCACCGGCGGCTTGCTGATGAAATCGTCCGCGCCGCTGTCCAGCGCCTCGACGACATTGCGCTCGTTCTGGTTGGACGACATCATCAGGAGGTAGAGCGGGCGGCGGTTGCCGGCGAGCAGACGCGCCTCCCAGCAGAGTTCCGGGCCTGACATCCCAAGCGGCGTGGCGCTGATGATCATCGCATCGATGGTCTGGTCGATCTGCAGCTGCAGCAGCGCGTCGCGGCCGTCCAGGTACGAAAACACGTCATACCCCCGCGCCTCAAGGAGACGCGTGATCGCCTTCAGGACAGTCCGGCTCGAATCGACAAGGACAACACGCATGGGATACGCTCAAGAATGGCGTCTCATAGTGCCACGACTATCAATATCATCTTATGACCGGCGGAAGATGCGAGCTTGAGTTAATCCCGCGCTAAGGGATTCACTCAGACTCAAATGACATGGTCCGGCGCGAGGCTGCAGGCGAGGTCCTCGCTGCATTCGATCTGGACCGTCGTGTGGCTGATGGCGAAGCGCGTTTCCAGTTCATGCGCGACGTCCCGCAGGAACGGGTCGCCCGGATGCCCCTGCGGCATCACCAGATGGCAGGTGAGCGCGGTCTGCGTCGTCGACAGCGACCAGACATGCAGGTCATGGATGCTGGCGACGCCCGGCAGCGCCAGGAGATACGCCCGCACATCCGCCGGAATGACATTGGACGGCACCGCCCCGAGCGACATCTTCATGGAGTCGCGCATCAGGCCCCAGGTGCTCCAGACGATGATCACCGCGATGATCAGGCTGACCAGGGGATCGATCCACATCCATCCGGTCACTGCGATCAGCGCCGCTCCCACCACGACGCCGGCGGACACTGCGGCATCCGCCACCATGTGCAGGAACGCCCCCTTGATGTTGAGGTCGCCATGGCGGCCGCTGGCGAACAGCGCCGCCGTCGCGCCGTTGATCAGGATGCCGATCGCCGCAACCACCATCACCACCGTGGTCGCCACCGGCTGCGGATTGTAGAAGCGGTCAATCGCCTCGACCACGATCGCACCGACAGCCACCAGCAGCAGCGCCGCATTGATCTGCGCCGCGAGGATCGAGGTGCTGCCGAGGCCGTAGGTATAGCGCTCGGTCGGCGGACGCATCGACAGCCAGGCCGCGATCGCTGCGATGACAAGGCCGATCACGTCGCCGAAATTATGCCCGGCGTCCGCCAGCAGCGCCGTCGAATTCCCGATCAGTCCGGCGGCGACTTCCGCAAGGATGAACACCGTGTTGAGAACGATGCCAATGACGAATGCACGGCCATAGGCCATGCCGCCGCCATGGGAATGGCCGCTGTGGGAATGGCCGTCGTGAGAGTGATCGTGTGGAGAATGCGAGTGGCCGTGCATGGCGCGACCATGCCGTGATGTCACGGCTGAATCAATGCGGGAAAGATGTCAATGTTATAACAAAGCCCCGGCGTTGCGGGGCTTCGCCGGCCTCAATCCTCGCCCGCCACCGCACGCACGAGGCCTTCGTAAATTTCCTCGTCCTGTTCCTCTTTGCTTTTCGCCGGCCGGCGCATGCCGCCGAGACGCGCGGCGCGGACGGAGCCGGTGATGAGGGGTTCGCCCTGCCGCTTCGCATAGAGCTGGCGCGCGCGCGCCGCGATCTCATCGCCGGAGACCGGCTTGGGATTGCAGGCCGTGCGCCGGCTCGTGCGGCGCATCAGATCCACATGGATGTGATCGTAGTGGAAGCGGTTCGAGCCGGGCGCCAGCACGGTGGAGAACTGCTCGCAGGCGCCGCCCTGCACGTCGCGCAGGAAGCCCTGCTCTTCCGGCAGTCCTTTCCAGCCAGTCTTGACCGTGAGCTTGCGGCCATCGGCGAACTGGAATGCGGCCACGTCCAGCGCGTTGCCGAAGGCATGTTCCGAAATCTTCGCGCCGGGCTGGCCGTTCATGCCGCGGCATGAATAGGCGGAGATCTGCCGGATCTCGACCACCTGCTGGCCAAACCACTTCATCGCCGCCGGCTGCACGATGGTGGACAGCCAGTGGTCGAGCGCCGACACCATGGGACAGGCCAGCGTCGCCGGTGGAGACACCGCGGTCGGGCCGATGGCCGCGGTATAGCCCGGCGAGGAACCCAGCGGCACCGGCGTCGCCTCGACCGGCGGCTGCCGCGCCGGCATGGTGCGCGGCGGTGCGTTCATATAGGGCCGGCGGTAGTCGTAGGGCTGGTCGTCGTCCGGCGCGGTCTCTTCAGCCTGATTGGGCCGCAGCAACAGCGGGGTCCCGGCGTCCGGCGGCGCGCCACCCGGATATCGCGCGCCCTGCGCCGGATATTGCTGGTAAGCCGGCTCAGGCGGCGGCGCGGATGGATAGGCTTGCGATGGATAGGCCTGCGATGGGTAGGCTTGCGGCTGCGGCGAGCGCTGCGCAGGCCATGGCGGCTGCGACGCCTGCCCCGCACGCGGCACAGCGCCCGGCGGGCGCATGTCGCCCGAATAGCCGAGCGCGGACGATCCTCCGATGGCGGCAACCTTCAGCGGGAAATCCGCGCCGCAAACGCCCGGCCCTTCGATCGGCTTCACCCGCACGATCGTCTTGCCTTCCTTCACGGCGCCCGACTTCAGGCACTGGATTTCGGCATCCCGGCGCCATGGCTCACGCTCGGCAATCCACGACCGGCTGCATCCTGCCAGCGTGGCAAGAGCAACGGCACCAACGACATACCAACGGACCGCACGCGACATGGCGCGGACAATGCCGCCCTTTTCTTTAACATATCTTCAATGATGTTTGCGGGTTCCCGCCAACTGTGTCTTGCTGCGGATCATGGTTAAAAGAATATTGATGATGCGCCCGCATCCTGCGTGGCCAAGAGCTTGTCCGGAGAGTCTTCACTCATGTTGTCGGTGATCGCGCTCGCGCAGCGCATCGAGTCGGGCGCGTCGACGCCATCGTCCCTTGTCGATCAATGCGCCGAGGTGATCGCGCAATGCGAGGACGGGATCGGCGCGTTCACGGTACAGGATCTGGACCGCGCGCGGGACCAGGCCGCTCATGCACAGGGTCCGTTGCGCGGCCTTCCGGTCGGCGTGAAGGATATCTACGACACCGCCGATCTCCCGACCGGATATGGCTCGCCGATCTACAAGGGCCATCAGCCGGCCTCCGACGCCGCCATCGTATCGCTGCTGAAGCGCGCGGGCTGCGTGGTCGCAGGCAAGACCGTCACCACCGAGTTCGCTCACGCCACACCCGGCAAGACGCGCAACCCGCATCACACCGCACACACGCCGGGCGGCTCGTCCTCAGGCTCCGCCGCCGCCGTTGCGGCCGGCATGCTGCCGCTGGCAATCGGCAGCCAGACCGCGGGCTCGGTCATCCGTCCTGCCGCCTTCTGTGGCGTCGCAGGCTTCAAGCCGTCGTTCAAGCTGCTGCCGACGGTCGGCATGAAATGTTTCTCGTGGTCGCTCGACACCGCCGGACTGTTTGCCGCCAGCGTCGCTGACGCCGCATATGCGGCGTCAGCGATCACGCAGCGCGATCTTCGTGTTGATCAAGGCGCCGCCTCCGCGCCATCGATCGCAGTTGTCCGGACCCACAATTGGGATCATGCATCGGATGCGATGAAAGAGGCGGTCGAGACCGCCGCCCGCACGGCGGAGAGGCGCGGCGCCCGCATTCGCGAGCTCGTCCTGCCGTCGATCTTCGAAGAGGCCGACGAGGCGCACAGCATCATCCAGTTTTACGAATCCGCTCAGGCGCTGGCGTTTGAGTATGACCGCCATCGTGACCGGCTCAGCCCCGCGTTGCGCGAGGCGCTCGATCAGGCGGCCATGGTCTCGCCCGACGCTTATGATGCGGCACGGCGCACATCGCATCGCGCGCGGCAGGCGCTCAACGAACTGAATGATTTCGATGTGCTCCTTACGCCGTCGGCGCCCGGCGCTGCGCCAGCGGGTCTTGCATCAACCGGCTGGCCGATCTTCAACCGGCTGTGGACGCTGCTCGGCAACCCTTCCGTGAACGTGCCCGGCCTGATGGATGATGCGCAGCTTCCTCTCGGCGTGCAGATCGTCGGCCGCTTCGGCCGCGATCGCTCCGTTCTCGAGGCCGGACACTTTCTTGAAGACGCGCTGCGGCGCAGATGACGCGGACGGGGTTCCGGTTGCGATGCACAACGCGGCGCATCCGTGCCGCAGCTTCGACAAGTGGGAGCGATGCTGCTAGACTCGGTGGCACCTCAACAAGAGGAGGCCGACATGGACCTTGCGTTGCGGCGGCTCAACGTGCTGGCGGTGTGTGTCGTATTCGGGTTCATCGCTGCAGTCCTGCTGGGCGCGTTCTAGCGTGTGATTCTTGGAAAAGGACGCACGATAGAGAAGAGCATCGTGCTTCGGTTGGAATGCATGCTCATCTATCGTGCGTCGTCCCCGCGAAGGCGGGGACCCAGTAACCACCGGCGCTTCTGATAAAGATTCAGCGGTCACCTCAGAGATTCTTCAGCAGCTTCACTGCGTACTGGATGCCCGCCTTCGCGGGCATGACGCCGAGAAGCTGGCCGGGGCACAGACCACCAATTTTAATTTGTTTGAAACGACGCCACATCGCGTGCAGGCGCATCGGCCATCACGATGCGCGGGTCCTGTCCGAGCCACAGCGACACGGCGATCTGACCATCCGATCCCGGTTCAGGAACGAGACTGCGATGCATCAGCATCGTCAGTCCGGCGGCTTCCATCCACTGCGAGACCGTTTCCGGCGCAAAGCCCAGCCGGCGATGTTCGTGTTCGTCGCGCAGGAATTCGAGGTCATGCGGCGCGAAGTCGATCACCAGCAAGCGCCCTCCGGGCCGCAGCACATGGGCCGCCTCCGCGATGGCGCGGGCGTTATCGTCAAGGAAGTGCAGCACCTGATGCACGATCACGACGTCAAACGAATCCTTCGGCATGCCGATGTCGTAGATGTCGCCCTGGCGCACGCTGCAATGCTTGAGGCCGGCGCGATCGAGGCGCGCCCGCGCCAGCGCCAGCATCTCCAGCGACATGTCGAGACCGAGACCACGGTCGATCTCCGGGCCGAACATCTCCAGCATCCGGCCGGTGCCGGTGCCGAGGTCCAGCAGCGAGCGGAACGGACGGCTGGAGAGCGCGGCACGGGTGGCCTCCTCGACCGCTTCATCGGCCACATGCAGCTTGCGGATGCGATCCCACTCGGCGGCGTGGCGGCGGAAATAGGCCTGCGCGGCGGCGCCCCGCGCCGCCCGGACCGCCGCCAGCCGCTCGCGGTCGCGCACCAGGATCGGATCCAGCGGATCAAGCTTGGCCAGCAGGCCCGGCACGATGCCGCCCGGCTCGCGGTCCTTCAGGCGGAAGAACGCCCACGACCCCTCCCGGAACCGCTCCACCAGCCCCGCCTCCACCAGCAGCCGCAAATGCCGCGAAATCCGCGGCTGGGACTGCCGCAGGATCTCGACAAAGTCGGTCACGGTCAGATCGGCCTCGGCCACCAGCGCCAGGATGCGCAGCCGGGTCGGTTCGCCCGCCGCCTTGAGCGCCGCATTCAGGCTGTTGAAGGGTAAAGGGTTCATGCCCCATCATATAAGGAAAGCCTTATATGATGCCATCCTCTCTGGTGGCAGGCCACGGCACCATGCCATATATATCATTCATGCCATTCATCTCGTGATTGGCGGGAGACGAGCACATGTCACGCTCCAGACCAGCACCTTCGAACCACTGGGTCAGCCGTCTCGGCGACGGCGGACGGGTCGTCGTGCCGGCCGAAATCCGGGAGGCGCTGCACCTCAAGCCGGGCGACGCCATCGCCATCGAACTCAAGGACAATCAGGTGATCCTGACCCCTCAGAGCGAGGTCATTCGGGCTCTGCAGAAGAAGTACGGCAAGCTGTGGGAGTCCGAGGCGTTTTCCGCCGATTCCTTTCTCAAGGAGCGCAAGGCGATGTGGGGTGAGGAGTGACGCTGGTCTTCGACACCTCCACCGTCATCGCCGTGATGCGTCGTGAGACCGGTGCAGACCGGATTGCAGAACTCTTCGCCGGCGGTGCGATGTCCTCGGTGAATTTTGCGGAACTCGTCGCGCAAGGTGTCCGTCGCGGAGTTTCCGCAGAAGACGTCACGAACGACTTCACTCAGCTCAAACTTGTCGTGCATGCCTTCGACCTTGAAGATGCAACACTGACCGGTGCGCTCATCGCAGTCACACGGCCGTTCGGCCTGTCGCTTGGTGACCGCGCCTGCCTCGCCCTGGCGAAGCGCCTGAACGGGACCGCCGTGACGGCCAACCACGCCTGGGCCAAACTCGATCTTGGCATTCCCATCGACGTATTCCGATGACATCTGAAACCAGCGACATCCGCGACGGCGAGATCACCGGCACGCTGCCGGAACAGCCGGACGCCAGCCTCTATTTCATCGGCCGCATCCGCACGCCGTGGACGCGCCGCGAGGATTGTCCCAAGAACGGACGCGAGGCGGAGGCGGTCTGCTCCGTCGAACTCGATCCCCGCTATGGCGCAGCGCTCACCGGCATCGAAAGCTGCACGCACCTGATCCTGCTGTACTGGATGGATCGCGCGCGCCGCGACCTGCTGGTGCAGGTGCCGCAACACTATGGCGTCGGGCGGGGCACCTTCGCCCTGCGCTCCCCCGCACGGCCTAATCCGATTTCGCTCAGCGTGGTGCGGCTGCTGAAGGTTGAAGGCCCGAAGCTTTCGGTAGCCGGCCTCGACTGTTTCGATCAGACACCGCTGCTCGACATCAAACCGTATTTCGCCTCGACCGACTCCGTGCCCGATGCCAGCGTCGGCTGGCACAGCAATCTGAAGCGGTAATCCGGCGGACAGCACGGATCTTTGTTTTATCGCGACCAAAGGCGCTTTCCGATCGGACTGAATCGGAAGCACTCCGGAATCCCCTTGTTTGATCGCATTTTCTGCGGAAACCGGTGTCCCCTTATCCGGAAAATGCTCTGACAGCCGTTCACGCCCGATCACAACCGCGCGTGGACGGCTGGGGCATCTGGAACATTTGAACCGACGGCCTATTTGTCACGACGAATGTTCCAGGTGATCTTGGAGGGGCTTCGTCATGACGAACACTGTTCGGCAGATGATCACTGCCGCTTCGTTTCTCGCACTCACGGCCGGCGCGCTGCCGGTCCCCGCTTCCGCCGATCCGCTGTCTCTGTTTCCGCCGTCGGTGCGGCCGGAATCGTCGGCTTCGCTCAATCCCAACACGCCGCTGGGCTATGCCCAGGACAGCATCATTCAACCCAGCATCACGCAACGCGGCTTCACGCAACGCAGCACGATGCAGGACAGCATCACGGCCGATGAACCTGCCGCTCTGCCCCGCCGCCTGCAGCGCCAGGTGGTGGACTACCCGACCCGCGAGGCGCCCGGCACGATCGTGATCGATACCGGCCACACCTATCTCTATTACGTGCTCGGCAACGGCCAGGCGATGCGTTACGGCATCGGTGTCGGCCGCGAGGGCTTCACTTGGTCCGGCGTGCAGACGGTCGCCCGCAAGGCCGAGTGGCCGGACTGGCATCCGCCGGCCGAGATGATCGGCCGCCAGCCTTACCTGCCGCGCTTCATGGCCGGCGGTCCAGGCAATCCGCTGGGCGCGCGCGCCATGTATCTCGGCGACTCGATGTACCGCATCCACGGCACCAATGATCCGACCACCATCGGCAAGCGGGTGTCGTCCGGCTGCATCCGGCTCACCAACGCGGATGTCGAGGATCTCTATTCGCGCGTGACTGTCGGCACCAAAGTCGTGGTGCTGCCGGCCACCACCCATGTCAGCCGCGCCACCGACTTGTCGTCGGCACGGCGGGTTCCAGTCATCCGTTAAGTTTCGTCAGGCGACGAAAGCGTCGAATGCCGGTCCGGGTCTGGCTCCCCGGCCGGCATTTGCTTTACTGGCCGGTCTGGCAGTTGAAGGCCGTGCCCTTCGGCCATTCGACCTGGGCGTCGCGGCCCTTGATCCAGAACAGCCGGCCGGCCTCGTCGAGATAGCGCGAGCCGGAACCGGACATCCCCAGCGTCAGCACCACGGTCTGCCCGCCGCGCACCAGCCGCGCCGTCGGCGGGTTTGTACTGTTGATGAAGGTCGCCTCGATCGTGTTGTCCTTCGCCGCATCGCAGCGATAGGTGAAGGTCTTCGGCGGCTCCTGCGCGGCGGCGCTCCCCAGTCCGGCGAACAGCGCTGCAGCGGCGATTGCC
>Ga0180223_1002588_pt1 | contig 10575 bp, 10 predicted proteins | sample eDN5th30CKraftOP_FD_151337 | JGI IMG/M metagenome (GOLD analysis project Ga0180223, IMG submission 151337) | Enriched Organic Plus compost microbial communities from Emeryville, California, USA - eDNA 5th pass 30_C Kraft OP (version 2) (version 2) ...
GACGCTGACGTCGGCGGGGCTCATCGCCAACGCCATTCCGTTCATGCTCGACGCGGCTGCCTCCGAACGCGGAACGCTCAAGTGCCACGTCGCACGCCCCAACACTGTCTGGCGCGATGCCGATCCCGAGCACGAAGCGCTGGTGATCTTCCAGGGACCCGCGAGCTATGTGACGCCGTCCTGGTATGCGACCAAACGCGAGAGCGGGAAGGTCGTGCCGACGTGGAATTACGCCGCTGTTCACGCTTATGGACCCCTTCTGGTCCGCGACGATCCGGCATGGATCCGTGATCAGGTCGAAGCACTCACCCGTCAACAGGAAGCCACGCGCACCGAACCATGGGCGGTGTCCGACGCACCGGACGATTTCATCACGGCGCAGATGAGAGGCATCGTTGGAATCGAGATCCCGATCAGCCGTATCGAAGGCAAATGGAAGGTCAGCCAGAACCGCTCAGCCGCGGATCGGAATGGCGTTGCCGGCGGCCTGCGAGGTGAAGGTGGCGACCAGTCTCTGGCGATGGCGGCGTTGGTGGTCGAACGCGGCGGTTCTTAATTCCGGATACTTCGACTGAGTTACTGGCTCAGGCCTCGTGTCCCGGGCGCAGGGCGGCACGCAAGTGACGCGCTGCAGAACCGGGACCCATTGTTTGCAAGCAAATTCAAGTGTGGGTCCCCGATCAGCGGCGCAAACACTTCGTGTTGCACCGCGTCCGGGACACGAGACCGTGTCGTGTGTCGACGGCAACTCTACTGCCGTTCGCTCACGTCCCCTGGCCGGGATTGAGTTCGGCGTAGTTGCCGTCCTTGCTCCACTTGTAGACGACATAGTCGAGGATGGTGATGTCGCCCTTCTTGTCGAAGGACAGCGGGCCAAGCACCGTGTCCCACTTGCCGGCCTTCATCGTCTCGGCGACCTTCTTCGGGTCGGTGGTGCCGGCCTTGGTCGCAGCCTGGGTCCAGACCTGGAATGCGGCGTAGGTGTAGAGGGTATAGCCTTCCGGATCGGTGCCCTTGTCCGTGAACTTCTTCACGATCGCGGCGGCCGTCGGCTTCTTGCGCGGATCGGGACCGAAGGTGAACAGCACGCCTTCGGCGTTCGGGCCGGTGATGGACGCGAACTCCTTGTCCGCCAGCGCGTCACCCGCCATCAGCACGGTCTTGAGGCCCTGGTCGCGCATCTGGCGCAGGATCAGGCCGGCTTCCTGATGGTAGCCGCCGACATAGACGATATCGATGTTGTTGAGCTTGAGCTTCGAGACCAGCGCGGTGAAGTCCTTGTCGCCCTTGTTATAGGCCTCATAGACGCGCTCCTTGATGCCGGCCTTGTTCAGCGCCTTCTTGGTCTCGTCGGCGAGGCCTTTGCCGTAGGTCGTCTTGTCGTGGATGACGGCGATGTTCTTGCCCTTGTAGTTCTTGGCGAGATAGTCGCCCGCCACCGCGCCCTGCTGGTCGTCGCGGCCGCAGACGCGGAAGGTGTTCCACATGTTGCGGTCGGTGAAGACCGGGTTGGTCGAGGCCGGGGTGATCTGCAGCACGCCGGCTTCCGCATAGGCTTCCGAGGCCGGGATCGAGGACGACGAGCAATAGTGGCCGACCACCACGGCGGGCTTCGAGCCGCCGAGCTTCTCGGCCACCGAGCGTGCCTGCTTCGGGTCGCAGGCGTCGTCGCCCACGTCGAGGACGATCTTCTTGCCGAGCACGCCGCCGGCGGCATTGATATCCGCCACGGCCTGTTCCGCGCCATTCTTGAGCTGGCGGCCGAAGCTCGCTTCACCGCCGGTCATCGGCCCCGCCACGCCGACGCGGAGGTCCTGCGCCGAGGCCGCGCTCGCGAGCAGCAGGCTCGCGCCAAATGCCAAGAACCACATCTTCCGCATGCTGGTCTCCCTGTCTGTGTGGTCGCTGTGCCGTGAGCGGGGCGACGCATCATCTCGATTCACTATTCTTGCCGGTTTTCGGGCGATGTCACGCCCGAAACACAGCCAGTCACGAGGCGTCTTGCCGCGCCGGTGGGCGCTCCCGCCAGCCGAACGGGCCGCTCCGCTCATAGAGCCAGTAATATTGCCGGGTCATCTGGCCGGCGCGGGTGATGCGCCAGGCGATCGATCCGACCGCCAGCAGGTAGAGCGTGTCGACCAGATAGGACGGCGGCGAAAGCAGTTCGCCCTCAAACAGCGCGAAGTGGACGAACCGCACGGCGGCGCCCAGTAGCGCCATGTAGATCACGAGATGCCATGTCGGCCGCCAGGTCAGGGCGATGGCGCGCCCCGCCAGCGCTGCCGCGCCGCCGCCGATCAGCAGCGTAACGAACAGGACCTGAAGCGGCGTCTCGGTGGCGTAGAGCTCTCCCATATCGAATCCTAATGCCGCCCGCCTTCGAGATAAGCTGCGCGCACCTCGGGACGTTCCAGCAAATCGCGGCCTGTCCCGGCCAGGGTGATCTCGCCGTTGACGATGACATAGCCGCGGTGGGCGAGCTTCAGCGCATGGAACGCGTTCTGCTCGACCAGAAACACGGTGAGGCCGTCACGGGCGTTCAGTTCGCGGATCGCCTGGAAGATCTGGCGCACCAGCAGCGGCGCGAGGCCGAGCGAGGGCTCGTCGAGCAGCAGCAGGCGCGGGCGGCTCATCAGCGCACGGCCGATCGCCAGCATCTGCTGTTCGCCGCCGGAGAGGGTGCCGCCGCGCTGGTGCAGCCGCCGCTTGAGGATCGGGAACAGGGTGCAGACCCGCTCAAGGTCTTCGGGGATGTTGGCGCGATCGGCGACGGTTGCGCCCATCTGCAGGTTTTCGAGCACGGTCATGCGCGGGAAGATGCGCCGGCCTTCCGGCGACTGGGCGATGCGCAGCTTGGCGATGGTGTGGGTCGGATGCCGGGTGATGTCCTGGCCGTCGAAGATGATCGCGCCATCGCGCGCGCGGGGATGGCCGAAGATGGTCATCATCAGCGTCGATTTGCCGGCGCCGTTGGCGCCGATCAGCGTGACGATCTCGCCCGCATGGACATCGAGATCAACGCCCTTGAGCGCCATGATGTGCCCGTAAAAGGCGGTGACGCCGCGGATCTGGAGCAGGGGCGCGCTGTTTGTCATGGCATGACCTCGTCGATGCCGCTTGACCCCCTCCCGGCCGCTGCGCGGCCAACGTCCCCCTTTCCGGGGGAGGTTGGAGCCCGTGGTGGGTCCGGAGAATCTCCTAATAGGATCTCGCTCTTTTGCGATGTCGCTGGTTCTTGCCTCTGATTTGGGGCTTGCGTGCTTTGTGTAGCTGGCACGGCCTCTCCGCTCCCTCCCCCTGAAAGGGGGAGGGGTGGGGAGGGGGTCACAGCGCGTAGCTCTGTCACAACACGCACGATATCTTCCAGAACCCCATCAAAATTCTCAGTTACGTCGCTGTTCCAGTAACGAACAGTTTCAATTCCATGCGCCTCTAACCATCTCGTTCGACGTAAATCTTTTGATGATTGACCCGCATGCCCATGCTGACCGCCATCCAATTCGATCGCGAGCTTGATCGGTGGACAGTAGAAATCGACCACGTAAGGTCCAATGGGATGCTGCCGGCGGAACGGCTGGCCGGCGATTTGATGCCGCCGCAGCGCATGCCAGAGTTTGGTCTCGACGTCAGTGAGAGCACCGCGCAGCCGTCTCGCGGTCTTCGTCATCATCGACGTGCGTGCGAAGCGGGTCGCACCGTTGCCCGGGGTGAGGCCGCTTGACCCCCTCCCGGCCGCCGCGCGGCCGACCTCCCCCTTTCCGGGGGAGGTTGGAGCCCGGGGCGGGCTCACGGCGACACCTCTGACGCTTGCGAATGAGCAAGCAGATACATTACGTGCAGCCACCTCCCGGTGGGGACCCTAACGCAGCAAACGTTTCGATTTCCGGTCCGCGTCGTCATCGCAGCCCGGCCTCGGCTTCGGCGTGTTCGACGTCGTCGTCCTCGACGCCGAGATAGGCGGCGATGACTTTCGGGTCGTTGCGGATGTCAGCGGGCGCGCCTTCGGCGATCTTCACGCCGTAATCCAGCACGACGATGTGGTCGGAGATTTCCATCACCACCGACATGTCATGTTCGATCAGCAGGATGGACGTGCCATGCTCGGCGCGGATCGCCAGCAGCATATCGTTGAGGGTCGCGCTTTCGCGGTGGTTCAGTCCGGCGGCGGGCTCGTCCAGGCATAGCAGCACCGGATCGGTGCACATCGCGCGCGCGATCTCGAGGCGGCGCTGGTCGCCATAGGGCAGGCTGCCGGCGGCATCATCGGCGCGCTTCGTCAAGCCGGCGCGGTCGAGCCAGACGCGGGCCTTGTCGATCGCGGCTTGTTCAGCACTTCGATAGTTTGGAAGACCGAGCAGGCCAAAGACCGTGTAGCCGGACGCGGTCAACAGCCGGTTGTGCTGCGCCACCATCAGGTTCTCCAGCACCGTCATGCCGGGGAACAGGCGGATGTTCTGGAACGTGCGCGCGACGCGGGCGACCTGCGCCACCCGGAAATCGAGCAGGCGTTCCAGCAGATACGCGCTGCCGTCCTCATGAACCAGACGGATCATCCCGGCGGACGGTTTGTAGAAGCCGGTGATGCAGTTGAACACCGTGGTCTTGCCGGCGCCGTTGGGGCCGATCAGTGCGGTGATGTCGCCGCGGCCGACAGCGAAATTGAGATCATCGATCGCCACCAGCCCGCCGAACCGCATCGTCAGATGCTCGACGGTGAGGATCGGGGGACGCGCCGCGCTCATGCCGCTGTGTCCTGGACAGTGTCGGCGACAATGGCCGCCGGCCGGCCTTGCAATGTGACCGAGGGTTCGCGCGCGGTGACGATACCGCGCGGCCGCCAGATCATGATCGCGACCATCGCCGCGCCGAACACGATCATGCGGTACTGCTCGAACTCGCGGAACAGTTCGAAGCCGCCGAGCATCACGATCGCGGCGATGGCGACGCCGATCTGCGAGCCCATGCCGCCGAGCACCACGATGGCGAGGATCATCGCCGATTCACTGAAGGTGAAGGACTCGGGACTGATGAAGCCCTGGCGTGTCGCGAAGAACGATCCGGCAAAGCCGCCGAACATCGCGCCGGTGGCGAAGGCCGAGAGTTTCACGTTGGTGGTGTTGATGCCAAGCGCGCGGCAGGCGATCTCGTCCTCGCGCAGGGCCTCCCAGGCGCGGCCGACCGGAAGCCGCCGCAGCCGCCGCGTCACCCAGCTTGTCAGCAAAGCGAGGGCAAGGATGAGATAGAACAGGAAGACGAGCCGATGGGTCGGCGAGAATTCCAGCCCGAACGTCGCGGCGAAGCCATCCTCGTCAGCAGTGAAGGGCAGGCCGAAGAAGGAGGGCCGCGGAATGCCGGAGATGCCGTTCGGCCCGCCGGTGAAGTCCTGCCAGTTGAGCAGCACAAGCCGGATGATCTCGCCGAAGGCGAGGGTGACGATGGCGAGATAGTCGCCGCGCAGCCGCAGCACCGGAAAGCCCAGCAGGATGCCCCAGAATGCGGCGAGGATGCCGGCGAGCGGCAGGCAGATCCAGAACGACAGGCCGAAGTTCTGCGCCAGCAGCGCATAGGAATACGCGCCGACGGCATAGAAGGCGACATAGCCGAGATCGAGCAGGCCGGCGAGGCCGACCACGATGTTGAGACCCCAGCCGAGCATCACATAGGTGAGGATCAGGATGGACAGGTCGAGCAGATAGCGGTTGTCGTAGAAGATCACCGGCACGAGACATGCGAAGCCGAGCAGCAGCGGCGCGACGAGGCCGCCGAATCTTTTCAGCCGCAGTTGCCAGCCCGGCGACAGTCCCGGGCCGAAGCTGATCTGCCGGTCGCCGAGCAGCAGGGTGCGCAGGAACGCGCCCGCCGCCACCACGGCGACGATGATCGTCAGGCTTTCGAAACGCTCGGTGACGATCAGGCCGCCGGTCGGCCCGCGGTCGGTGTAGAAGCCGATCATCAGCGAGAACAGGCCGAAGGCGACAAGCCCGGCCAACACTGCGCTTTTGATAGCGGCGCCAAGCGACGAGGCGAAGCGGGACGGCGGGTGAGCGGCGGCGTCGTTTCTCAAACCTTCTCGACCTCCGGGCGGCCGAGAATGCCGGTCGGCAGAAAGATCAGCACGACAATCAGGATCGAGAAGGCGGCGACATCCTTGTATTCGATCGAGAAATAGGCCGACCAGAAGGTCTCGATCAGCCCGATCAGCAGGCCGCCCAGCATCGCGCCGGGCAGCGAGCCGATGCCGCCGAGCACTGCCGCTGTGAAGGCCTTGATGCCGGCGACGAAGCCGATGAAGAAGTCGGCAACCCCATAATACAGCAGATACATCACGCCGGCGACGGCGGCGAGCGCGGCGCCGATCACGAAGGTCAGCGAGATGGTGCGGTTGACGTCGACGCCGAGCAGCGAGGCCATGCCGAGATCCTGCTCACAGGCGCGCATGTCGCGGCCGAGCCGCGTCTTGGCGATGATCCAGGAAAACACGGTCATCAGCACGATGGTGGTCAATACGATGATGATCTGGACGTTGGACAGCTGCACGTTGAAGCTGTCGCTTGATAGCAGGGTGTAATTGCCCTCGATCAGCGGCGGCAGCGGCTTCACCCGCGCGCCCTGCGCCACCTGCACGAAGTTCTGCAGCAGGATCGACATGCCGATGGCGGAGATCAGCGGCGCCAGGCGATAGGAGTGGCGCAGCGGCCGGTAGGCGAGCCGTTCGACCGTCCAGCCGTACAGCGCGGTCACGCCCATGGCGATCAGCAGCACGATCAGCAGCGCGACGGGAATCGCCGTCAGCCCGATCGACATCAGCACCAGGAAGCTGATCAGCGCGATATAGGCGCCGACCATGTAGATATCCCCATGGGCGAAGTTGATCATGCCGATGATGCCGTAGACCATCGTATAGCCGATGGCGATCAGCCCGTAGATCGACCCGAGCGCGATGCCGTTGATCAGTTGCTGGAGGAAATATTCCATGCGCTCCGCGCCCGAGCGGGCTCCTGTTCGCGTCCAACCGGAAACCAGAGGAAGAATCAGTTCCGAGAGTCGGCGATTGTATTGATCCGGCGCCTACTCATAACAGGGGGGTCGGGTCTGCGGCAACGCTTGGTCCGGAGCCGTGAACAGGCCAGATCGGAACTTCTTGCAGGGGCGTCATCTCCGCGGCGTGATTGACTTCGCCCACCAACTCAGTTTGCCTGCCCACTCAAGGCATAATGTGTGTGGAAGCAGGCGGAGACGGTGCAAATGCAACGCCAGAAACCCGAAGACATTCTCGGTACGAAGGGACGGCCCTTCACCGGCGCGGAATATCTGGAAAGCCTGCGCGACGGCCGCGAAGTCTATGTCTATGGCGAGCGGGTCAAGGACGTGACCACCCATCCGGCATTCCGCAATGCCGCACGGTCGGTGGCGCGGCTCTATGACGCCATGCATGACCCGGCGATGAAGGACGTCCTCACCACCTCGACCGATACCGGGGGCGGCAGCTTTACCCACAAGTTCTTCCGGGCTGCGCGCTCGCGGGAGGACGTGATCGCCCAGCGCGACGCGATCGCGGCCTGGGCGCGCATGAGCTACGGCTGGATGGGGCGCACGCCGGATTACAAGGCGGCGCTGATGAATACGCTGGGCGCCAATTCCGCTTACTATGACAAGTTCAGCGGCAATGCGAAGGCGTGGCACAAGCGGGCGCAGGAAAACGTCCTGTTCATGAACCATGCCATCGTCAATCCGCCGGTCGACCGCTCCAAGGCGGCCGACCAGGTGAAGGACGTGTTCATCACCATCCAGAAGGAGACCGATGCCGGCATCATCGTCTCCGGGGCGAAGGTGGTGGCGACGTCGTCGGCGCTGACCCACTACAACTTCCTCGGCCAGAACGCGGCCGTGACCGTCAACGATACCGACCTCGCGGTGATGTTCATCGCGCCGATGAATGTGCCGGGCGTCAAGCTGTTCTGCCGCACCTCCTACGAGATGATGGCGAGCGTGATGGGCTCGCCTTACGATTATCCATTGTCGTCGCGCTTTGATGAAAACGACGCCATCTTCGTCTTCGACAATGTGCTGATCCCCTGGGAGGACGTTCTGCTTCACCGCGACCTGGAGAAGCTGAAAACCTTCTACCCGCAGTCCGGTTTCGCGGCGGGTTATCAGCTTCACGGCTGCACGCGCCTGGCGGTGAAGCTCGATTTCCTGTGTGGCCTGATCGCGCAGGGGCTTCGCGCGACGGGTGCTGATGAATTTCGCGGCAATCAGGCGATGCTGGGTGAAGTGGTGGCCTGGAGGAACCTGTTCTGGAGCCTCACCGACGCCATGGCCAACAACCCGACGCCGTGGGTCGACGGCGCGGTGCTGCCGAACATGCAGTCGGGCTCAAGCTACCGCGTGTTCGCCGGCGACGCTTACGGGCGGGTGAAGGAAATCGTCGAGAAGATCATTGCTTCCGCGCTGATCTACCTGCCGTCCTCGGCGAAGGATTTCAAGAATCCGGAGATCGACAAATATCTTGAGCGCTATGTCCGCGGCTCCAACAACATCGACTACAAGCAGCGCATCAAGCTGATGAAGCTGCTGTGGGACGCGATTGGCACGGAATTTGGTGGGCGGCACGAACTCTACGAGCGCAACTACGCCGGCAACCATGAGGATATCCGCATTCAGTGTCTCTGGGCGGCGCGCGGGTCCGGCGCGATGAAGGAGATGAACGCGCTCGCGGAGGAATGCATGGCGGACTACGACGAGAACGGCTGGACCAACCCGGCCTGGCTCGACCCGGATGACGTGGCCTATCCGGGTCTGGCCGATCCGGCACGGGCAGCAGAATAGGAAGGCAATGAGCTGGATTGAACAGCGTCCCGATGACGCAATGGACGGCGCCTTTGCGGCGTTCGCCCCCGACCACATCCCGACCGTGCCGGCCGGGCAGTTCCGCGAGGCCATGAGCCATCTCGGCGCCGCCGTGCACGTCATCACCACGGCCGGACCCGCCGGCCGATCGGCCTTCACCGCGACGGCCGCGTGCTCCGTCTCCGATCAGCCGCCGACGCTGCTGGTCTGCGTCAACCGGCGGGCGCAGAGTGCGCCGATCGTCTCCGCCAACGGCGTCTTCTGCGTCAATACGCTGCGCGCCGGCCAGGAATCGATCGCCGATTTCTTCGCCAAGAAATCCTCCAACAAGGCGGCGGCCTTCGAGACATCCGAATGGATGTCGCTGGAAACCGGGAGCCCGGTGCTGTCTTCGGCGGTGGTGGCATGCGATTGCCGGATCATCGAGCTCAAGCAGGTGGCCAGCCATACGGTCATCTTCGGGGCGGTCACCGGCGTGCATCTCGGGCCGCCCGGCCTGGCGCTGGTCTACCACGACCGGGCCTACAAGCAGATTTGATCCTGCCTGCGTTGCCGGGAGGCGGTTCCGGGGCGTTTGGGCCGGAACCCGAGCCCGGTTGTGCGGTTGACCCACTGCGAGGATCGGACGATCCGACCACCTTGTGGCCGGAGATTACCGTTGTGCCGGCCGGAGAAGGGGAGGGTTTCAGGAGATGGCTATGAATCAGAACCCCGATCGCGATCAGCAGCAGAAAAATCAGCAGAATCAGCAGAGCCAGCAAAATCAGCAGAACAAGCCCGGCCAGCAGCAGCAGGGCGGCGGCCAGCATCAGCAAGGCCAGCAGCAGCAGGGCAACAAGCCCGGCCAGGGCGGGCAGCAGGGCGGCGGCCAGCAGGGCCAGAATCGCTGAAGACAGCGGCGGAGCCCCGTTCCGGCGGGGCTCCGCCGTTTCTGTGGTTATGCGAATAAGTTGATTTGGTGAAGGCGGCGGCGGGCCTATCTTTCACCAATGCCGGTCCCCTCGCGTCTTCCGCTGTTCCATCTCTACGGCGATCCGCCGGACGACCAGGCATTCGATTTCATCCATATCGAAACCATCGCGGCCCGGTCGGCGCTGCATGACTGGACCATCCGCGCCCACCGCCACCGCAACCTGTTCCAGCTTCTGGTGATCGAGCAGGGCGGCGGCGAACTCACCCACGAGGCGGCCCTTCGCCCGTTTGTGGCGCCCTGCGCGATCCTCATGGCGCCGACGGTCGCCCATGGATATCGCTTCCATCCCGACGTGACGGCGGGCTGGGTCATCAGCTTCACCGACGACGTCGTGGCGGCGATTGGCGACCGGCGCGGCGAGGCTCTCGCGCGTCTCAAGGCGGTGGCGGCGGAAGCCATCATACCGCTGGCGACGGTGGCCGAGACCGGGCGGCTGTCGGCGCTGTGCCGCGAATTGCATGAGGAGGCCTTTCTGGTGCGGGAGGGCCATGCCTTCGCCATGCGGGGGCTGCTGGCATTGATCGCCATCGAAGTCGTGCGGCGGGCGGCGAGCCGCGCGCGGGGCGGAGCCGTCGCGCCGGCCGTGGCGGACCCGATCGTGGAGGCGCTGCGCGCCCTGCTCGAACAGCATTTCGAGAAGGAGCGCCAGCTGACATTTTACGCCGGGAAGCTGGCGCTGACCCCGGATCGACTCAATGACCGGGTCAAGCGGGCGACCGGGGTGACCGCGGGGCACCTGATCCGCCAGCGTG
>Ga0180223_1002594_pt1 | contig 10560 bp, 10 predicted proteins | sample eDN5th30CKraftOP_FD_151337 | JGI IMG/M metagenome (GOLD analysis project Ga0180223, IMG submission 151337) | Enriched Organic Plus compost microbial communities from Emeryville, California, USA - eDNA 5th pass 30_C Kraft OP (version 2) (version 2) ...
GACGTGTCCATGCCGTGCAAGCCAAACCGTGTCCAAACGGGTGTCAGGCTGCCGAACATTTTGCGGCCCGTGAAAGTGTAACCACCATCGACCGGTTGAGCGTTGGTTGTCGACAGCAAGGCTGGCAGATCGTTGCCGGTCTCGGCATGGCCTGCGGCGAAGATCTCGCCAGCCGCACCCTCGATTAACATCCACTCAAGTGATGGGTCGCCGAACTTGCGCAGGTCCCTGGCGATTCCCATCCAGTAAAGGTGCATGTTAATCGCAAGAGCTGTTGCAGGTGCCCGATAAGCCAACCGGCGCAGCTCGTGTCCGGTCTCGGCGAGCGAAAATCCGTAGCCGCCGAGCTCCTTTGGAATGTTAAGCTTGAGATAGCCGACGTTCTTGAGTTCATCAAAATCATCAGCAAAGAAACTGTTGGTCCTGTCGTAAATAGGAGCCCGCTGCCCGCACTGCTCGATGAGTTCCTCTGACAGGAACTGACTTTGCGCCATCGCTGTCACCGTACGTCTCCCCTCGCTGTTAGATTCTGGTTCACTCCCTCACTTCATTCAGCAGCCTCTTCAAAAATTTACACTTTTTATGTGAGATAAAAAAGATAGTTAGGTTTGACTTCCGCTGCCCCGGCGCACCTTCACCGCCCCTAGACCTCCCGCTCACAGGGCCGTTCAGCTGCTCCGCTTGTCGCCCAGGCAAGGCCAAGCGAGCGGCGCCTAGGCCGGCCATTCCTCACCGCAGCCGAAATCTGTCATATTCGGGCGCGCGAACCTGCGCTAATTTCGCCTCAGTTCCATTGCGTCATGCAGGTGGACGAGCAGGAGAGCGGCAAGATGTGGGGCATTGTCTGGATCGTCATCGTCGGCTTCGTCGCCGGCCTGATCGCACGCTACGTGTCGCCCGGCGCGAACAAGCCGAGCGGCTTCATCCTCACCACGGTTCTCGGCATCGCAGGGGCGTTCCTGGCGACATTCATCGGCCAGCTGGTCGGCTGGTATCGCCCCGATCAGGGCGCCGGCTTCATCATGGCCACCGTCGGTGCGATCCTGGTCCTGTTCATCTGGAACCGGCTGGTTGCCAGCGGCGCCATCCGCGATCTCGGCGCGTAATCATTTTCTGACACACAGGAGGCCCCCATGGGACTGATGGATATCCTGAACGGAATGCAGAACGGGCCGCGCGGCAGCGGCGAGCAGCCGTCGGGCCGCAACCAGGGCGGCAGCGCCACATCACCGATGATCATGGCGCTGCTGGCGCTGCTCGCCTACAAGGCCGTGCAGGGTGGCGGGCTCGGCGATATCTTTGGCGGCGGTGGCGGCGGGCAGCCCTCCACCCCGAATCCCACCCCGTCGACTCCGGTGCATCCGACCCAAGCCAATGCCGGCGGCGGGCTCGGCGATATCCTGGGCGGCCTGCTTGGCGGCGGCGCGGCGGCGGGCGCAGGCTCGTCGCTGGGCATGCCCAGCCAGGCCAATGCCGGCTCGATGGGCGGCCTCGGGGACATTCTCGGCAGCGTGCTGGGTGGCGGCGGACGACCCGGAGCCTCCGCCGGCGGCGGGGACCTGGGTGGCCTGCTTGGCGGGCTGCTGGCCGGCGGCGCGGCCGGCAGCGTCCTCAACGGCGGGCTCGGCAATCTGCTGAACGATCTCCAGAACAGCGGCCAAGGCCAGGCCGCGCAGTCCTGGGTCAGCCCCGGACAGAATCAGGAAATCGAGCCGAATGATCTGGCCAAAGCCGTCGGATCCGACGCGCTGGACGCCATGGTGGCCCAGAGCGGCATCCCGCGTGATGAGTTGCTCTCCCAGCTCAGCCGGCAGCTGCCGCATCTGGTGGATCAGCTCACTCCGGATGGCCGTCTGCCGACCAGTGAGGAAGCCTCGCGCTGGTGATCCCGCGCGACAGACAGAGTCGCTCAAACAATTACGACGACATCGCCGGGCTTGCCCCGGCGATGACGTTTAGAGCATTTTCCGGAAAGGTGGGCACCGGCTTTCCGTAGAAAATGCGATCAAAGAAAGGGAAGCCAGAGCGCTTTCCGATTCAGTTCGATCGGAAAGCGCTCGAGGAAGGCAGTGCCCGCATACTTGGGATTGCCGCGCCAAGCCCGGCGATGACCGGAGACGGGTTCTCCCGGAGCACCGGAGATTTTTTACCGGAGCGACAGGCTCATCCCGCTCAGGTCGAAATCCAGCAGCAGCCCGACCTGCTCGCCGCGCAGCGACAGCACCACACCGCGGCCATTCCGAAGCTGTATCACGCGCGCGCCGACACCGACGGCTCCGCCGGCGCCCACTGCCCCGTAAACCCCGTTGATATCCGACGCGCGGCGGATATTGCGGACCGTGCCGACCAGCCGGGCCTCCGAGGCGCCAAACACAAGGCCTGCGCTCAGCCCGCCGATGGCCAGCGGATACCGCTTGCCCTTGAAGGTCAGCGAGCCTTCGCCGCCGGACGCGCCGATGAACCAGCCGCCCTTGATGATCCTGAGGCGGATCGTGCCGCTATCGGCATGCGCCGGAGCCACGGCAAAGCTCGCACCCATGATCAGAATGAGAACAGCGACAACACAACGAAATCCTTGGAAGGCACGCATCCGGTTTTCCTCCAGCCCCTGATGGGCAATTTCACCGCGGCAATCGATTGAAGCGTGAGCAGCAACCGCGCCCGCACACGGCGCTTATAATTCCCTTATCCTTCAAAAAGGTTCCCGGAAACAGGCGCAGCCCATCCGCCCGGCATGCCTGCCGGCACTGATTTCAGGACTGCGGCGGCGCAGCCGGCGGCACGACGACGACCATGAAATGCGCGGTCGGACCGTCCAGACCGAACATCCGCCGCTCAACCGCCACCTCGCTCCAGCGCGCCGTTGTGCTGCGGGCCGCCAACGCACGGGCCTCGGCCAGACAGTCGGCGTCAGCCACCGGGCAGAGGCCAACCCAGCCATCGCGGACCATATCGTCCATGTTGATCCAGGGCGCGAGCTCGACGGAAAATTCGGGAAGCGCCCGCGGTCCATCCTCGGTGTAGAAGCTCGCCGCCCAGGCGAGCTGCCGCGGACCGGCAACAAAACGCCAGGGCGCGCCGGTCTGTGCCCGCCACAGACGCTGCGCCTCGCGTGCCAGCACCGAGCCCTGCCCGCTGAACGGCGTCCTGTCATCGCGATGCACGGCGATCGCGATGACAGGCGAGAGCACGAGCATCAGCAGAGAAAAAGCCGCCGCGAAGCCGACCAGTCCGATCGCCCGCGACCGCCGCATCCGGAGGCCCGCGGCCCCAAGCAGCAGCGCGGGCAACACCGCGAAGCTCGACATCGTCCAGAGCGAGTCGATGCGCGTTCGCAGCACCAGGGCGACCGGCACCGGCGCGAGCAGCGACACCCAGAATATAATGGCGAGGAAGCGCCGTGTCGGATCCGACGGCCAGACCATGTCGTAGACCGTCTTCCGGCTCGGCCGCGCCGCCAGCAGCACGCCGGCAATCGGCGCAATCACATAGAGGAACCCACCGCCGAAGTAATTCAGGATGGCCCAGACGAGGCTCAGAGTGGTTTGATGGCCGTGAGCTTCGACGGCATAGCTGTAGCCGGAGAAGTCATGGGCCACGACCCAGACCGCGTGCGGCGCCAGCACCAGCGCGCCGACCGCAATCGACACCCAGGGCGCGGACGAACGCCAGTACTCGCCGCGGCGCGGATCCGCGATCGCGGCGGCGGCGAAGCCGACCAGCAGGAACACCGACCAGTATTTCCCGAGCATCGCCAGGGCCGCGGCGAAGCCGGCCAGCGCGCCCCACAGGGCCGTGCGCTCCTCATACGAGCGCAGAAACGCATAGGTCGCCGCAGCCCACAGCGGAATCAGCAGCGAATTCGGATTGAACTTGAGCGCAAGGAAGGTGCAGACCGGCGTCAACATCAGCAGCACCAGGGCGACGGCGCGCGACGGCCCCGTCACCACGCGCAGCGCGATCAGCCAGGAGAACCACAGCCCGATGGCGACCGTGACGAACGACAGCAGATAAAATGCGCTGTCGAGGTGGGGGAACACGCTGAACCATGCTCGCGCCACCCATGCGATCAGCGGTGGATGCTTGGGATAGCCCAGCGCCAGCTCGCGCGACCAGGCGATCAGTTCGGTCATGTCGAAATGGACATCCTGACCGGCGGTGGTCACAGCCGCATAGACGGCCCAGACCACGACAAAAGCCGCAAGCACGCCGAGGGCGGCCCGGATGTTCGGCAACGCCAGCGCATCGGTGAGCGATGCGAGCGGCGCGATGATTCGGCTTGCTGACACGATGGGACTGATCCGCGAGGTGTAGCCGGGGCGAAACGGTGTCTATGGCATGGCAGACCGCAGGGAGCCAGCACGCGATCCCACATGCGCACATGCTTGCCTTCGCGCATCACGATGCTAAACCGGAACTTACGGTTGGCAGCGCCGCTCTGGCGCCGCTTTTCGACGTGAAGGTCTTGCACGCGATTTGCAGCGACGCGATTTGCAGCGGTTGCTGCGGAACCTTCAAATCGGCGGCTGCGGGCCGTCGGGAGCTCATCGATGTGCCGATGGATTGCCTATCGCGGTGAGACGATTGCGCTGGAACGTTACGTGACGGCGCCGGCCCATTCGCTCGTCGTGCAAAGTCATCATTCGCTGGAAGGCAATTCCGCCGTCAACGGCGACGGCTTCGGCATGGGCTGGTATTCGCCGGGAACTCTCGAGCCGGGGCTCTACAAGGAGATCCGCCCGGCCTGGGCGGACGAGAACCTGCATCATCTCGCCAGGCATATCCGCTCGCACATCTTCTTCGCCCATGTCCGCGCCTCGACCGGAACGCCGACCACGCGGCAGAACTGCCACCCCTTCGCCAATGGCCGCTGGCTGTTCATGCACAACGGCCAGCTCGGCGACTGGTCGCTGATCCGCCGTCAGGTCGAGAGCATGATCCCCGACAAGTATTATGGCGACCGCATCGGCACGACCGATTCGGAGGCGATGTTCCTCGCCATGCTGGGTGCAGGTCTCGATTCGGATCCGATCGCCGCCGTCGCGCGTGTCTGCGAAACCATCACCGAGCTGGTGCGCCAGACCGGCACCGACGAGCCGCTGCGCTTCACCGCCGCACTCGCCAACGGCCGCGACCTGTACGGCTTCCGCTATTCCTTCAACGGCTCGGCCAACACACTCTACTACCGGCAGGCCGGCGAGGATGTCGTCATCGTCTCCGAGCCGCTGGACATGGATCGCGCGCACTGGAAGCCGGTGCCGCCCGGAACCATGGTCGTCGCCCGCGACGGCAAGCCGGCATCGATCGAGCCGTTCCTCTCGTCGGCACAGGCCGCCATCGCGGCGGAGTGACGCAACGCGGCCGCCGCTGGGCCCGCCGATAGACAATCTCTCCCGCCCGGTGCGACACTCGCCGCAACGCGCGCATGACGCGCGGCATCCGGGGAGAGACGCACATGAGCCGCGCACCGGCATCATTGGTCACAGCATTCGCAGCGTCGATGCTCGCGGGACTGACGCTCGCGACTTCGTCAGCCAGCACGCAGGCGCAGACGGTTGCTGATTTCTATCGCGGCAAGACCATCAACATTTACATCGGCGTCGGCGCGGGCGGCGAATACGACCTGCAGGCGCGGCTGGTGGCTCGCCATATCGGCAAGCATGTCCCCGGCAATCCGAACGTCGTGCCGCAGAATATGACCGGCGCCGGCGGGCTGAAGATGGCGAACTATCTGTACGCCCAGGCGTCGCGCGACGGCACCTCGATCGGCATGATGGGCAACAACTTCCCCGCCACCCAGGCGGTCGGCAGCCCGGGCGCGCAATTCGATTCGACGAAATTCCGCTGGCTCGGCACCATCGCGCCGGTCGTGGAGACCTTCGCGGTCTGGCACACATCCGGCATCAGGAGCGTCGAGGATGCCCGGAAGAAAGAAGTCGTCGCCGGCGCGACCGGACGCGGTGCCATCACCTATTTCTATCCGGCGATGATGAACGAGCTGCTGGGCACCCGCTTCAAGATCGTCACCGGCTATCCCGGCGGCAACGAGGTCAATCTCGCCATGGAGCGCGGCGAAGTCGAGGCGCGCAACAACACCTGGTCGAGCTGGAAGGCGACGCGGCCGGAGTGGGTGAAGGAGAAGAAGATCATCGTCATCGCCCAGGCCGGCCCTCGCGCCGCCGACCTCGATGCACCTTCCGTCGAGGACCTGGCGAAGTCGCCGGAAGACCGGCAACTGATCGAGCTCATCGTCTCCGGCACCCGGCTCGGCCGGCCGCTGGCGATTGCCCCTGGCGCGCCGGAGGACCGGGTCGCAGCGTTGCGCGCCGCCTTCCGCGCCACCATGGCCGATCCGGAATTCCGCAAGGAAGCCGCCAGCATGAATTTCGACATTGATCCTGTCTATGGCGAAGACATGCAGAAGATCGTCGATACGGTGATGGCGACGCCGAAGCCGATTGCCGCGCGCGGCAAGGCGTTCCTCGAATAGTCCTACCTGGTCTCCGCAGCACGCGGTCCCGCCGCGTCGGGACCGCTGTCGCTCATGATCAGCCGCGCACCGCGCTGGTAGGTGATGTAGAGCCAGAACCACTGGATCGCGACGCGGATACGGTTGTCGAAACCGACCAGCAGATAAACGTGGATGAGCGCCCACAGCATCCATGCAATGCGACCCTTGAGCTGCGCCCAGCCGAAATCAAACACCGCCGCGTTGCGACCGACGATGGCGGTGTTGCCGCGGTTGTGGAATTTGAACGGCGGCAGCGGCTGGCCGGTGCGAAGCTGCGCCGCCAGCGCACGGCCGAGATGGGTGCCCTGCTGCGCGGCGACCTGCGCCAGCGCGGGCAGCACGGCATCGCCTTCCTTGAGCGACGCGGAATCGCCCAGCACGAACACGCCGGGCAGCCCGGCGACCGAGAGGTCCGGATTGACCGCGATGCGGCCGGCGCGATCGGTCTCGAGGCCGAGCCACCGGCCGGCGGGCGAGGCCTTCACACCAGCGCCCCAGACCACCGTACCCGCCGCGATGCGGCGGCCGGCAACAACGACGCCTGCGGCATCGATCGTCTCGACCGCCTCGCCGGTCGTCACCATCACGCCGAGTTTTTCCAGCGCCGTGCGGGCATATTGCGCAAGCGAGTCCGGAAAGGTCGGCAGCAGCCGCGGTCCCGCCTCGATGAGGTAAATGTGCGCAACGCGCGGATCGATATGGCGGAAGTCCCGCGCCAGCGCATGGCGCGTCAGCTCGGCGACCGCGCCGGCCATCTCCACGCCGGTCGGCCCGCCGCCGACGACCACCACCGTCATCAGCGCGCTGCGCTCGGCGGGATCGCCACAGGTTTCCGCCCGCTCGAACGCGGTGAGCAGCCGCGCGCGGATCCGCCGCGCATCCTCGAGGGTCAGCGGCCCCGGCGCGAAGGGCGCCCATTCGGGATGGCCGAAGTAGGAATATTCCGAGCCCGTCGCGACGATCAGCTTGTCGTAAGGCAGTACGCCGCCGTCGCGCAGCTTCACCTGCCGCGCAGCGGAGTCGAAGCCGGTCACCTCGCCCATCACCACATCGATGTTGGCGTCCTTGCTGAGGATCCGCCGGATCGGCCGGGCGATGTCGGCGGGCGAGAGCGCGGCCGTCGCCACCTGATACAGCAGCGGCACGAACAGGTGATAGTTCCGCCGGTCCACCACCGTCACCCGGGCCGGTGCGCCGCCCAGTTCCTTGGCGCAGGCAAGCCCGCCGAAGCCCGCACCGACGATGACGATACGGGGACGCTGGTCGGTGATCTGGGCCGCTGAATCGGTCATCGCTCGTCGGGGTGCAACAACTCCGAGATACTGCACCTTAACACGCAGCAATGACCTTCAGTTGCCGCATGACCGCTAAACACCCCGTCCGATTTCGGGAAGCGTCGAAGGGCAGACCTACGGTCAGAACCAGCGTTCCGCGACCTCGATCGTGTCGCCGGGCCGCAGCGGCGTCGCCGGCGGCAGCTTGCCGCGATAGGTGACGCCCTTGATCACGCGGATGACCGTGATGTCCTTGCGGTCGGCCCGCGGCGTGAAGCCGCCGGCAATCGCCACCGCCGTCTCCGCCGTCATGTTGGCGACATAGGGATACTGACCGGGCGAGGTCACTTCGCCGAGGATGAAGAACGGCCGGTAGATTTCGATATCGACCGCGACCTGCGGATCGCGGATGTAACCCTGCTTGAGCTTGGCCGCGATCGCGCTGGCGAGCTGGTCCTTGGTGAGCCCCCGCGCGGTGATCGAGCCGGCCAGCGGCAGGGTGATCAGCCCGGACGGGTCGACCATATAGGACGCATTCAGCCCTTCCTGGCCGAACACCATCACTCGCACCCGGTCGCCGCCATCCAGCGTATAGGGCGACGCGAGCGGCTGCCCCTGGGCGAAGGGCGAGGAATCGGTGACGAAGACCGGGCGCTTCACCGGATCGGGAGCGTCCCATGTGTTGACATAAGCCTGGGTCTTGACCGGCGCGCGGTTGCCCGCGCCGTAGGTCATCGCATCCAGCCCGGACGTCTGAATGGGAGGGCCGGCGACGCGCGACGGCTGACGGGCGCAGGCCGAGACGATCAGTCCGGCGAGGACAATCAGCAGCACGTGACTGATGCTGCGGCGATGCCGCATGGGACGATTCCGGGCGCGAGACATTACGCCCGGATTAACGCCTCATATGGTTAACAAAGCCTCACTGGAGGCCCGCGTCAGGCCGCCACGCCGGTGCCGATGGGGCAGCTCACGCCGGTCCCGCCGAGCCCGCAATAGCCCATCGGATTCTTGGCGAGATACTGCTGGTGATAGTCCTCGGCGAAATAGAAGTCCGGCGCGTCGAGGATTTCGGTGGTGATCGCGCCATAGCGCCTGTCCTTCAGCGCCTGCGCATAGGCGGCCTTCGACGCTTCGGCGGCCGCGCGCTGCGCCGCGTTGAACACGTAGATGCCGGAGCGGTATTGCGTGCCGACGTCGTTGCCCTGGCGCATGCCCTGGGTGGGATCGTGGTTCTCCCAGAAGGTCTTGAGCAGGGCGTCGTAGGAGATCGTCTTCGGGTCGTACACCACCAGCACCACCTCGTTGTGGCCGGTGCGGCCGCTGCAGACCTCCTCATAGGTCGGGTTCGGGGTGTGGCCGGCGGCATAGCCCACCGCCGTCACGTAAACGCCGTCGCCCAGTTCCCAGAATTTCCGCTCCGCCCCCCAGAAGCAGCCCATGCCGAACACGGCCGTCTCGAAGCCGTCCGGATACGGGCCTTTCAGCGGGTTGCCGTTGATAAAGTGGGTGCGCGCGGTCGGGATCGGGTCCTTGCGGCCCGGCAGCGCCTGGTCCGGGGTCGGCATCTCGGTCGATTTCTTGAACAGAAACATCAATCGTCCTCCGCGTGGTTGACCGTAATATAGGGCGGATCGTCGATTTCCGCATCGCGCGCGACTGCGCCACGCGGCCGTCGATGCTGATGTATTTTGTTTCAGCTCCGCGCGTAGCCGATCAGCGGCTTCTTCTTGCGCCCGAGCAGCACCAGGACGACGCCGGCGACCAGCAGCACCAGCCAGAACGGGACGGACAGGATCTGCACCGTCACCGGGTCCCAAAGCCACGGCATGCCGATCTGCGCCAGCCAGGACTGGAATGACTGCTGGCTCGCCGGGTGAACGGCGATCCAGATATCTTCCGTCCGCGTGATGAAGAACAACCGGTCGGCAATCGATTTCATGCCATCATAGACGGCGAAGACAAAAGCCGCGGCGAGGCAGAGCAAGCCCGCAAACCGGAAGAGAAAACGAATCATTCCACCACCGCTGGCAGACCCAGCCCCAGCGCCAGCCATAGCACAAAGCCGAACAAGGCCAAGGCTAGAATGGCAGCCCGTCGTGCGCTTCACTTGAGCAAGTGCGGGGCCGTCGTTAACGTCCCGCCGCGGCAGGCAGCCCATACAAGGAGTTCAAATGGCCCAGTCTTCAGGGCGCGGTAAACGTCCAACCTTCACCGACCAGGAAGCGCTGCTGTTTCACAGCCAGGGCCGCCCGGGCAAGCTGGAAGTCGTCGCCACCAAGCCGATGGCGACCCAGCGGGATCTTTCGCTCGCCTATTCACCCGGTGTCGCCGTCCCGGTGCTGGCCATCGCCGAGGATGAAGCCCTCGCCTTCGACTACACGACCAAAGGCAATTTCGTCGCCGTCATCACCAATGGCACCGCCATTCTCGGCCTCGGCAATCTCGGCGCGCTGGCGGCGAAGCCGGTGATGGAAGGCAAGGCGGTCCTGTTCAAGCGCTTCGCCGACGTGGACTCGATCGACCTCGAGGTCTCGACCGAAGACGCCGACGAATTCGTCAACTGCGTCAAATATCTCGGCAAGAGCTGGGGCGGCATCAACCTCGAGGACATCAAGGCTCCCGAGTGTTTCATCATTGAACAGCGCCTGCGCGAACTGCTCGACATCCCGGTCTTCCATGACGACCAGCACGGCACCGCGATCATCGCCGCCGCCGGCGTGATCAACGCCCTCGACCTGACCGGACGCGACATCAGGACCACCAAGCTGGTCT
>Ga0180223_1002601_pt1 | contig 10529 bp, 12 predicted proteins | sample eDN5th30CKraftOP_FD_151337 | JGI IMG/M metagenome (GOLD analysis project Ga0180223, IMG submission 151337) | Enriched Organic Plus compost microbial communities from Emeryville, California, USA - eDNA 5th pass 30_C Kraft OP (version 2) (version 2) ...
CATCCTCGCGCGGACGCTGGCCAACGGCGCCTACGAGGTGCGCGATGTGATCGCCACCTCGTCGCCGTCGATGGATATCCAGGTGTCCTCCAACTTCGAGCGGCTGCTGTTCGACGCCTGCGGGCGCGATCCGCAGATCGTGCGGATGCTGATGGCTTCGCTTACGCAGTCCGGGCGGTTCGTGCTGCCGGACGATGCGCTTGCGACCATCCGCAACGACTTCTCTGCGGGCCGTGCCGATGAGGACGAGACCGCCGCGACCATCCGCACCGTGCTGCGCGAGACCGATCAGCTGATCGACCCGCACACGGCGGTCGGCGTCGCAGTCGCCGAGAAAGAGACCCGCGATCCCTCAATTCCCATGGTGGTGCTCGGCACCGCCCATGCGGCGAAATTCCCCGATGCCGTGGAAGCGGCGTGCGGCGTGCGGCCGCAGCTTCCCGAATGGCTCAGCGATCTTCCCGAACGGCAGGAGCGGTTCACCGTGCTGCCGGTCGATCAGGGAGCAGTCGAGCGATACATCCTCTCCACGAGTCGAGCCGCACGCGAAGGAGCTGCAGCGTGAGCGTACAAGTTACCCGTCTTCCCTCCGGTCTTGCCGTCGTCACCGATACGATGCCGCATCTCGAAAGCGCGTCGCTCGGCGTATGGGTCGGCACCGGCAGCCGCGACGAGCGGCCGGACGAGCATGGCATTTCCCATCTTCTCGAACACATGGCGTTCAAGGGAACGAAGCGGCGCACCGCGCGGCAGATCGCCGAGGAGATCGAGGCCGTCGGCGGCGATCTCAATGCCGCCACCAGCATCGAGACGACGAGCTATTACGCGCGCGTGCTGAAGGCCGATGTGCCGCTGGCGCTCGACACGCTGTCCGATATTCTCGCCAATCCGACCTTCGATCCGGAAGAACTCACGCGCGAGCAGAACGTGATCGTGCAGGAGATCGGCGCGGCGGAAGATACGCCGGACGATCTGATCTTCGACCGCCTGCAGGAGGTCGCATTCCCCGGCCAGCCGGTGGGGCGCAGCATCCTCGGCACGCCGCAGACCGTGCGGTCGTTCAGCCGCAAGAGCCTGAGCGCCTATCTGGCCCGCAACTACTGCGCGCCGGACATGGTCGTCGTGGCCTCCGGCGCCGTCGATCATGACCCGGTGGTGGAGCAGGTGGACAAGCTGTTCGCGAGCTTCACCGGCCCGGCCGCCCCGGTGCCGCTGCCCGCGACATTCTCGGGCGGCGCCCATATCGAGAAGCGCGATCTGGAGCAGGCCCATGTGGCGATGGCGCTGCATGGTATCCCGGTCGGCGATCCGTCGCTCTACAGCCTGCAGGTGTTCACCAGCGTGATGGGCGGAGGCATGTCCTCGCGGCTGTTCCAGGAGGTCCGTGAGGTGCGCGGCCTCTGCTACACGATCTACACCTTCCACATGCCGTATTTCGATACCGGCGTGTTCGGGCTGTATGCCGGGACCGACGCGGCCGATGTGCCGGAACTGATGCGCGTCGTCGTCGACGGCCTGCAGAAGGGCGCGGTCGACATCACCGAAGCCGAGGTGGCGCGGGCCAAGGCGCAGATGAAGGCCGGCCTGCTGATGGCGCTGGAAAGCTCCGGCCGCCGCGCCGAGCAGCTGGCCCGGCAGATGATCGCCTATGGCCGCACCATCCCGCTCGACGAGATCGTCGCCAAGATCGATGCCGTGACGGTCGAGAGCACCCGCGCCGCCGGGCTGGCGCTGATCCAGCGCGACAAGCCGGCGGTGGCGGCATTGGGACCGGGCTCCGGCCTCGACAGCGCCGCGACCATCGCGGATACGCTGGCCCAGGCGGCCTGACCTGCTCCAGCCGTGGCGAGATGCGACAAAAGGGTGCGGCGGACTTTGCGTCCGGCTGCACCCGTCGTCTATATATGGAGGAATTCCGGCGGCTGACGGCTAAGTCCAGCCGCAATGGCGCCGGAGACAAGCGCTCAAGAGCGTGGACGCAATGGCCTTCTTCCGGTCAGTCAGTTTTTCGGAGCTCTCGCCCGTCATCGATGGTGAGAACGTGTCGTTGCGTCCGCCGCAAATGGCCGACTACGAGGAATGGGCGACGCTGCGCGAGGCGAGCCGGGATTTCCTCACGCCGTGGGAGCCGACCTGGCCCTCCGACGACCTGACCCGCTCGGCCTTCCGCCGCCGGGTCAAGCGCTACAGCGAGGACCAGCGCAACGACATCGCCTATCCGTTCTTCGTGTTCCGGCACTCCGACGGCGCCCTGGTCGGCGGGCTGACGCTGGCGAATATCCGGCGCGGCTGTGCGCAGGTCGGCAGTCTCGGCTACTGGATGGGCCAGCCCCATGCGGGGCAGGGCTACATGACCGCCGCGGTCCGCGCGCTGCTGCCGTTTGCCTTCGGCTCGCTGCGCCTGCACCGGGTGGAGGCCGCCTGCATCCCGACCAACGGCGCGTCGATCCGGCTGCTGGAGAAGGTCGGTTTCGAACGTGAAGGTTATGCCCGCGAATATCTCTGCATCAACGGCCGCTGGCAGGACCACGTTTTGTTCGGGCGGCTGCCGGATAGTCGGACGCGCTGATTCACAATCTGAATCCGGCCTTGGGCTGGCCACAGATGGGCTGTTATAACCTCCGGCCGCATCCTGAGACGGGGGATATGATGAGTCTTGAGTCGCGACCGAAGCCTGCATTGAACGGCGCGCGGGTTGCCTTTGCTGTGTTGTTGTGTACGGGGCTTGCGGCCGGGTGCACATCGTCGGGCTCGATCGGCGGCATGAGCGATTTCACGCGGCTGTTCGGCAGCGGGAGTTCGTCGAACGCCCAGGCTGACGCAACGTCGTCGACGCCGGCGTCGAGCGATGTCGACTGCCCCACGGTGGAGGTCCGCGTCGGTGCGGGCGCGCTGTCGGTGATGGCCGGGAAGGGCGAATCGGCGGAGGACATGCGCCATCAGCTTTCGTTCGGCCAGATGGCGCGGGAGTGCCGCGTGCAGGGCGGCGTGCTGACCATGCGTGTCGGCGTGCAGGGGCGGGTGGTGCTCGGCCCCAAGGGGACGGCCGGCACGGTTGAGGCTCCGCTCCGCTTCGCCGTGGTGCGCGAAGGCCCGGAACCGAAGACGGTGCTGTCGAAATTCTATCGCGTGCCGGTGGCTGTCGAGCCGGGGCAGAACAACGTCGCCTTCACATATGTTGCAGAAGACATCGAATTTCCGATGCCGTCGGGAGACGAGCTTGACGCCTATGTCGTCTATGTCGGCTTCGATGCAAAGGGCGAGCCTCCGGCGGCGCGCAAGACGCCGGCCCGCAGGAGGTCGTAGAGTTTCAAGCCCAACCCACCTCCTCGCAAGCGGAGCGAGGGAGCGCAGCCGTCGTGGGTGAGAATCAAAAACGCCACCCGGGGATCCGGATGGCGTTTTTTGTGGATATCGGTTCGGGCCTGTACCGGCGGCCCATATCCGGATCAGGTCAATTGAGGCTCTTCTTCACGTCCTCGATGCCGCGGCCGATCAGGTCGGCGGCGATCTGGCCGCTGACGTTCCGCGAGAGGATCTTTTCCGCAGCGGTGACGGCAGCGTCGGCGGCGGCGGCCCGCACGTCGGCCAGCGCCTGACTTTCGGCATTGGCGATCTTGGTCTCGGCCATCTTGGTGCGGCGGGCGACGAAATCCTCGATCTTGGTCTTGGCCTCGGCGGCCAGACGTTCGGCCTCGGCCTTCGCGCCTTCCAGGATCGCGGCGGCTTCCTGCTCGGCTTCCTTCTGCTTGCGCTGATAGGCGGCGAGCAGGGATTGCGCCTCTTCCTTCAGCTTCCGCGCCTCATCCAGATCGGACTGGATGGTGTCGCGGCGGGCATCGAGCGCTTTGGCGATCTGGGTATGGATGCCGAAATAGATCAGCAGGCCGGCGAAGATGATGAAGGAGACGGCAACCCAGAATTCTGCGTCGAGATATTCAGGCATGTGATCCTCAACGCTTGAGGGAGTCGGCGACAGCAGCTGCGACGTCGGCCGCCGGAGGCGCCTTGCCGATCAGACGTTCGACGATGGCGCCAGCGGTGTCGGATGCGATCGTCGCCACATTCGCCATCGCCGCACTGCGGGTTGCTGCGATCGACTTCTCCGCGGCCTCGATGCGGGTCGCAAGCTCGCCTTCCAGCGACTTGCGCGTGGCCTCGGCGGCCTCCGCTTGCTTCTGATGCGTTTCCGCCGCAAGCGCCTGGGCACGGCCGCGCGCCTCGGCGAGGGACTTCTCATAGGCCGCGACGGCGGCATCCGATTGTCCCTTCAGGCGCTCGGCCTCAGCGAGGTCGCCATCGATCCGCGCCTTGCGCATCTCGAGGATCGACCCGACCCGCGGCAGGGCGACCTTCGCCATGATCACATAGAGCAGAGCAAAGACCAGGATCAGCCAGACGACCTGCGACGCAAAGGTTTCCTGCGCGAACGGAGGAAACGCGGGGTGTCCGCCCGATGGCGCCTCGCTATGTGCGCTGTTTGGAGTCGTGGCCATCAACCTCTCCGGATCTTCGCGACGTGCGGTCTCAGACCGCGAAGAGGAGCAGGAGCGCGATCAGCAGCGAGAAGATGCCCAGCGCTTCGGTGACGGCGAAGCCGAAAATCAGGTTGCCGAACTGGCCCTGGGCGGCAGACGGATTGCGCAGCGCGGCGGCCAGGTAGTTGCCGAAAATCATGGCGACGCCGATGCCGACGCCACCCATGCCGATGCAGGCAATGCCGGCGCCAATGTACTTCGCGGCGACTGGATCCATGGAAAGAACTCCTCTGTGTTGCTGTGTTGAGTGGAAAGCGCGGCCGTCAGTGGCCGGGATGGACGGCGTCGTTGAGATAGATGCAGGTCAGGATGGTGAAGACATAGGCCTGCAGGAACGCAACGAGCAGTTCAAGAGCGGTAAGCGCGACGGTGAGGCCAAGCGGCAGCACGGCGCCGACCCAGCCGATGAAGCCGAGACCGCCCAGCATGGTGACGAAGCTCGCGAACACCTTGAGGGTGATGTGGCCGGCCAGGATGTTCGCAAACAGACGCACGCTGTGCGAGATCGGCCGCGACAGGAAGGAGATCACCTCGATCGCAGACACCAGCGGCAGGATATAGACCGGAATCCCGCTCGGCACGAACAGCTTGAGGAATTTGAAGCCGTGCCGGTAGAAGCCGTAGCCGATGACCGTGAAGAACACGAGCAGCGCCAGCACCACCGTGATGACGATGTGGCTGGTCACCGTGAATGTATAGGGAATGATGCCGATCACGTTCAGCGTCAGGATGAACATGAACAGCGAGAAGACGAGGGGGAAGAACTTCAGCCCTTCCTTGCCGGCACTCGTTTTTAATGTGTTGGCGACAAACTCGTAGGACATCTCCGCGACGGACTGCATGCGGGACGGGACAAGCTGGCGGCGACCCGTCGCACCGAGCATCAGCGCCGTGATCGCGCCCAGCGCGACCAGCATGAAGACGGCGGAGTTGGTGAAGGCGATTTCGTGGTCACCGATCTGGGTGACCGTGAAGAGGTTCTTGATCGCAAACTGGTGGGTCGGATCGGCCATGGCCGGGTCGGTCCTGTCTCTCAAGCCCCGCGCGAGCGGTGCGGAATTCGTCTCATTTGTCCTGGTCGGGATTGCCCAGGGAGTTCGGCGCCATCACGCCGGCAGCACGCATCACATTGAACACGCCCGCTGCGAAACCGAGCAGCAGGAAGACAATCATCCCCCACGGCGAGATGCCGAGCCAGTAGTCGAGGACCCATCCGATCACCGCACCGACCAGCACGCCCGCGACGAGCTCGGTCGACAGTCGGAAGCCGCGGGCCATCGCCGAAGGATCGGATACTGGCCGCGTCTCGGGGTCCGGCTGGACTGGTCGGTCCGACTCGGCTTTGCCGAGCCGCGCGCCAAGGCGCGCAAGCCTCGCAGAGAGGGCAGCCTCCTCGGATGACCGATCGCCGTGATCCCCGTGCCCTTGCGTGTTGTCGGCCATAGTGTCGACCACCCGCTACAAGTCCGGAAATCCGCAGCGGAAATGCCGCCCCCGAAAGCCGCGCGGACCATACTGATAGGGTATACCCGAGTCAAGGAAACGTGAGGCTGGCTTAAGTCCATGAACTCCCGCGATGAATCGCGCTGTGCAGGGCGGGTTTTCCCCTGCCGGCTGGTCTCGCGGCGTTCCGTCGCGGACGTTCCGCATCGGCGCGCGGAAATGCTAATGTAGAAGGCAGCGCCGGACGACGTGTGGTCGGCCCATCATGACAGGGAGACTTGCAATGATCCGCAGTGCTTTGGCTGTCCTTACGATCAGCGCCGCCCTGATGTCCGCCCCCGCTCTCGCCCAGACCACCCCGGCCCCCGAGAATGACGATGGCCGCTTCAGCTTCAACCGGGCCGGCGATGGCTACCTGCGGCTGGATTCCCGGACCGGACAGGTGTCCCAGTGCACCCGGCGGGCGGTGGGATGGGCCTGCCAGGCTGTTCCCGATGAGCGGGCGACGCTGGAAAGCGAGATTTCACGGCTGCAGGCGGAGAATGCCGGCCTCAAGAAGCAGTTGCTGGCCCACAACGTGCCGCTTCCCGAGGGGATGCGCCCGGACGAGCCGGCGGCAAAGCCCGAGGAGCAGTTGTCCTTCCGTCTGCCGAGCGAAGCCGAGATCAACCGGGCCGTCACCTATCTCGGCGATGTCTGGCGGCGGCTGGTCGAGGCGGTGACCAACCTGCACAACGACATCATGAAGAAGACCTGACGGTCTGCCGCGGTCCGCATGCCAGGATTCCGCATGCCAAGATCCGGTCTGGTCTCGATCGTTCCCGATATCCTCGCGACGGAGACCCTGTCCGTCGACACCCGCGGGCGGGGATTCACCGACATCACCGCATCGGTGCGGACCTTCGTCCGCGACGCCCAGGTCCGCACCGGAATGCTGTCGCTCTTCCTGCGCCATACCTCGGCATCGCTGGTGATCCAGGAAAATGCGGACCCGGATGTGCAGGCCGATCTGCTCACCGCGCTGGCGCGGCTTGCCCCGGACGATGGCGGCTGGATTCACGACGCCGAAGGCCCGGACGATATGCCGGCGCATATCAAGGCGATGCTGGCGGGCGTCGCGCTGCAGGTGCCGGTGGTGAATGGCGCGCCTGGCCTCGGCACCTGGCAGGGCATCTACTTGCTGGAGCACCGCGTGCGTCCGCACCGCCGCGAGATCATCATGCAGTGCCTGGGCGGCCGGTGAGTCCTGCGGGCCGCATTGTTGCTGAGCTGTTTGTTTGTTGTTCCGCGAAAGTCCAGTCGCTGTGAGGTGGGTCCCAGCAGCACCACGTACTCTGCGTAACCTCTCCCGCTTGCGGGGGAGGTCGGCGAGCGAAGCTCGCCGGGAGGGGGTTTTCTCCACCAAATAAGTTTCCCTCCCCAACCCTTCCCCAGCAAACGGGCGTCAAGCATCCCGGCTCTAACAAGTGTATTCTGTTCTGAAAGCAAATAGCTTTCGCGCATTCTCAAACGAAAAGCCCCGCCGAAAGGCGGGGCTCTCTGTTTGACGAGAGATGCGAGGTATTTCGCGTCTGTCAGTTTTCATCATACGTGAAGATGTCGCGATCCTTGGTCTCCGGCAGCAGCAGCATGCCGATGACGAAGGTCATCGCGGCGATCGCGATCGGGTACCAGAGACCTGAGAAGATATCGCCGGTCGCCGCCACGATGGCGAAGGCGGTGGGCGGCAGGAAGCCGCCGAACCAGCCGTTGCCGATGTGGTAGGGCAGCGACATGCCGGTGTAGCGGATGCGTGTCGGGAACAGTTCGACCAGCATCGCGGCGATCGGGCCGTAGACCATGGTGACGAAGATCACCAGGATCGTCAGGATCACGACCATCATGAACCGGTTCATCTTGGCGGGATCGGCCGTGGCGGGATAACCGGCGGCGCGGATGGCCTCGGTCAGCTCCTTGTTGAACGCGGCGTTCTTGGCGGCAGCTTCCGCAGCCGGAAGCCCGGTGAGATCGACGCTCTGGAACACGCGGTCGCCAATCTTGACCTGCGCCGCCGATCCCGGCGCCGCAGGTACGTTGTGGTAGTTCACCGAGTTGCGGGCGAGGAAGGACTTCGCCACGTCGCAGGATGTCGTGAAGCTGGACGTGCCGACCGGATTGAACTGGAACGAGCACTGCGCAGGATCGGCGGTGACGGTCACCGGAGCGCGCTCCTGCGCCGCCATCAGTTCCGGGTTGGCGTATTTGGCCAGCAGTCCGAACAGCGGGAAGTAGGTGAGGGCCGCGATCAGGCAGCCGGCCATGATGATCGGCTTGCGGCCGACGCGGTCCGACAGCCATCCAAAGAAGATGAAGAACGGCGTGCCGATGAGGAGCGACACCGCGATCATGATGTTGGCGGTGGTGCCGTCGACCTTCAGCGACTGGGTGAGGAAGAACAGCGCGTAGAACTGGCCGCAATACCAGACCACGGCCTGCCCGGCGGTGCCGCCCAGCAGCGCCAGCAGCGCGACCTTGGCATTCTTCCACTGGCCGAAGGCTTCCTTGAGCGGCGCCTTGGACTGCTTGCCGTCAGCCTTGATCTTGGCGAAGGCCGGTGACTCCTGCAGCGACAGCCGGATCCAGATCGACACGCCGAGCAGGATGATCGAGACCAGGAACGGGATGCGCCAGCCCCAGGCGTTGAAGGCTTCCGTCGACATGCTCAGGCGCAGGCCGAGGATGACGATCAGTGACAGGAACAGGCCGACGGTCGCGGTTGTCTGAATCCACGAAGTGTAGTAGCCGCGCCGGCCCTGCGGGGCATGTTCGGCGACATAGGTGGCGGCGCCGCCGTATTCGCCGCCGAGCGCAAGGCCCTGCAGCAGGCGGCAGATGATGAACGCCACCGGCGCCGCGATGCCGATCGAGGCATAGCTCGGCAGCAGGCCGACCACGAAGGTGGCGAGGCCCATCACCGTCATGGTGACGAGGAAGGTGTATTTGCGGCCGATGAGATCGCCCAGGCGACCGAAGAACAATGCACCGAAGGGGCGGACGGCAAAGCCGGCGGCGAAGCCGAGCAGCGTGAAGATGAAGCCCGCTGTCGGATTCACGCCGGAGAAGAAGTTGGCGGAGATGTTCACCGCGAGCGAGCCGGCGAGGTAAAAGTCGTACCATTCAAAGACGGTGCCGGCGGAGGACGCGACGATGACGCGTTTCTCCTCCTTCGTCATCGGCCTTGCCTTAACGGCCTCGGTTGTGATGGCAGTCACTGGGCAATCTCCCTTTATAGATTCATTTTTGTTTCCCGGTGGTCGCCATGGGCGGCACCGTCTTGTTTGTTTCAGAATCAAACGCTAGCGCGCGGGGAAGCCTCGCCCTATACGACTTTCGGCCAGTGGCATTCGACTTTCGGCGAACTTTGTGCGCTGCGATATGTCCCGATGAGGGGGCCTTGCCGGAGGCGGCGGAGCCGCGGAACAATGCGCTGGCCGGGATGCGGAGGTTTCGACGTGCGAGCAACGCCCCTCTATCGCTTCGTGATTGCGGATGATCATCCGCTGTTTCGCGGCGCGCTGCGCGAAGCCGTGCAGGGGCTGCAGCAGGACCGGGACATCAGCGAGGCCGGGTCGTTCGACGAATTGTCAGCCCTGCTCGGCCGGGATCCGGATGTGGACCTCATTCTGCTCGATCTCAGCATGCCGGGGGTCCGCGGCTTTTCCGGCCTGATCTATCTGCGCGCCGAATATCCCGGCATCCCGATCGTGGTCGTATCGGCCAATGACGATCCCGCTGTGATCCGCCGCTGCATGGATTTCGGGGCATCCGGTTTCATTCCGAAGACGCTGGGCAACGAGGCGATGCGGGAGGCGATCTCGCGGGTGCTGGCGGGGGGCGTCTGGACGCCGCCCGATGTCAGCCTGCAGCCCACGGCGGATGCCGAGACGGCGGCGATGGTGGCGCGGCTCGGGTCGCTGACGCCGCAGCAGCTGCGGGTGCTGATGATGCTGTCCGAGGGGATGCTCAACAAGCAGATCGCCTATGAGCTCAACGTGTCGGAGGCGACGGTGAAGGCGCATGTCTCCGCCATCCTGCTGAAGCTCGATGTCGACAGCCGCACCCAGGCGGTGATCGCGGCATCAAAGATCGAGATCGGCCAGTGGCCGCAGGGCTCGAAGGCGTCGTAGGGCCATTGTTTCGTGAGGCTTTGCTGTGTTGGCAAAGCCTCGTGTCCCGGACGCGATGCGGCGCGTAGCGCTGCTTCGCAGAGCCGGGACCCATGCTTTAACTATTCATCTCATAAGGCTGCGGCTGAACTTGCAAGAGCAGAATGGGTCCCGATTCTGCAACGCGTCACTTCGTGCCGCGTAGCGCCCGGGACACGAGGCTGAGTGATTGGGACACGGTTAGGTAGTTGGCGCGGCCGTGCTTTCCCTCACTTACTCCCTTACTCCGCTGCCACGCGCGACCGCCGGCTCTGCGCCAGCAGCGCGCGCAGGGCGGCCGGCTTGAGCGGCTTGTGGAGCACCTGCACGCCGAGCGCCCGGGCCTCGTCGCGAACGCCATGGC
>Ga0180223_1002603_pt1 | contig 10523 bp, 10 predicted proteins | sample eDN5th30CKraftOP_FD_151337 | JGI IMG/M metagenome (GOLD analysis project Ga0180223, IMG submission 151337) | Enriched Organic Plus compost microbial communities from Emeryville, California, USA - eDNA 5th pass 30_C Kraft OP (version 2) (version 2) ...
CTCGAGCAGCAGGCCGGTCGTGGCCGCGGCCATCCCCAGCAACACCGTGACGGCCAACGCCACGTAGAACGGCTCGCTGCCGAACGCCATTGCGCGCAGCGCTGCGACCAGGCCGATGCCCGCGGCAACGGGCGCCGCCAGGAGCAACACCACGCGGATGGCGGGAGTGAACCCGCGATGGCGCTTGAACGACCGGAACGTGGCACGCAGATCGACAGCCATAGTCATGGACAGACTGTTTGGTGGAGGACTCTTGCCGTTTCCCTTCATCGCGACGGCGCATGGGCGGGAAGCCGCTCATGGCTGCGCCGATCTGCGGGTATGGTTAATGCAATCCTAATCCCTGCGCGGTCTCACGCCGCCTGCCGCACGCGCTCGTTGCCGGCACGATAGGACAAAGCTTCCGCGAGATGAACCCGCCCGACCTTGTCCGCGGCGTCGAGGTCCGCCAGCGTGCGGGCGACCCGCAGCACGCGATGGTAGCCGCGCGCCGAGAGCTGCATGGCGTCGGATGCATCGCGCAGCAGCTTGAGGCCGGCATTGTCGAGCTGCGCGACATCCTCCAGCACCGGGCCGGACGCGTGGGCATTGATCCGGATATGCGAGAGCCCCAGTGCGGCGTAACGCTCCGCCTGGATATCCCGGGCGCGGGCGACGCGCACCGCCACCTCCCGGCTGCCCTCCGTCGGCGGCGGCAGGATCAGGTCCGCCGCGCTCACGGCGGGAATTTCCACATGCAGGTCGATCCGGTCGAGCAGCGGGCCGGAGAGCCGCGCCTGATAGTCTGCCGCGCAGCGCAGGTTGGGGCCGCGCTTGCAGGCAAAGCCCGGATCGCTCGCATGGCCGCAGCGGCAGGGATTCATCGCCGCCACCAGCATGAAGCGCGCCGGATAAGTGACGCGATGGTTGACCCGCGCGATCGACACCTCGCCGGTTTCCAGCGGCTGGCGCAGCGAATCGAGCACCTGCGGCGGGAATTCCGGAAACTCGTCGAGAAACAGCACGCCATGATGGGCGAGCGAAATCTCGCCCGGCCGTGCGCGCAGCCCGCCGCCGACCAGCGCCGGCATGCTGGCGGAATGATGCGGCGCGCGGAACGGCCGGTGGTTGGTCAATGCGCCGCCGTCGATCGCGCCGGCCACCGAGGCGATCATCGAGACTTCGAGCAGCTCGGACGGCGTGAGCGGCGGCAGGATGGTCGGCAGCCGCGCCGCCAGCATGGATTTACCGGAACCGGGAGGCCCGGAAAACAGGATATTGAGGCCCATTCTTCACCGACGGCAGCACACAATAATAGGCCTCACGATCAAGGTATTGGGACCTATTCCTCCTCTCGGAACCGTCGATCTGGTGAGCCCGCCGCCGCAAAAACAGCCATGAAGACAATCGGTTAGCTATGGACTTCAGCCATCGGAATACCCATATGCTGACGATGAGCATAACCGACCGAAACGACCTGCGAGCAGGCCTCGTAGAGACCCTCAAGGGCTTCGATGCCCAGTTCCATATCGTTGCAGAAATAGCTCCTCAGCGCCCACGAGCGGCCCTTGAGGATGCCCTCTATCAATGGGCGGCCCGTGTCGACAGGTTGTACCTGGGACGGAAATGGCAAGCCAGCCCGAGACGGATGCGGGGGGCGGTCTTTTTCGAGAGGCGGCCATACTGGCACGCTCACATGCTGGTCGCCCCACCGGTAGGTGTGCACCCGGTCAACTTCCACTTGAACGTCGCCTCGCTGTTTAGACCGGCTCCCTGCCAGAATCTCAGAAGGTCGAGTCCGCGTCCGGCCGCTCGGGAGGGAAAGATGTTCATTCGTCGGATCGGGAGCGGCCCGAGCGATCTTGAGAAGGTCGCTCGATACGTTATCAAAGATGTTCGGTGGAATTCGCAAGACGAAGATCAATGGAAGTTCATTGAACTACTGTCGCCACGACACCATATATAGGTATAAATAGTTTCATTTGCTGCGATTGCTTCGCGACGCGTCGTAATCCGTATGGCCAGCTTTGAAGTTCTGACGGACGCGCGAGTGTCCGAATGGCTTTCTATTGCCGAATTCCAGAGAAACCTCTGTCCAGACCATCGACGTTATGACCAAAGCTTACTCCTACATCCGCATGTCGACTGACCAGCAGCTCAAGGGCGACAGCCTGAGGCGTCAGAAGGAGCTCAGCGAGAGGTTCGCAGCGGATCACGGTCTCGAGCTCGACACCACCTTCAATCTCCACGACATCGGCGTGTCAGCCTTCAAGGGTCTGAACGTCGAGCGAGGCCAGCTCGGAAAGTTCATCCAGGCCGCAGCTGAGGGGCTGATCGAGAAGGGGTCCTACCTCCTGATCGAGTCCTTCGATCGAATGTCCCGAATGACCCCAGGCACCGCCCTGCGGCTGTTCCTGGAGATCCTCGATTACGACATCGTCGTTGCGACCATGACTGACGGCCAAGTCTATAAGAAGGACGCCGTCGACACCTATGCGCTCATGGCGAGTATCATCTCGATGTCCAGGGCCCACGAGGAGTCGGTTGTGAAGCGGGACCGTCTTTCTCGATCGTGGGAGAACAAGCGCAGACGGGCGGGATCACAGGTCATGACCCGCCAGACGGTGGCTTGGGTGGAAGTGCGGCCCGATCGCTCAGGGTTTGATCTCGTTGCAGACCGTGCCGAGGTGGTGCGCCGTGTCTTTCAGGACGCCGCAAACGGCATCGGCTCCGACAGGATCGCCAGGATGCTGAACCAGGAGGGTGTCCCGGCCTTCAAGAAGCCCGAGAGCGGTTGGCATAAGTCCTACATCACCAAGATACTGACCAACCGGGCAGTGCTCGGGGAGTTCCAGCCTCACGTGATCCGCGGGGGAAAGCGGGTGCCTGAGGGGGCGGTTGTCCCAGGCTACTATCCTTCTGTCATTGATGACGACCTGTTCTATCGGGCTCAGGCCGGGCGTCGTCAGCGCAGGACAGGAGCGGCCGGCCGCAAGGGCGAGAAGCTCAGCAATCTGTTCTCCGGTCTCGCAAGATGCGGTGTCTGTGGAGACGCGATGCATTATTTCGACAAGGGAAAGAAGGGTCGCCCCCATCTGTTCTGCGGTCGGGCGCGTCGTGGCGCAGGCTGCCCCGTCAGGATCGGCTGGTCTTATGAGGCGCTGGAGATCTCGGTCCTGTCCTACCTGCAAGAGATCGACTTGCCGGCGATCGTTGCCAGCACCCCCCATAGGGCTGAGCGCGAGGCCGTGACCGTCGAGGTCCAGCAGCTTCAGGGGCGTCTCGTGGAGGCGGAGACCAAGCGCGCGAGGATCCTCGGTCTTCTGATCGGTGACGAGCCGACCGATTTCCTCAAGGATGAGCTTCGCAGATGGGACGATCAGGTGGCCGACCTCCAGAAACGGCTGGTTTCCCAGCGCGAGCGTCTGGCGGTTATAGAGGCCGAGCAGGCCGCCTTCTCTGCGAGCTCGGATGCGATCGCCTCCGCTGTACAGCGCCTGCAGGATCACGCGTCCGGTGACGCCTACCGCCTCAGGTCGGCGGTGGGTTCGCGACTGAGGGACGTCTTGTCAGAAATCAGGGTCTTCCCTGGAGGCAGACCGGTCCCCGACCTGGTCGTCCAGGAGCTGACGAGGCTCTTCCCGGACCGGTCGAGTGATGAGCTGGCGCCGTACGTGACCACTCTCAGCAAGGATCGCCGGATGTTTCAGCTGGAGTTCAAGAACGGCAGCGTTCGGGTCGTGACGCCGCACCGCGACGACCCGAGGCTTCTGAAGGGTATCGGCGGTACTCACGAGCCCCTGGTCACGGACTCGCTGGTTCGCACCTTCTTGACCGTCCACCACGGGAGACCGGATCCGTCACCCGATGAACTAATCGCAGCGATGGCTCAGCTTCGCGACTCACCCCAGCGGCTTGAGCAAGCGGAGGGCTACGTGGCCCTGGCGCGTCAGCGGAGGACGCGCCAGCCGCCGGCGCTTTAGTTCCGACGCCTCCTGTCGTCAATCCGTCTGGCACCGCCCCCACAGATGCCCATTCCATAGGGCGTTTTGAAGCGAGCTTTGGCTCCCGCTGCGTTCGCGTCATTGCGGTTGGCAGTGTGCCCTTTGATCGGAGTCTCGGCCTACCAGCGAGCGTGGTTGCAGGGGCGAAAAAGTTCATCGAATCAACAAACCAGCCATAGACAGAATAGAATCTCGGGATACTCTGAATCTATCAGATTTAAGCCCGCGACGCGGGCGTCTGATCTAGGAGGTTATATGATAAGCGAAGTACAGACGAAGTCATGCCGCTGGATATACATCGGGTATCCAAGCCCAGATCGGGGGTTCATAGTGGATCATCTTAAGGCCTGGGGGTGCGTCGTCGACGAATACCTCAAGCATGACCATCCCGATCACCTGCTGGCAGCCACCGTCGCCATCGCGTCTTATCCGTTCGACGCGGCCTTCCTCGAGCCGGACGCTGATCCAGAGGCCTACCTCAAGCTGGCGGAGGTCCTTTACAGCGAGGGTATTCCGTTCATCTGGAGCACGAGCGCCGAGGGGCACCACACGGACATCGAGGGCATGGGCGGCGCGGTCGTTCGGCTGCCAGGGCTAGCCAGGGATGTGTACCGGGCAATCCGGGCCGAGTTCCCGGACCGGGTGGTTTCTAAGATGAAGTTGGATCGCCCGGTCATGATCACCTGGGACGGCCACCCCGACACTCGCGTTTGGAGCGTCCCTCTCAGCGGTCGGTAAGCGGCAGGGCCGTCTGACGGCCTCCCTCTCTGCCTGAAACGAGACGCGCCTCTCCGGTGGCGCGTCTCGTCCTGATCTCACTTCTTCAACCCGATTGACCTAGGGCGCGAATGATTGTGGCGAAGCGATATACACTCACGGAAGCTTATGCGTTCTTCGGCATCAAGCTCAGAAACTTCAGGACGAGTTGGTCTGGTCGAAACCCTGACGACGGAACTGTCGCAGTGACACTTTGGCAAGACGAGTTTCGGGACTACGGAAAAATCTTCCGGCCCGGTGACATAGAGGACCCTGACGCAAGACTCGGTTCAATCGAGTTGATGGAGAACCTTCGTTGGGCCATTGATCATTGTGACAGCATGGTGCGCGTTGTCGTCGCCGCTGCGAAGGATCTGACAGCTAAACAGAGGAAACAACGGCTCTGCTTTCCGCACCCGACGATGAGGATGCGCATCGTGGAGCTTAGGGAACGCGAGCGGGGCGTCATATTTGAACGGGTGGATTAGTTCCCGTTCGGCCGATTGCGTTTGTCCTTCAAAGAGAGTTCCAGTATCGAGTATGCCAACTGCCGAACAACGCTTGATAGCTGTGCCGTCCTAAAGACGTCGGTTGCGACGGCTTAGTTATGTTCTCCGACTCAGCAAGGTCACATTGTCCCCATCCAAAAAAGCACGTCCATTTAGCAGGATGCTGGCGGCGCATGAATCCTAACGGTTTACGTTACTTTCTCGCTGTCGCGCGCCACGGTTCATTTCGCCGCGCTGGCGATGCTTTGCGCGTGGCCGCGTCGGCCATTAACCGACAGATATCGCTTCTTGAAGAAGAACTCGGCGCGAAGCTGTTCGAGCGCAGCCGCGGTCGCAATCGGCTGCAGATGACAGCCGCAGGCGAGATCCTCCTGACTCATGCCCGGGCCGCGACGAACGAAATCGAGCGTGCCCGCGATCAGATCGAAGCCCTCAAGGGACTTCGTGGCGGCACCATTCAATTGGGTATCGCCGAGACCTTCACGCGTGATTTTCTCCCCGACTTTCTCGCTGAGTTCAGCCAGACCATGCCACGGATATCGTTTAACATCACGGTGGCGACGTCGCCTCGATTGATTGAGCTCCTCACACAGGACGAGATTGAAATCGCTCTGGCCTATAATCCAGCAAAACAAGATGAGGTACACGTCGCCGCACGCCTGTGGCAGCGCACGTGCATGATGATGCGCGCCGATCATCCACTAGCTAAAAAATCTTCCGTTCGGCTCTCCGACTATGCGCAATATCCCATCGTGCTCCCGACCGAAAACACCAGCATGCGCGACCTCTACGACCGCGTGCTACCCAAGCTGCGTGTGACTCCGCATGTCACGCTGGTCACCTCATCCTATGAGATGCTGCGCAGCGCGGCCCGCGTGGGCCTGGGGCTGGCAATCGTCAACGAATATCTGGTCTCCGCACGCGACGCGACTGCGAAGGACGTCGTGTTCGTCCCGATCGCCGATCCCAATATCAGGCCGCAGGAATTGACCTGCTGTGTGCGCGCTGGCCGACATTTGTCCGTAGCGGCAACGGTATTCATTGAGCGCATGAGGGAAGCTTTCCGCGAGTTCGAGGCTGCTCATCGAAAGGAATGACCTAATTCCAATGTTTTTACCCAGCTTTAATTGATCTTGACTAGGTCATTTCTGCCGTCGTTTGATGATTGGACTACCCAGTTTGCCAACTCTCTTCCGCTTAAACAGAGCTTGTCGGGCTGAGGAGTGGCTTCCCTTCTCGATGACAAAGGACGACCATGCAGCCGGCATTGGACCATCCGAACGATTCACTACCGACGCGACCTTTGTCCGACCTGCTGGGAGTTGAGGTCGTCGGCACCGACGTGAGGCATATTGTTCAACAAGGCGATTCCACGCCGCTTCTCAGCACCTTGGCAGCGCACTCCATCGTCGTTTTTCGGGACCAAGCGCTCACCGCCGCCGACTTCGTCGGACTCAGCCGGCTCCTGGGCGAGCTTGAATGGCATGTGCTGGACCAGTACCGGATGTCGGATCATCCCGAGATCTATGTCATCTCGAACATCACTGAAAACGGCAAGCCGCTCGGCAATCCGAAGGATGGCTTCGGCTGGCACACCGATCAGGCGTACCTGGCACGTCCGACGGCTTACACGCTGCTCTATGGAGTCGAAACGCCGCAGGAAGGCGCAGATACGCTGTTCGTAAGCACCCATGATGCCTATGAACGGCTTTCCTCCGAACTCCGTCAGACCTTGAAGGGCCGGCGCGCCGTTCAAAGCTATCGCTATATGCGAGAGGGAAATCAGGAATACCGCAAAAGCAACGCAGTCACCGTCGAACTTCGTCAGGACCAAAGGGACCGCGTGCCCAACGTTTCACATCCGCTCGTCAGGACCAATCCGATCAACGGCCGGCTGAGCCTCTATCTCGGCGGCGACAGCCTGGCGAGTATCGAGGGCCTTGATGACGCCACGGGCCGCTCCCTCATCGACGAACTGTTCTCGCACACCCTGAAGCCCGATTTCGTCTATCACCACAAGTGGCAGCCACGGGATGTTGTGATCTGGGACAATCGAGGAACCATGCATACCGCAACCGAGTATGACCGCGACAGGTACAGACGTCTGATCTGGCGTACTTCGGTCCGGGGAGAAATCCCTTACTAGGTTTGCGTCGACCTCTCATGCCGTGTCTTCATCATTGTTACTGGACATCCCAATGACACCCAATCGACGGTACTTTCTAGGTCTCGCCGGAGCTTCGATGCTGGTCTCACCACGCGCTCTCCTCGCGGCGGACCGGACCAAGCTTCGCGTCAAGCTGAACTGGATCCCAAACTCCCAGTATGCCGGCGAGTGGCTTGCCGCGGACGGCGGCTATTTCGAGAAGGAGGGATTGGACGTCACCTTTGACGCCGGCGGCCCGAACACACCGCAAGCCGTCGTTGCGGTCTCAGGCGGTTCGAGCGATATTGGCTATTCCGGATGGTTTCCGTTTCTTGATGCCCTGGTTCAGGGCAACCCGATGGTGGCGATAGCAGCAAGCGAGCCGAAGTCGCCGCTGGGTATTTTGTCATTGGCCCGCAAGCCAATTCTCAAGCCAGCAGACCTCGTGAAAAGCAAAATCCTGATTCAGGGAGCCAATCAGCGTGCGGCTGTTGAAGCAACCCTGTCCCTGAATGGCTTGCCGAACGACTATGTCGCTGTGCCGGCCGGATTTTCGCCAGAACCCCTTCTGGCAGGACAAGGCGATGGCTATACCGGGTTCAGCACGAATGAGGTGGTGGCTGTCGAGAAGACAGGCCTGAAACTCGGGAAGGATTTCTTCTTCGTCAGCTTCGACGACCTCGGATACAAAAGCTATGGTGCCGTTCTCTTCTGCACCCGAACCTTCCTCACCAATAACAGACCGGCTGTCGTCGGATATGTGCGGGCAATCATCCAAGGCTGGCGCAAAAATGACGAGCGTCCCGAGGAAGGTGCGCGTCTGGCGGTCGAACGCTTTGGGCGAGACTACGGACTTGATCTCGCTCAGGAGCGAGTCATGAACGAGCGCCATATTCCGCTGACCAAGGCCAACGACAATAGAAAGCTCTTGGCGCTCGATCTTAACGAGATGTCCGGCCCGATGTATGCTGCCGCTCGGGCGACAGGCCGAAAGAATCTTCCCAACCCGGATACAATCGCTGACTTTGCGGTTGTCGACGAGGCGCACGCGAAACTCTAGATCTCATGCCATCGACGACCGCTTCGATCAGACTCGATCGCATCAGCAAGTCCTTCTCCCTCGGTAGAAAAACAATCGCGGCCGTCAATGACGTCGACCTGGTGATCGGCACCGGAGAATTCGTAAAGTACCATCCTCCGGATGGTCGCAGCTCTTGAAGACCCGACGGCCGGGCATGTCACCATCGGTGACATGCCCCCCTCCGATTTGGCACGCCGGCATCGCTTGGGCGTGGCGTTTCAGGACCATGCACTGTTGCCCTGGCTGACCGTCCGCAAGAACATCGAGTTGCCGTTCCGGATCGCCAATCGTCCCGTCGATGACCGCTACGTTGACCACCTTCTTGATCTGGTGGGCCTGTCGGATTTTGACCGGGCAAGACCAAAGCAGCTCTCGGGTGGCATGCGTCAACGGGCCTCGATCGCGCGGGCATTGGTCCTGCAACCTGACGTCCTGCTTCTGGACGAACCATTCGGCGCTCTGGACCAAGTGACCCGCAGACATCTCAACATCGAGCTTCAGCGCATCTGGTCAGAAAGCAAGATCACGACGGTTCTCATCACCCATTCCGTCGATGAAGCCCTTTTCCTGTCGGACCGTGTCGTCGTTCTCAGCGGCAGGCCAGGCCGTATCGTCAAAGTCGTGCCTGTGCCATTCGGACGGCCCCGCACGCCTACCGTCATGCGGGACGCGGTCTTCCATCAATTGTCCGATGACCTGACAGAATCCCTTGAAGGGTATGTCGGGACCGCGGAGGCTTGAATGACCAAGCCCTCCCGGCTTGCCTCCACGGTCTATGGCCTGGTTGGGCTCAGCCTGTTTATCGGCATATGGCAACTTGTGGGGGCCTATGAGCTTGCAGGGTTGACATGGCCACGCTTCACGACGGTCATTAGCTACTTGGCGGAACCTTCGCGTTGGGGACTGTTTTCACGAGCCTTACAAGCGACGCTTTGGGCAATGGGTGTTGGCTATATCGTCGGTGGAATCGCCGGGTTCAGTCTGGCTGTCCTGTCTGCGGTGTTTCAGCCCCTCCGCCCGATGACCGACACGACGAGTGCGGTCATCCATGCCATCCCGGCCATCGCCATTGCCCCCCTGTTGATCATCCTGCTGGGCTCTTCCGTGGCGCCGGCAGCGCTCTCTGCACTGAACGTGTTCTTCATCATGTATGTGTCCACCGTCGCAGGCTTGTCGGCCACGACACCGGCACATCGTGACGTGTTTCGTGTTCTCGGCTCATCCCGGTTCCAGCAGCTCTGTCGCCTTGAGCTTCCAAACGCATTGTCGAGCATCGTAACGGGCTTGCGGCTGGCAGCCCCAGCGTCGATGATTGGTGCAATCATTGGCGAGTGGTTCGGAGCGCCGCGCGGCGTCGGGTTGCTGATTGTGAGTGCCATGCAGAACTTTCAGATTCCACTGCTGTGGAGCGCAATTGTTCTGGCAACGCTCACATCCGCCGCCGCATACGGTCTCTTCGGTCTTCTCGAGCGCGTCATCCATTCCCGGTTTTCTTGAGCAGGACGCCCACATTGTCGCAGAGTATAAAGGTCGCGAAGCATTTGCTCCTGCAGCTCTCGGGGATCATCGGACTTGTTGTCCTGTGGGAGATGTGGGTCGTCGCACGCAGCGTCAATGCGATCGTGCTTCCCGGCCCAACAAGCGTGGTCCTTGAGCTCATCCACGAGCCTTCGATTTATCTTTTGAATGGCCTTCACACCTTGGCGCTGGCCCTCGCCGGCCTCGCTCTTGGGACATTGCTCGGAACGACAACCGCCGTATTGGCATGGAGTTCTCGCCTTCTCGAAGGGATTCTTACGCCCCTCGGGCTGATCTTCGCCTCGGTTCCAATTGTCGCATTGATTCCACTCATCGCTCGCATCCTGGGATACGACGTGAGAACGGAGCTTGCGATCGTCACTTTGATCTCCTTCTTCCCTTCGTTTGTATTCACGATGAAGGGGTTGAAGATGTTGCCTGCCGGTTCGGCCGATCTGTTCCAGAGTCTCGGCGCAACCAGATGGCAACACTTGGTGTGGCTTGCGCTGCCGTCCTCGTTACCGTCATGG
>Ga0180223_1002605_pt1 | contig 10520 bp, 7 predicted proteins | sample eDN5th30CKraftOP_FD_151337 | JGI IMG/M metagenome (GOLD analysis project Ga0180223, IMG submission 151337) | Enriched Organic Plus compost microbial communities from Emeryville, California, USA - eDNA 5th pass 30_C Kraft OP (version 2) (version 2) ...
ATCGATGTGATGTCGATCGCTTCCGTTGCTTCGACCATCGAGGCGACGCAGCAGATCGACGGCCGCGACGTCGAAGTCGTGGTGGGCCGCAAGGTCGGCTCGGCCAAGCAGGCGAAGTTTCTGAGCGGCGAGGTGCCGTTGCGGCCACCGCGACCGGACGCGTGGGGTACGCCGTTCCTTGATGTGCCGGTGTTCGAGCCGCCTTTGATCGATCCGGCGCCGGTCGACGGCATTCCGCATATCAATCTCGATCTCGCGCTCGATTATCTGATTGGAGACCGGCTGCAATGAGCGATCCCCGCCAATCGCAGAACAGGCCATTCGTCATCGAAGAGGACGTGCTCGACGCCGCAACATCGACGCGGCCGGGTTCGCCCATGGTGTTCGCCACCGAAGAGACCGAACGCGTCGTGCCGCGCGAGCGCGCCGTTGTCGCGCCGGCGGCGCCGCAGCCGCGCCGCGGCAGCGTCTGGCGCCGCGTCGGCGTGTGGGGCATCGGCATCGCCATTGCCGGTTGGCTCGCCATCGACGCCTACCAGTGGATCGTTGCCGCTTTCGCGTCGAGCCCGACGCTCGGCTGGCTGGCGAGCGGCGCAGTCGCCGCCGGCCTCAGTGGCGCGCTGATCATCATCGGCCGCGAGGTGCGCAGTTTTGTTCGTCTCACCAGCGTCGAGGCTATTCACGACAAGCTCGCCGCGAAGACCTTGCGCCCCGCCGAGATGCGCCACGCGGTTCGCGAGGTGCTCGGCGTCGTGCCGAAGGATCGCGAGATGCAGAGCGCGATAGAAACCTATCAGCGCCAGTTGCAGCAGCATCACACGCCGGCGCAGCAGATTGACATGCTGTCGCGCACGGTGATGGCGCCGCTCGACCGTCGCGCCGAAGCGGTCGTTCGCCGCTCCACGGCGCAGGCGCTCGGTATCACGGCCGTGTCGCCGACGGCTTTGACCGATGTGGTGTTCTTCGTCGCCATGGCGGTGCGCATGGTGCGTGCGGTCGCCGCCGTCTATGGCCATCGGCCGACGGCTGCCGCGACCGTTCACCTGCTGCGCCGTCTCGTGGTCGAGGCCGGCCGACTCGGCGTTGTCGACATGGCCAGCATGGGCCTGACCCAGCATCTCGGCGGCGCCATTGCCGAGCGGCTCGCCGCCTCGACCGCCGAATCGCTCTACGCGGGCCAGCGCATGGCGCGCATCGGGCTCGTCACCATGAGCATGTGCCGCCCGGTGCCGTTCGAGCCGGGGCAAATGCCGGGCATGTTCTCGTCGCTGGTCGGTAACCTGTTCAGGCGCAAGGCGACGGGGGGAGAAAGCGGCGGAAAAGTGACCGGGTGAGCCCGGTTCCACAGGTCTCCGCCCGGGTATTCACCCCGGCGGCGGCGCGCTAATATATCCAGCACATGATCGACGCTCGCGTTTTGTTCGGCAGAGTGAAGGCTGCGCTTGAGTCTGCGGGACCGACCATCGGTTCGGTTCCGGGGTCGTTCACGCGCGGTCTGGCGCGGGCGGCTGTACCTTTGACCTGGATGTCGCTGGGCTTCGCCACAGTCGGCGCGATTGCCGCGACTGCGGCGTATCTGCCGATGCATCAAGGTCGCTCAGCGGTCGCGCCACAGACGAGGACGTCCGAGGCTTCGCAGGCGCGGGCGTCCGATTTCGCCGGGCGATGGCACGACGAATGGGTCCAGCTTGCCGGCCGCGTCGGCGCTCCGGCGCCAAGAAAGCAGAACGACAGCTGGCTCTGGGCCGCGACGCCGTCGCCTTACGCAACCCGCTTCACGCGCAACGATGCGGGGGGCATGACGGTCGCGACGCGATTGCCGTTGCCGCGGCCCGACAGCATGGCGCGGCAAGCGGTCGTCGCCGTCACGCCGCCGGCTACCGAACCACGCGTCGCGTCGCTGCCGCCGCAGGCCGAACCGCAAGCCAAACCATCCGAGCCCGGTATCCTCGATCAACTGTTCGGCGATCCGGACCGTGCCGCGAAGGCGGTGCTGGCGGCTCATCCGAACACGGTGCTCTACGACATCACCAAGCGCGCCGTTTACATGCCGGATGGCACCAAGCTGGAGGCGCATTCGGGCTTCGGAGAGTGGTTGGACGATCCTGATTCAATGCACCGCAAGAACGTCGGCGTGACACCGCCCAATGTCTATGCCGTCAGCTTCCGCGAGAAGCCGTTTCACGGCGTTCGCGCCTTGCGCATGAAGCCGGTCGGCGATGGCAAGATGTATGGCCGCGACGGCATTCTGGCGCACTCGTTCCTGCTGGGTGAGGCGGGCGCGTCGAACGGCTGCATTTCCATCCGGGAATACGACACCTTCCTGAAGGCGTACGAGGATGGGCTGTTCAACCAGATCATTGTCGTTCGCAGCATCGACGAGCCGGTGCCGCGTCTTCTCGCCAGCGCGCAATAGCGGCATTGATGTAGAGCCCGCAGCGGCTTTTCCGGGTCCGCAGGCGGAAAAAGCGGGCCGAGAAATAATCCACAGCTCGCTCCGGCATTAACCAATTCTTAACGAAACCGTTTTCCGGCCCGGCCGCCCGGCTATCCTCATACCGTCGAGGAGCAGCCACGATGACGACCCGGATGGCAGCGGTCAGAGCCGCGTTCAGCAATTTCACCGCGCGCGACTTTTCAGGCGCGCGGAAAGCGCTGCGCGTCGGCGCCAAGGGCGCGTTCTTCGCTTTCATGACCTTGATGATCGTCACCTATGCCGTGTCGGTGAGCCAGAGCGCGCCGCCGCCGCCGGAGCCGCCGGCCGAATACATCTATTCCTGACGGCCCGGTATCGGTTTGCGGTCCTGTTGCGCCGCAAGCTTGACGAGCGCCCTGCGCCCCGACAGGTTGCCCGCTCTTTGCTCGATCAGCCGGGGCCCGCCGTGACCGTCGATACCGTTGCCGACACCACCAATCCGACCCGCTTTGCCGGGGCCATCGCCGAACTGCAGGCGGCGTTCGGCAACCGCGTCGTCACCTCGCGCGCGGTGCGCGAGCAGCACGGCAACACCGTGACCTGGATCGCCAATCAGGCGCCGGACGCGGTGGTCTATCCGCAGTCGACCGAGGACGTGCAGCGCGTCGTTCTCATCTGCGCCAAGCACGGCATGCCCATCATTCCCTTTGGCACCGGCTCCTCGCTCGAGGGCCATGTCAACGCGCCGCAGGGCGGCGTGTCCATCGACTTCCGCGACATGAACCGGCTGGTCGCCGTCCATGCCGAGGATCTCGACTGCGTGGTGCAGCCCGGCATCACGCGGAAGGAATTGAACGAGCAACTCCGCGACAGCGGTCTGTTCTTTCCCATCGATCCCGGCGCCAATGCCTCCCTCGGCGGCATGGCGGCGACGCGCGCCTCCGGCACCAATGCCGTGCGCTACGGCACCATGAAGGACAATGTGCTGACCATGAAGGTCGTACTGGCGAACGGCGAGGTGATCGACACCGCGCGCCGCGCCAAGAAGACCTCGGCCGGTTACGACCTCACCCGGCTGATGGTCGGCTCGGAAGGCACGCTCGGCATCATCACCGAACTCACGCTCAAGCTCGCCGGCATTCCCGAGGCGATCGCCGGCGGCCGCTGCCCGTTCCCCTCCGTGGAGGCGGCCTGTAACGCCACGATCATGACCATCCAGTCCGGCATTCCGGTGGCGCGGATCGAGCTGCTCGATGCCTTGCAGGTGAAGGCACTCAATATGGCCTCCAAGACCGGACTGCCGGAAACCACATTGCTGCTCATGGAATTTCACGGCAGCGAGGCCTCGGTCGCCGAGCAGTCCGAGCGCTTCGGCGAGATCGCCGCCGAGTTCGGCGGCGGGCCGTTCGTCTGGACCGCGCAGGCCGAGGAACGCACCAAATTGTGGGAAGCGCGGCACAATGCCGCCTTCGCCAATTTCCAGCTCCGCCCTGGCGCGGCGATGATCGCCACCGACGTCTGCGTGCCGATTTCGCGGCTGGCCGATTGCGTGACGGAAACGCAGGCCGATCTCACGGAAAACAACATGGTCGCGCCGATCGTCGGCCATGTCGGCGACGGCAATTTCCACCTGACCTTGCTCGTCGATATGAGCAGCGCCGAGGAAGTGGCGCGCGCCAAGGCGATTTCCGACCGGCTGGTCAAGCGGGCGCTGGCCATGGACGGAACCTCGACCGGCGAGCATGGCATCGGTCAGGGCAAGACCAAGTACATGGAAGCGGAACACGGCGCCGCCGGCGTCGAGGTGATGCGGGCAATCAAGCGGGCGCTCGATCCGCTGAACATCCTCAACCCCGGCAAGATGCTGCCGGCGAGCTAGCCGTCGTCCCGGCCGAGCTTTAGCGAGAGCCGGGACCCATAGCCCCCGGATTATCGAGAGTGCACGGCGTATGGGTCCCCGCCATAGGCGTTCTGAAAGAACGCCGTCCTTTGGACGGCTATGCGCGGGGACGACTGCCATCATGCGCGTTCTTCGTCGCCGACATAGAATTGCCAACGGAAACCGCGAATAATGGCTTATATTGCCATGCGGTGAGGCGCGCCGGCCGGGGGGTCGCAGCGCGCCGCGGGAGTTGGCGTGCAGACAACACTACTCAGCGTAGCGGTCGCGATCATCCTGGCGCTGGTGGCGGCGCTGGTCGGACCGCTGCTGATCGACTGGAACGGCTATCGCCCGGTTTTTGAGGCGCAGATAAGCCGTGTGATGGGCACCGAGGTGCGCGTCGCCGGGCCGATCGACCTGCGCCTGCTGCCGTCGCCGCGTCTGACCCTCAACGACATCCAGGTGGGCGCGAGCCCGTCGGTCGCCCAGGCCAGGCCGCAGCCGGAAGGCGCGTCGGTCAGGGCGCGGTCACTCGGCGTCGAGTTCGCGCTGGGGCCGCTGATGCGCGGCGAGTGGCGCGCCACCGAGTTCACGGTGAGCGGTCCCGAGGTCCACCTGATCGCCGACGGCAGCGGCCAGATCAGCACGCCCGGCATCGCATTCGCCTTCAATCCCGGCGACCTCGCCATCGAGAAGCTGAGCATCGAGGACGGCAAGTTCAGCGTCGCCAATCCGGACGGCGGCACCGTGACGCTCGACCGCCTCTGGTTCAACGGCGATGCGCGCTCGCTGATCGGCCCGCTGAAAGGCGAGGGCGCGGTCACGATCGACAACGAGCTCTATCCGTTTCGTCTGTCGACCGGCCGCTATGGCGACGACGACACGCTCAAGCTCAAGATCAATGTCGATCCGGTCAACCGTCCACTCAGCATCGAGACCGACGGCGTTCTGTCACTGAAGGGCGCGCCGCAGTTCGAAGGTACGCTCAGGCTCGCCAAGCCTGTCGGCATCGCGCAGAAGGGCGGCGGCCGCCTGACGCAGCCGTGGCGCATCACGGCGAAGCTTAAAGCCAATGCGCAATCGGCGCTGATGGAGCAGGTCGAGTATCTTTACGGCACGGACGAGCAGGGCGTGAAGCTCACCGGCGTCGCCGATTTCAAGTTCGGCAAGGAGCCGCGTTTCGACGGCGTTCTGTCGGGACGGCAGGTCGATCTCGATCGCGTGCTGGTCTCGGAAGGCGGCGTGCGCCCGCCACCGGCCGCCGCCATTCGCGATCTGATCGAACTCGGCAGCGGCGCCTTCGCGCCGACATTCCCGATCGCTGTCGGCATCGGCATCGATCAGGTGACCCTCGGCGGCAGCGCGGTGCAGAACCTGCGCGGCGATATCGTCAGCGACGCGCGCGGCTGGAACCTCGACCGCTTCGAATTCCGCGCGCCGGGTTATTCGCGCGTGCGGCTGTCCGGCCATCTGGCCGTGGACAAGAACGGCGTCGCCTTCAGCGGCCCGGCTGAGATCGACGCCAACGATCCGAAGATGCTCGCCGCCTGGCTCGAAGGGCAGGCCGACAAGGTCAAGCCGCTGGCGCCGATCGACGTCAGCCCGATCAGCATCCGCGGCGACGTCACGCTCGGCAGCGAGAAGATCGCCATCGAGAATTTGAAAGCCGAGTTCGACCGCAAGGTCGTGTCGGGACGTTTCGCCTATGTGTTCGCGACCCGGCAGGCGCAGGCCCGGCTCGATGCTACGCTCAATGCGCCCGAACTCGATCTCGATGCCACGCTCGGTTTCGGAATGGCGCTGATGTCCGGCTCGTCGCTGGAGCGGCCGCGCAACATGGCGGTCGCCATCGACATCGGCCGCGCCACGGTCGGCGGCTTCACCGCCAGCAATGCCAGCGCGCGGCTCAAGGTGGACGGCAACGGTCTGCAGATCGACAAGCTCGCCGTCACCGATCTCGGCGGCGCCGCGTTCTCGGCAAGCGGCCGCATCGACACCAGCGGCGCGACGCCGCTCGGCAGCATCAATGTCGATCTCAATGCGCCCGAGATGGAGCCGGTGCTGGCGGTGCTGCAGCGCTTCGCGCCGGGCACCGTCGCCATGCTGAGCGACAACGTGCCGACGATTTCGCCGGCCAATCTGCAGGCAAGGCTGACCATTGACGGCACCGCGCCGAAGGCCATCGCACGGCTTGCGGTCGGCGGCCGTCTCGGCCGTCTGCGCGTCGCGCTCAATGGCCAGGGCAACGCCGATGCCGACGTGCTCAGCCGCGGCGATCTCAAGATCGACGGCAAGCTCGATTCCGACGATGGCCGCGCGCTGATGACCGTGCTCGGCCTTGGCCAGTCGCTGGCGATCGAGCCGGGGGCGGCCTCGCTCACCGTTGCGCTGAACGGCCCCGCCAGCGGCGATCTGCGCACCGACTTGCGGCTCACCGCCAAGGGGCTGGAGGCGAGGGCGACCGGCACCGCTCAGCCTTTCGCAGCGATGCCATCGGCTTCGCTCAAGGCGACCGTCACGCGCGCCAATGTCGCGCCGCTGCGCGCGCCGGCGCGCGACGACGCCGTGCTCCCGGCGACCTTCGACGGGCGGGTCGCGGTGAAGGGCGGCGACGTATCGGTCGCCGATATCAACGCCAGTGTCGGCGGCAGCCGCGTGCGCGGCAAGCTCGCGCTGGGTTCGGGTACGCCGCGCCAGGTGTCCGGCGAGATCGAAGCCGATACGGTCGATGCCGGCGGACTCCTGGCCGCGGCGATCGGCATGCCGGGAGCTGCAGCCGGACCGGGCAAGTTGTGGGTGTGGTCGACCGAGCCTTTCGGCGACGGCGTGTTCGGCAACCGAGCCGGGGCCGTGACCTTCAAGGCGCGGCGTCTTGATGTGACGCGCCAGATCGCGGTCAGGGAATTCCGCGCCATGTTGCGCATGGCCGACCGCGAATTCACCGTTGACGAGATGAGCGGCGATATCGGCGGCGGCGAACTCGGCGGCGCGATGACGTGGCGCGATACGGATCTAGGTCTGACCACCAAGGTCGAGCTTTCGGTGAAGGGAGCCGACGCCGCGACCTTGCTGCCCTCGGGCGCGCGACCGCCGATCACCGGCAAGCTCGATCTGGCGGCCGAATTGAGCGGCTCCGGCATGAGCCCGATCGCGCTGATCGGCTCGCTGCAGGGCGGCGGCACGGCGACGCTGACCGGCGGTCAACTGGCGGGGCTCAACCCGCAGAGTTTCGACACCGTCACGCGGGCGGTGGATCAGGGCGTCGTCATCGACAACAAGCGCATCGCCGGCATCGTCGAGGGCGCGCTCGACAGCGGCCAGCTCGCCGTGTCGCGCGCCGAGCTCGCCTATTCGATAAACGCCGGGCAGCTGCGGCTCACCAAATCGACCGTCGAGAGCCGCGATGCCGATCTCGGCGTCACCGGCGAAGTCGATCTCAGTGAAGGAACGCTGGACGCGCGCATCGTCCTGTCCGGCTCGAACACGGCCGCGGGAGCCCGGCCGAATATCTTCATGGCCGTTCGTGGGCCTGTTGCCGAGACGAGTCGCAGCATCGACGTGTCGGCGCTGACGGGTTGGCTGACCTTGCGATCCGTCGATATTCAGGCGCAACGCCTGAAGGCGCTCGAAGCGGCGCAACCAAAGCCCGCGCCTGCGCCTCCACCTCAGTCGCCACCGCCGGCGTCTGCCGGTCCGTCGGCGGCCGCTCCCGTTCCGCCGTCGCCGGCGACCGCTGCGGCGGACGAAACGTCCACCAGCGCCGTGCCTTCAGCACCCCCGCGGCCCACTTCACAAAAGCAAATGGCGCCGGCATTGCCGGCGCCACTCGATATCAGATCGGCGCCACGGCCCGCCGGCATCGCCGGCCCAACTCCGCCTGCACCTAGCCCACAAAACTGACGCGTTGGGGCACTGCGCCCTCATGCAACTGGTTGGTCTCTTTCGGCGGCTCATTACCTTGCGCGCGGTAGTAATCCAGCACGAACAGCCGGATGGCCGATGACAGATTGCCGTGGCGGCGGTCGGTATCGATCGACGCGACCAAGTCCGACAGTGTTACCTGTCGCATCACTGCGATCTCCTTCAGGCCCTGCCAAAATGCATCCTCAAGGCTGACGCTGGTTTTATGGCCGGCGATGACGATCGAACGCTTGACGACTGGAGAGCTCATGGACGTTCTCCCGTGATGATCTTGTGCCCATCGAGGCTGCGGCTTTGCTGTTCGCGCTGCGCGGCATCGAGGGTGCGCTCCTGCTTTGGGCGGCCGTGGGCCAAACGTTGGGCATGGGCTTGCTGCTCGTCCAATTGGCGCCTGGCCCGTTTACGCGCGATCCGGAGGTTCACGATGTCTGTCATTCGATCATTCGCTCCTCCGGCCCTTGCCCTGCGGAACTTTCGTCCGCTAACCGAAAATCCTCGTCGCTCAATATTGAGACGAAGAAGGCTTCTTCTGGGTACTTTGGGAAAGACTGTGGCGAAATTTCAATACACGGTTAGTTGAACATAATAATTCGCAGGCAATTATGCCGCGAATAACTTGGATGGAGTGTGGTGCAATGCGTTTTTACGCAACGGATTTTAAATATACATCTGATGTCCTCGGATGAATATTTTATCGACTTAAATATTGCGTATGAATATCCGGTCTACCTTGGGCCGCTTAACAATATAAAAAACGATAATCGTCAGTAGAATAGTATCTGGATACGTAACAATAACATGTTAGACAAATTCAAAACTGCGAATATAGCCTTAAGCAATGTCGACCCGTCATCAGGCGGTCGCGAAACACTGTATACTTTGAAGAGCGGTACTGGCTTCCTGTCAGGGAACCTTCAGCAGATTCTCAACTGAAAAATTATTCCACGCCGGGCCGCGTCATCTTCTCGGGCTGGACGATTCGGTCGAAGTCCGCGCCGGACACGAAGCCCAGACGGACAGCTTCTTCGCGAAGCGTCGTGCCGTTCGCGTGTGCCGTCTTTGCAACCTGCGTGGCCTTGTCGTAGCCGATGTGGGGGGCCAGCGCCGTCACCAGCATCAGCGAACGCTGCATCAACTCGGTAATGCGAGCGATGTTTGCCGTGATGCCGACGATGCAATTCGTCGTGAAGGAATTTGCGGCGTCACCGAGCAGCCTGACCGACTGCAGCATCGCATTGGCCATGACCGGGTTGTAGACGTTGAGCTCGAAGTGGCCCTGGCTGCCAGCGACGGTGATGGTGGTCTGATTGCCGAAGACCTGGCAGCAAACCATGGTCAGTGCCTCCGACTGGGTCGGGTTGACCTTGCCCGGCATGATCGACGAGCCGGCCTCGTTGCTCGGCAGATTGAGTTCGCCCAGGCCCGAACGCGGACCGGAACCGAGCAGGCGGATGTCATTGGCGATCTTGAACAAGGCGGTCGCGGCGGCGTTGATGGCGCCGTGCGCGAACACATAGGCATCGTGTGCCGCCATGTGCTCGAATTTGTTGTCGGCACTGGCGAAGGGCAGGCCGGTTTGTTCGGCAATGCGCCGGGCGAAGCGCGCGGCGAATTCCGGATGGGCGTTAAGCCCGGTGCCGACCGCGGTGCCGCCTTGCGCCAGCGGCATCAGATCGCGCTGCGCCTGCTTGAGCCGCGCTACCGACGATTTCACCTGCGCCGCATAGCCGGAAAATTCCTGGCCCAGCGTAATGGGCGTCGCATCCATGGTGTGGGTGCGGCCGATCTTGACGATGTCGGCAAATTCCTTCGCCTTGGCCTCGAGCGCCTGCTGCATGGCGGTCAACGCCGGCATCAGGTGATGCTGGATGCGCAGCGCCGCGGCGATGTGCATCGCGGTGGGAAAGCTGTCGTTCGACGACTGCCCCATGTTCACATGGTCGTTGGGGTGGACCGGCTTCTTCGAGCCGAGGCTGCCGCCGAGCGCCACATTGGCGAGATTGGCGATCACCTCGTTGACGTTCATGTTGGTCTGCGTGCCGGAGCCGGTCTGCCAGACCACCAGCGGGAAATGCTCGTCGAGCTTGCCGTCGGCGACGTCCTGCGCGACCTTGACGATCGCCTCGGCGTATTTGGCATCGAGCAGGCCGAGGTCGCGGTTGACCTCCGCAGCTGCGCGTTTCACCAGACCGAGCGCATGGATGATCTCGATCGGCATCCGCTCGGCGCCGATGCGGAAATTGCGTAGCGAGCGTTCGGTCTGCGCGCCCCAGACCTTGTCGGTAGGGATGTCGAGCGCGC
>Ga0180223_1002606_pt1 | contig 10517 bp, 10 predicted proteins | sample eDN5th30CKraftOP_FD_151337 | JGI IMG/M metagenome (GOLD analysis project Ga0180223, IMG submission 151337) | Enriched Organic Plus compost microbial communities from Emeryville, California, USA - eDNA 5th pass 30_C Kraft OP (version 2) (version 2) ...
CAGGACCTCAACGACCGCTACCACACGGTCTGCGATCCGCGCCTCAATGCCGATCAGTCGATCGACATGGCTTTCCTGATCGCTGATCTATTCAAGGACGCCCGCCGCGCCAAGGAGATGCCGCTGCCGGCTGCGGCAGGACTTTAAGCGGCAGCCGGTCGAGAGCCAGCCAAGTTGTTTGGTGTGATCAGGCCCGCAGATGCGGGCCTGATTTTTATCGGGATCTCCCCCGCGGTCATGGCCGCGACCGCCGCTGCTTTTGCGGACCCGTCACACGGTGTAGGAGGGAGGGAAGCCCCGATTCCCGCCTCCGGACACGCTCACGTGAATCGCCTCATTCGCGCCACCGTCAATTCCTGGAACGGGCTTGTCGTCGCGGCGCGTACCGAAGCGGCATTCCGGCAGGAACTGATCGCGTTCGCGATTTCGATCCCGCTGGCCTTTCTCATCGGAACGGACGCCGCCACGCGCTTCGTCCTGATCGCGTCGGTGCTGCTGGTGCTGATCACGGAACTGATCAACACCGCCATCGAGAAGCTGGCCGACCGTGTCACCGAGGCGATCGATCCGCGGATCGGCCGGGTGAAGGACATGGGCTCGGCGGCCGTCGGCCTGTCGCTGATCATCGCCGGTTTTGCCTGGGTGTGGGCCGTCGGCGTGCGGCTCGGGTGGTTCTGACCTGCAGCCTTTGCGTTGCGGGAGACGGCCCGCCCGCGTAAATCTTCCCGCATGAACCGCCCGAATGACCGCCTGACGCTTGCTATCGCCCAGCTCAACCCGACGATGGGGGACATCGCCGGCAATGCCGAGAAGGTGCGCCGTGCGCGCGACGCCGCTGCGCGCGGCGGCGCCGATATGGTGGTGCTGCCGGAGCTGTTCATCTGCGGCTATCCGCCGGAGGACCTGGTGCTGAAGCCGGCCTTCCAGGCGGCCTGCCGGGCGAGGATCGAGGACCTGGCGCGCGAGACCGCCGACGGCGGCCCGGCAGTGCTGGTCGGCACCCCGTGGGTCGAGGACGGCAAGCTCTATAATGCCTATTGCCTGCTGGATGGCGGGCAGATCGCCGCGCTGCGCTTCAAGGTCGATCTGCCGAACTACGGCGTGTTCGACGAGAAGCGTGTGTTCGCGGTCGGGCCGATGCCGGGGCCGGTGAATTTCAAGGGCATCCGCGTCGGCCTGCCGGTGTGCGAGGACATCTGGAGCGATGCGGTGGTCGAATGCCTGGTCGAGACCGGGGCGGAGATCCTGATCGTCCCCAACGGCTCGCCTTACTGGCGCGACAAGGGCGACGTGCGGCTCAACATCGCCGTCCAGCGGGTCACCGAGAGCGGCCTGCCGCTGATCTATCTCAATCAGGTCGCCGGACAGGACGAACTGGTGTTCGACGGGGCATCGTTCGGTCTCAATGCCGACCGCTCGCTGGCGTTCCAGTTGCCGGCGTTTCGCGAGGAGATCGCGATCATCACCTGGCGGCGCGGCGAGGACGGCTGGCGTTGCGAGAATGGCCCGACGGCAGAGATCATCGAAGACGATCGGGCGGACTACGCCGCCTGCGTGCTCGGCCTGCGCGACTACGTGAACAAGAACGGCTTTCCGGGTGTCGTGCTCGGCCTCTCCGGCGGCATCGATTCCGCGCTGGTGGCGGCGATCTCGGTTGACGCGCTGGGCGCGGATCGGGTGCGCACCATCATGATGCCGTATCGCTATACGGCGCAGCAGTCGCTTGACGATGCGGCGGCTGTGGCGAAGGCGCTGGGCGTCCATTACGAGATCCTGCCGATCGAGCAGGCGGTGACGGGCTTCGAGGCGGCGCTCGCTCCGGCCTTCGCCGGCACCAACCGGGACATCACCGAAGAGAACCTGCAGTCGCGCACGCGCGGCACCATCCTGATGGCGATCTCCAACAAGTTCGGCGCGATGGTGGTGACCACCGGCAACAAGTCGGAAATGTCGGTCGGCTATGCGACGCTTTATGGCGACATGAACGGCGGCTTCAATCCGATCAAGGATATCTACAAGACAGAGGTGTTCCGGCTGTCGCGCCTGCGCAACACGTGGAAGCCGGAGGGCGCGCTGGGTCCCGATGGCGTTGTCATTCCCGAGGCGATCATCGTGCGTCCGCCCAGCGCCGAATTGCGCGAGGACCAGACCGACCAGGATTCGCTGCCGCCGTACGACATCCTCGATGCGATCCTCGCGCGCCTTGTCGAAGGGGAGGAGTCGGTCGCCAGTATTGTTGCTGATGGCTTCGACCGTGACACCGTCGTGAAGGTCGAGCGCCTGCTCAACATCGCTGAATACAAGCGGCGACAGGCCGCGCCGGGCGTGAAGGTGACGCTGAAGAATTTCGGCCGTGACCGGCGCTACCCGATCACCAACCGCTTCCGCGATGGTGGCGTGGCGCTGCCCGAACCGGACCCGGCCCTGCTCCGGAACGGGACGGCGGGCGCCAAAACCGAAGCCTTCGATTTTTAACCCGGCCATCATGCTTCGGCATTGACCGCGCGCGCTTCGGAATATAATCTACCAATAATATCATCTAAAAGGGAGATTTTCTGCCGCCGCATCTGCGGGCGGAGATGATCTCTCTTTTCTTTCGGGGCGCGCTTGCGTGCGATCCTCCGTCACCCAATTGTGCAGCGCGAAGGGCGAAATGCCCAATTCTCCGGGAGTTGCATAGAATGCAAGCACGATGGTTGGGCCGTGCAGCCGCTGCTTTATCGGCCATTGCTTTGGTGGTGACGAATGCGCTTTCGCCTGCAATGGCGGCTGATGAATGGCCTACTAAACAGATCAGGGTCCTGGTGCCGTTGACAGCAGGCAGTGCGGTCGATGTCGTGCCGCGGGTCGTGCTTGAAGAAGTCAGCAAGGAACTCGGTCAGCCGTTTGTGATCGAGAACCGTCCCGGTGCAAGTGGAGCGCTTGCGGCGCGCGCCGTGGCGGGCGCCGCGGCGGATGGCTACACCCTGATGGCGCATTCCTCTGCGCTCGCGATTGCGCCCTACACGATCCCGAATGCCGGATACGATCCGATCAAGGATTTCGTGCCGATTGCCGCGTTCGGCATCGTCCCGAGTGTCCTCGTCATCGCGCCATCCAAGAACATCAAGGCGCTGCGCGATCTGGTGGATACAGCGCGTAAATCGACCCTGACATTTGGAACGATCGGCATTGGTTCGCCGATGCAGATCTGGCTGGACCGGCTGCAGAAGAGTGCCGGATTCTCGGTGCAAAACGTGACGTTTCGCGGCGCGCCGGAAGCCCTGACCGAGACAATGACGGGCCGCATCGATTTCTACTCGTCGCCGATCTCGGCGGCGTTGCCGCTGGTGCGCGATGGCAAGCTTCTTCCCCTCGCCGTGAGCGGGGGCCAGCGCAGCCGCGCGCTGCCGGACGTGGCGACAACGGTTGAACTGGGCTTTGCCGGTTCCGACTATAATTTCTGGATCGGTCTCTTTGCGCCGGCCGGCACGCCGCCCAAAATCGTCGAACGTCTCAACAAGGCCGTTGCCGCGGCTCTGGCAAAGCCGGAGATCGCCGAGAAGCTCACCATGCTCGACATCGAGCCGGCGCCGATGTCGCGCGAGAGCTTCGCGGAATATGTCAGCGGCGAAGTCGCCTCATCCGCGGCCTTGTCCAGGACGGTGGGGTCAGCGGCGAGTGATCAGCCGTCCAAATGATCCGCTGTCCAAATGACCGAGTGACCAGCCGAACTGACGCCTGAAGGTTTCAAAAAGAAGGAGAAGCTCATGACATCGTCCGTTGCAGATAGACCCGTCGTCCGGATCGCGCCGAACAATCCGGTGTTCGATCTTCCCGTTATCGTCGCCATCGAAGAGGGGCTGTTCGCCAGGGCCGGACTCGATGTCAGCTTTTCGGCAACCTATGCGGATCGCGAGAAGGATCAGGCCGAGCGGCCGATCATGTCGCGCCTGAAAGAGCAGTTGTTCGATAGCGGTTGCGCTGAAAGCTACAATGTCTGCGAGTGGGCCAGCATTGACCGGCTTGAGCGGGGCAATCGCACCGGCAAGCTCGCGGCGTTGCGGGCCGCTGTCGCCGCACAGGCGATTCTGACCTTCGATGACACGCTCCAGGTGCCGCGCGATCTCGCCGATGTTCCGATCGTGGTGCAGGAGCTCACCGGTTCCCATTACACCACCGTCCAGATGCTGGAGAGCGCCATCGGCGCTGAACACATCAACCTTGTCCACGGCGGGCTTCCGCAGGCGCGCTGGGCGGGCCTGAAGAACGGCACCTATCGCGCCATCACGGTGATGGAGCCGTTCATCAGCCTTGGCCTGAAGGAAGGGGCGCACATCATTGCGGCGTCGTTCTATCGTGGCGGTGAGGTGATCTCGTCCGATCTGACGCTGGAGCAGCGCCGCAGTTACTACGAGGCCGAGAACGAGGCTGTCGATCTCATCAACGCCAATTTCTACAAGTATGCCCATCACGTCGCCGCCCATGCCAAGGGAGCGCTGGAGCCTCACGAGTTGCAGCGGGCCTTCGTGCGCTACAAGCATGTCGACAACTATGATCCGACGCTGTTCACCCGGGCCTATGACTGGATGAAGGCGCACGGCTTCTCTGACGGCCACAGCCAGCATTCATCGCTGGTCGTAAGCTGAAGGGTGGAGCACTTCTGTTGGAAGCGTGACTCATATTGAGCTGCGCTTCTATCTAGACGCTAAGCCCCCCGTCGTCATTGCCGGGCTTGACCCGGCAATCCATCTGCTTCGGCTTGAATTTTATAGTGATGTCATCACCGGGCCGCGCGAAGCGCGAGACCCGGTGATCCCGCTTGGGAAGGCACTGCGTCCATAAGCGAGATGGCCGGGACAAGCCCGGCCATGACGATGCTCATGAGGTGCGTTCAGATGGTTGCCAGTTAGCTGTCTGGAGGTGGCTTTTTGAAGCGCGAGGATGTCTCGTCGCGGCAGCCATCACTTCGACGGAATGAATGTCGGGCCGACCGAGCGGATATTGCCGCTTGTTGTGCCGGACGTATCTGTGTTTGCAGCCTTCTGAGCGGGCGGCGGTTGCGTTGTCCGTAATGCTGGTGGCGGCAGAGCGGCCTTTGATGCGGCGGGATTGCGCGGTGTCGCAGCCGTATTCTGTTTCACCGCCCGATTCTGCGTTGCGCCGGGCTGAGACAACTGCTGTGCGCGGTCTTCGGTGACGAGGATATCGCCCTGTTCGACCGTATCGTCGTTGCCCAGCGCTTTGATCGCATCGGCCCAGGACTGGCCGCCGGCGCGGCAGGAGCACGCGGCGTTGAACTGCTGGCGATAGCGGAATGCATTCGGCAGCGCCGTGTAGGGCTGGCCGTTGATCGACAGGGCCTGGTTCATGTCTTCGCCGGGATTGCGATGGGCGTAGAGCGTGACCTCCGAGGCCGGGCACATGCGCTGGCAGGTGCGTTCGTCGTCCGCGAAACGGCCCGGCACGGTCTGGAACGAGATCGGGAAATAATAGCCGTCGCAGGTGCGCACGCACACGGTGCGGTAGGTGCCCGACTGGGAGGGCATGTTCGGATCGATCTCCGGCGCGATGATCGTGCCGGGGCCGAGCAGGGTGTCGAAATATCCATCCGTGCCGTTTGCAGCGTCGCGATACTGAGGGCCGCAATCATTCTGCGCCAGTGCGACCAGGATCCCGCGCCGCTGGCCTTCACGGTTGCCGCCACGCCCGCGCAGGCGTTCGAGATCGGCGAGGATGCGGTCAAGGTTGCCGCGCATCTGCTGGATCTGGTTGGTCAGCGGTTCGCATTTCGGATTCTGGCCGCTGAACAGCGAGAAGAATCCGCCGCCCTCGCATCCCATCCGGCGCGACTGGGCAGTCATCCGCTCAAGCTCGTTCTGCTGACGGCCTGCGGCATCTTCATAGCGCCTGATCTGGTCGGCGCGGCCGGGATCGTAGCCGCCACTGCGGTCGAATGCGGCGAGCTGGCTTTCCAGCCGTGCGCAGACGGGCGAGCGGCCACCACCCGGATAGCCCTGCGGCGCTTCCGGAATATCCGCGGGCGGGTTCATCGTCGGGAAACCCGGAAAGCTGCGCGGCCCCTGCGCTGCAGCCGCAATCGTCAGCGTGGCGAGCATCATCGCCGACGCGCATGCGCGCAGCATCAGCCCTGCAGCTTTCATCCCGGTCCTAGACATGCCTGTTACGACGCCCCGGAAACGGAGCATGAGGATGGTGACCAAAGTATGGGCGGGAAAGGCCCCGGGGCGCGACCTTATCGCTTACATGCCGGCGGCTCCAGCGTTGCGGTCCGCTTCCGCCATCAGCGCGCCGTCCTTGGCGGGGCGGCGGGATTCCGCGCGCAGGTTCCATAATACGCCTGCGATGATCACGCTGGCGCCGATGAACACGAACACGTCGAGAGGTTCATTGTAGAGCCACCAGCCGACAAGCGCGATCAGCGGGATCCGCAGGAAGTCGAATGGAACGACGAGGGTCGCATCGCCGGAGCGCATGGCGTTGGAGATGCACAGATGCGCGGCGAGGCTGCCGATGCCCATGCCAAACACGGAGGGAACGTGCTCCCAGCCCAGCCTGAGCGGAAACAGCAGGGAGTCGGCGCCGGCGAGGCCCATCGGCAGTTGCATCAGGTTCATCCAGAACACGATGCTCATGGTCGTTTCGGTCGCTGTGAGATGCTTGGTGAGGATCATGGCCATGGCGAAGCCGACGGCGGCGGCCAGCACCCAGAGCGAAGTGGTCTGGAAAGCCTCCAGCCCGGGCCGCAGGATGATCAGCACGCCAAGGAGACCCAGCACCACAACGCCCAGGCGGCTCGGTGTCAGTTTCTCGCCCAGCAGCAGCGCAGCCAGCAGCGCGGTCCAGGCCGGCATTGTGAACTCCAGCGCGAACACCGTTGCCAATGGCAACAACGTGATCCCGAGGGTCCACGCCCACTGGGCCGCGAAGTGGATGCCGCTGCGGGCGAGGTGGGTTCCAAGCTTGCGCGGGGCGATGGCGGCGCGCAGGTCCGCGCGGACGGCCAGAAGCAGGACGATGACGATCAGCCCGACGAGGCTGCGCACCGTCAGGATCTCGAAGATGTTCAGCACGCCGGCGAGGCCACGCACCGACACCGCAAGGACGCAAAAAGAAACAAGAGCGCCGGTCATCCACAAGATGACCCGCCCGATATGATGTGATGTCACGAGCCGGATCCCGGAATCGCAGAGCGCGACGTTGTGAGTTAAGCGATCTTGGAGCGCTTTCCGATCAGATTGAACCGGAAGGTGCTCCAAATTTTCTATTTATCGCATTTTCTGCGGAAAATCGGTGTCCACTTTTCCGGCAAATGCTTTGGGAGTGAAGCGGCTGCAAGTCACGGCATGTCGGCGAGTCACTGGGCGTCAGGCTGGTTCTCGGGCTTGGCGGCCTCGAATGCCGGGATGCCAGCACAGGCCGCATCGGCTGCGACGATCTTCGGAAATCTGTCGAGCGGAACCTTGAAGCGGCGCGCGTTGTAGACCTGCGGCACCAGGCAGATATCGGCGATCGTCACTTGCGGGCCGGCGGCATAGGGGCCGGGCTCGATCAGCGCTTCGATGGCCTCGAAGCCCGCCAGCACCCAGTGATGGTACCAGGCGTTCACGGCGTCTTCGCTCTGGCCGAAATTCTGCCGGATGTAATTCAGCGCGCCGATGTTGTTGAGCGGATGGATGTCGCAGGCCACGATCTGCGCGATGGCGCGGGCATGGGCGCGGTCGATCGGGTCGATCGGCAGCAGCGGCGGTTGTGGATGCACTTCGTCGAGATACTCGATGAGCGCGAGCGACTGGATCAGCCGTTCGCCGTCGTCCAGTTCCAGTGTCGGCACGCGCATCTGCGGATTCACGGCGCGGTATTCCGGGGTGAGGTGTTCGTTCTTCGAGAACACGATCGAGCTCATGTCATAGGACAGGCCCTTGAGGTTGAGCGCGATGCGCAGGCGATAGGCCGCGGACGAGCGGAAGAACGAATAGAGATGCACGTTTCCTCACAATGTCAGGAGGCGCCACGAAGCGTCTGCGGCGTCAGGGTTTGTCGAACTCGGCTGCCAGTTCGGCCGAGCGCTTGGTCAGTCGCGCGATGGCGCGATCAAACGCTGCCCGGTCGTCCGGCGCAACTACTTCCGCAAGACGCTGCGTGAATGCAAGGGCGATCGGCGCCGCTTCACGATAGATCGCCAGGCCTTCGGGCGTGAGGGAGAGCAGGGATTCGCGCAGGTCCGCCTCATTGGCGCGCCGCTCGACCAGCTTGCGGGCCTCGAGCTGGGCCACGGCGCGGGACACCTTGGTCTTGTGCATATGCGTTTGCATGCCGACGGATTTGCCCGACATGGTGCCGCCTTCGCCAAGCGTCACCAGCACCCGCCACTCGGGTATCCCGATACCGTAACGGGCGCTGTAGACGCGAGAAAGCGCCTGCGACACCAGGCTGGACAGGACATTCAGTTGATGGGGGAGGAAGTCCTCCAGACGCATCAGGCCTTCGCCCGGCCGGACACCGGGGTCGCTGGCGGATGTGGCGTTCTGGGTCTTGGTCTGGCCGTGCACCGTTTGCCCCGCATCTATAGAATTAGACTAATTCCAATAGATGTGTCGTCTGGCCAGATTGGCGGAAGACCACCGCTTTCGCAACCGCGGAAATCCGTGCGTCAGGCGGGGGTGCTCGGGCGAACCAGCAATGTTTTCGCGAGATGTCGCAGATGAGCGGCGCCAACGTCCGCGAAGACGATGATCACCAGCATGAGTACGACAAGAAGCCAGACTTTCATGGCCCGCTCCCGGCGCCCCCGTTCCCGCGTGCAATCGAACGCGGTGGTGCGGAGATGGTTTCGTCACATGCTGGTGAATGAGCGGGGCTGCGACGTCAGCGCGAGCACTCGATAGCGATATACTCGCCGCAGCCGCTGCCTGCGCAGACCATGGTCGCGGCGGCCGGGATGCTTCCGGTGACGTCGTCCGGTCTCACCTTGCGGAAAGACAGCGCCTGGGCGAAGTCGCGAGCGTGACAATAGGCGGTGGCGACCGACTGGCCGCAGCTGTCGCCCGACGCGAGGCAGCGGTCCACCCCATAGCCCCCGGCATCGTTGGCGACGATGAACATCCGGGTCTCGGCGGAAGCTGGCCCGGCCATGCCCAAGGCAAGGAGAAGGGACAGGGCCGGAAGCATGCGCCGCATGGAAAACCTGTGATGTCGTCTGCTGGAATCGGAGGTGAGATTGCGCCTGAATGCGTTGACGGCTCGTTAACCCAACGCTCCCGGGAAATCACCCCCGGAGCTTCCGGTTTTTGGGAGGGGCTGGGCGAAACCCGCCGGGTGTTGCCGGAAAACCGCCTCTTGACGAAGCGCAGCGCGGCCCCCATTGTCCGCCGCCATGAACGGCTTTGACGATTTCTGCAGCATTTGCTGCGAGATTATTATTCGCTAGCGAAGAGCTGGCGGCGGCCGTCTTTTCTCACATGTGAGACCTTTGGACGCCCCGGCCAGCAGGCCTTGGGCGCTGGTGCGCATTTCGGACGGACGACGGATGGACCTCAAGCTCTACGATACGCTCACCCGCGAGAAGCGGCTGTTCCGGCCGATCGACCCGTCACATGTGCGGATGTATGTCTGCGGGCCGACGGTCTACGACTTCGCCCATATCGGCAATGCCCGGCCGGTGATCGTGTTCGACGTGCTGTTCCGGCTGCTGCGGCATCTCTACGGGCCGGAGCATGTCACCTATGTGCGCAACATCACCGACGTGGACGACAAGATCAACGCGCGGGCGGCCGAACGCGGAATCGATATCCGCGACCTGACCGAGGTGACCTACCGCAATTTCCGTGACGATGTGGCGGCGCTCGGCTGCCTGCCGCCGACCATCGAGCCGCGTGCGACCGAGCATATCGGCGAGATGACGACGCTGATCGAGCGGCTGATCGCCAATGGCAATGCCTATGTCGCGGAAGACCACGTGCTGTTCAGCGTGCCGTCGATGCCGGACTATGGAAAGCTCGCCAAGCGTTCGCTCGACGAGATGATGGCCGGCGCCCGCGTCGATGTCGCGCCCTACAAGCGCGATGCGATGGACTTCGTGCTGTGGAAGCCGTCGAAGCCGGGCGAGCCGTCATGGCCGTCGCCGGCGGGCATCGCCACACAAGGGCGTCCCGGCTGGCATATCGAATGCTCGGCGATGTCGTGGAAACATCTCGGCGAGACGTTCGACATCCACGGCGGCGGCATCGATCTGGTGTTTCCGCACCACGAGAACGAGATCGCCCAGTCGCGCTGCGCCTTCCATTCCGAGGTGATGGCGAATTACTGGATGCACAACGGCTTCCTGCAGGTCGAAGGCGAGAAGATGGCCAAGTCGGCGGGCAATTTCATCACCATCCACGAGCTTCTGGCGGACTGGCCGGGCGACGTGCTGCGTCTCGCGATGCTTGGCACGCATTATCGCCAGCCGATCAACTGGACGCTGAAGAATCTCGAGGAGGCGGAGAAAACACTGTCCGCGTGGTTCGATGCGGCGG
>Ga0180223_1002609_pt1 | contig 10508 bp, 12 predicted proteins | sample eDN5th30CKraftOP_FD_151337 | JGI IMG/M metagenome (GOLD analysis project Ga0180223, IMG submission 151337) | Enriched Organic Plus compost microbial communities from Emeryville, California, USA - eDNA 5th pass 30_C Kraft OP (version 2) (version 2) ...
ATGGTCGAGCCGCGCGATGCCCTCGTCCAGCGACGGGCGCGCGCCGATATCGACCCACCACATCGCGTTGGTAACCTCGATGAACTCGAACCAGTCCTCACGCTTCTGGTAAAAACGGTAGTGCAGCGTCTTCCAGACGAAGCGCTCGAGCGCCTGCACGTTTTCCCAGACGGTCAGGTTCGGCAGCACCCGCTTGTCGCCGTGCACGCCCATATCCATGGCGTTGCCGCTATCGTCCTTGAGACGCCAGACGAAGCCCTCAACCCGCTCGGCCAGCCCATTGATGCGTTCGACATTGCCGACGAACTCCGCCATGCGCGGATCGTCGAGCGGATATTTGATCCGCGCGATGTTGAACTGGGCGAGATGACGCTCAGGAGAGGACATGCGAATGCTCCCCGCACCAGTCGTCGCGCCGCACGATCGCCCATTCCTGGTCGGCCGCGACCGGCGGCGGCGCATGCCGGCGACACTGGCCGCGTGCCGCGTGCTCGCGCAGATGCTCCAGCGGCAGGTCGTCCTGCAGCGGCCACCAGAAGCGGCAGTTTCGGCAACGGAGGCTGGTGTTCTCATAGCTCATTCAGCTGCCACAAGGACCGGATCCGGATGCGGATTGGCCGAATACTGGTCGATCCGCTCTTCGATTTCGTGACGGAAATGCGCAATCAGGCCCTGGATCGGCCAGGCCGCGGCATCGCCGAGCGCACAAATGGTGTGACCTTCGATCTGCTTCGACACTTCGAGCAGCATGTCGATCTCGCGCTTCTGGGCGCGGCCTTCGGCCATGCGCGTCATCACGCGCCACATCCAGCCGGTGCCCTCGCGGCACGGCGTGCACTGGCCGCAGCTCTCGTGCTTGTAGAAATACGAGATGCGCGCGATCGCCTTGATGAGGTCGGTCGACTTGTCCATCACGATCACGGCGGCGGTGCCGAGACCGGAGCGCAGCTTCGACAGCGAGTCGAACTCCATCGGCGTGTCGATGATCTGCGCCGCCGGCACCATGCGCACCGACGAGCCGCCGGGGATCACCGCCTTGAGATTGTCCCAGCCGCCGCGAATGCCTCCGCAGTGCTTGTCGATCAATTCGCGGAACGGAATGCCCATCGCCTCTTCGACGTTGCAGGGCTTGTTCACGTGGCCGGAAATGCAGAACAGCTTGGTGCCGACATTGTTCGGGTTGCCGATCGAGGAGAACCACGAGGCGCCGCGGCGCAGGATATCCGGCGCCACTGCGATCGACTCGACGTTGTTCACCGTGGTCGGGCAGCCATAGAGGCCGACATTGGCCGGGAACGGCGGCTTGAGGCGCGGCTGGCCCTTCTTGCCCTCGAGGCTTTCCAGCAGCGCGGTCTCTTCGCCGCAGATATAGGCGCCGGCGCCGTGGGCGACGTAGAGGTCGAAGTCCCAGCCGTGGATGTTGTTCTTGCCGATCAGCTTGGCTTCGTAAGCCTGATCGATCGCGGCCTGCAGATGCTCGCGCTCGCGGATGAATTCGCCGCGCACATAGATGTAGCCGGCATGGGCGCCCATGGCGAAGCCGGCGATCAGGCAGCCCTCGACCAGCAGATGCGGGTCGTGCCGCATGATCTCGCGGTCCTTGCAGGTGCCGGGCTCGGACTCGTCCGCGTTGACGACGAGATAATGCGGACGCTCGCCGATCTCCTTCGGCATGAACGACCACTTGAGCCCGGTCGGGAAGCCGGCGCCGCCGCGGCCGCGCAGACCCGACGCCTTCATCTCGTTGATGATGCCGTCGCGGCCCTTCTCGATGATCGCCTTGGTGCCGTCCCAGGAGCCGCGCGCACGCGCACCCTTCAGGCCCCAGTCATGGAGACCGTAGAGGTTCTTGAAGATGCGATCCTTGTCAGCGAGCATTGGCTATCTCTGGCGATCTTCAGTTCGGTTTCGGCTTCTTGTCGGCGCTGGCTTTCGACAGCGGCGGCTTCGGCTCGGGCGCTTCGCGATTGCTCGCGGTCGCGCTAGGCTTCTTGGCCTCGCTGTCGGTCAGCGGTGCGCCGGCATTCTTCGGCGACGACGCATAGATCGCCGCATCGGTCAGCGTGGTGGGGCCACCTTCAGGCGCCGAGAACTGGCGGCCGTTCTGCGGACCGGGCTTGGGCGGCTTGCCGGCGGCAAAACCGTCGATGATCTTCTCGAGGCTCTCGGGCGTCAGATCCTCGTAGGTATCCTTCCAGATCAGCGCCATCGGCGCGTTCACGCAGGCGCCGAGACACTCGACCTCTTCCCACGAGAAATTGCCGTCGGCCGAGACCTCGAACGGGTCGTGCGCGATGCGGTGCTGGCAAACCTTGAAGAGCTCATCGGCGCCGCGCAAGCGGCACGGTGTCGTGCCGCACACCTGGATGTGCGCCTTCTTGCCGACCGGCTGCAGCAGGAACATCGTGTAGAAGGTCGCCACTTCCATGGCGCGGATATGCTCCATGCCGAGCATGTCGGCGATGTAGCGGATCGCCGCTTCCGGCAGCCAGCCGTGATGTTGCTCCTGCGCACGCCACATCAACTGAATGACAGCGGAAGCCTGACGGCCTTCCGGGAAGCGCGCGATGATCGTCTTCGCCCAGGCCAGATTCTCCGGCGTGAAGGCGAATTCCTTCGGCTGGACCTCAGCGGGCGCGGTACGGCGAACGCTCATCGATCAACTTCCCCGAACACGATATCGATGGAGCCGAGAATGGCCGAGACGTCGGCGAGCAGGTGGCCTTTGCACAGCCAGTCCATCGACTGCAGGTGCGCAAAGCCCGGCGCGCGAATCTTGCACTTGTACGGCTTGTTGGTGCCATCGGCGACCAGATAGACGCCGAACTCGCCTTTCGGCGCTTCGACCGCGGCATAGACTTCGCCGGCCGGCACGTGGAAGCCTTCGGTGTAGAGCTTGAAGTGATGGATCAGCGCTTCCATCGACTTCTTCATCTCGCCGCGCTTGGGCGGCACGATCTTCTGGTCGACGGCCGAGACCGGGCCCTGACCTTCGGCCGAACGCAGCTTGTCGCAGCACTGCTTCATGATCTTGGCCGACTGGCGCATCTCTTCCATGCGGATGAGATAGCGGTCGTAGCAGTCGCCGTTCTTGCCGACCGGAATGTCGAAATCGAGTTCAGCGTAGCACTCGTAGGGCTGCGCCTTGCGCAGATCCCAGGCCGCGCCCGAACCGCGCACCATCACGCCGGAATAGCCCCAGTTCCAGGCATCCTCGAGTTTGACGATCGCGATATCGACGTTGCGCTGCTTGAAAATGCGGTTGCCGGTCAGCAGCGTGTCGAGATCGTCGACGACCTTCAGGAATGGATCGCACCAGTCGTAGATATCGTCGACCAGCGACGGCGGCAGATCCTGGTGCACGCCGCCGACGCGGAAGTAGGCCGCGTGCATGCGCGAACCGGAGGCGCGCTCGTAGAACATCATCAGCTTCTCGCGCTCTTCGAAGCCCCACAGCGGCGGGGTGAGCGCGCCGACGTCCATCGCCTGCGTGGTGACGTTGAGCAGATGCGACAGGATACGGCCGATCTCGGAATAGAGCACGCGAATGAGTTGCGCGCGTCTCGGCACAGCCAAGCCGAGCAGCTTCTCGACTGCGAGGCAGAAGGCGTGCTCCTGATTCATCGGCGCGACGTAATCGAGCCGGTCGAAATAGGGAATTGCCTGCAGATAGGTCTTGGCCTCGATCAGCTTCTCGGTGCCGCGATGCAGGAGACCGATATGCGGATCGACCCGGTCGACCACTTCGCCGTCGAGTTCGAGCACGAGACGCAGCACGCCGTGCGCCGCCGGATGCTGCGGACCGAAGTTGATCGTGAAATTGCGGACGGAGGTTTCGGCCATTATGGCGTCGCCTTCTTCTCGGGCTCACCGGTGAGCTTGTTGCCCTGCCCCGGCTCCTTCGCCTTCTCATCGCCCGGCAGCACGTAGTCGGTGCCTTCCCAGGGCGAGAGGAAATCGAACGAACGGAATTCCTGATTGAGCTTCACCTTGTCGTAGACGACGCGCTTCTGCTCGTCGTCGTAACGAACCTCGACGAAGCCCGTCATCGGGAAGTCCTTGCGCAGCGGATGCCCCTCGAAACCGTAATCGGTGAGGATGCGGCGCATGTCGGGATGGCCGGTGAACAAGACGCCATAGAGATCGTAGGTCTCGCGCTCGAACCAGTCGGCGCCGCGGAACACGTCGATGATCGACGGCACCGGCGTTTGCTCGTCGGTCATCACGTTGACGCGGATGCGCTGGTTCAGGCGCGGCGACAGGAAATGATAAACGACGTCGAAGCGCTGCTCGCGGCCGGGATAATCGACCGCGGTGACATCGATGATGCAGACGAACTGGCAGGCAGGATCGTCGCGCAGGAACTTCGCGACCTTGACGATGTCGGCGGCATTGGCGGTGAGGTTGAGTTCGCCGAAGGCGATCTCATGGCCAGTGACGGCGCCGGGCAGCGCGGCCTTGATCGAAGCGCCGAGATTGTCGAGCGTGGTGAGAATGTCCATGACCCGCCCTTACCGCTCGATCGTACCGACGCGGCGGATCTTCTTCTGCAGCAGCAGCACGCCGTACAGCAACGCCTCCGCCGTCGGCGGGCAGCCCGGCACGTAGATATCGACCGGCACGATGCGGTCGCAGCCGCGCACCACGCTGTAGGAGTAGTGATAGTAGCCGCCGCCATTGGCGCAGGAGCCCATGGAGATGACGTAACGCGGTTCCGGCATCTGGTCGTAGACCTTGCGCAGCGCCGGGGCCATCTTGTTGGTGAGCGTGCCGGCGACGATCATCACGTCGGACTGGCGTGGGCTGGCGCGCGGCGCGAAGCCAAAGCGCTCGACGTCGTAGCGCGGCATCGACACCTGCATCATCTCGACCGCGCAGCAGGCGAGCCCGAAGGTCATCCACATCAGCGAGCCGGTACGCGCCCAGGTGATGAGGTCGTCGGCCGCGGTGACGATGAAACCCTTGTCGGACAGCTCATTGTTGATGCCGGCGAAGAACGGATCGTCGGCCCCCACCGGCCTGCCGGTGTTGGGATCGATAATGCCGCGAGGCTGTGGAGCGACCATTGTCATTGCGATGCCTTCAGCGGGCTCAATCCCATTCGAGCGCGCCCTTCTTCCATTCGTAGATGAAGCCGATGGTGAGCACGCCAAGGAACAGCATCATCGACCAGAAGCCGAACACGCCGACGTCATGGAACGCGACCGCCCAGGGGAACAGGAAGCTCACCTCGAGATCGAAGATAATGAAGAGGATGGCGACCAGATAGAAGCGCACGTCGAATTTCATGCGCGCGTCGTCGAAGGCGTTGAAGCCGCATTCGTAAGCCGACAGCTTTTCCGGATCGGGCTGCTGGAACGCGACGAGGAACGGAGCGATGAGAAGCGCCAGCCCGATCACGAGCGACACGCCGATGAAGATCACGAGGGGCAGATAATCCTGCAGCAAACCGCTCATTGGCGACCCCTATCGTCTCTCGCCCCTGCCCCGTCGAGGCGGCCTTTCATCGTCCCGCGAGTCGCCGCGTTGGGCACCCCGGTTCCCGAGCAAAACCCACAAAAACCCAAGGCTTTGTTTGGAAACGTTGCAAGGACGAAGCGGCTGAGGCTTAGCCCAGCGTGCAACGCCTTGGCAAGCCGACTTTATCCTCCATCGGCCCTCAAAAACGGGCCCGCGCAATGCAATCTGTGGATCGCGGTAGACCTATGCCGAGTGCGGCACCGGCGCGGCGAATTCGCCCGCTCAAGCGCCCAGTTTGTCCGCCAGCTCGGCGAGGTCGGCACCCGCCACATCCACCGGAACGCTCGGCGATTTCTCGCCCTTGCCGGGGCCGTGCTCGTTCGGCCGGGCGATGTGTCCCGTACGCAGACCGCAAGCAGCCGCAGCGGCAAGATCGCTCGAATGTGCCGCGACCATCATGCACTGCCAGGGTTCGAGATCGAACGCGGCGCAGGCGGCGAGATAGACCTGCGGCTTCGGCTTGTAGTCGCCGGCGATCTCGGCGCCGAGAATGGCGTCCCAAGGCAGGCCGTTGCGCCGCGCCAGGTCGACCATCAGCGAGATGTTGCCATTTGACACCGGCGCGATGCGGAATTGCGGCTTCAGCCGCGTCAGCGCAGCCGGAACTTCGACCCAGGCGTCGAGGCGATGCCAGACCAGTGTAAGATCGTCGAGCACTTCGTCCGACAGGTTCTCGAGGCCGAACCGCGGCGCCATGCGCACGAGGTTGGCCCGGTGCAGGACGTCGAGCTTGCTGAACGGCAGCCGGCCGGAGCGAACCTCCTCCATGCCCGGCTGATACTCGTCGCGCCAGGCGTCGGCGAAGGCCAGCCAGTCGAGGTTGAAACCGAGCGCGCCCAGAATCCGTTCGGACTCGCGGGCGACCGAGGTCCGCCAGTCGACCAGAGTTCCAAAAACGTCGAAAAACAGAGCTTTGACGCCGAGAGCCGGGCCTGGACTGGAAGCCTGCATCCGCCTCTCCTCCGCTCCGAGGGCGACACCAAGGGCCGCCGGGCCAAGCCAGGGAAGCGCCGGATTCCCCATTACGGGAAACCGGGCTAAACCATTCGGAATATTAAGAAAAGTGGCGGGAGCGACGGGACTCGAACCCGCGGCCTCTGCCGTGACAGGGCAGCGCTCTAACCAACTGAGCTACGCCCCCGCGGGCGTGGGGCGTGAGTTATAGGGGGGCCTGCCCCAAGTCAAGGACAAGTCTCGGACAAGACAGGGACAACTTGGAACCGGCCGCACCACCCGCATGGGTCCGAGTTGCGAAAAAGCCCCATTTATCGGAAGAATCATGGCCAGACCGGCATCGAATCGTCTATGCGGGCACGATGGTTTGGCGCTCCGCCACACCTCGAGGATCAAGAGGAGGGTCCCTGATGGCTACGGCAACGAAGGCTCCGGCAACGGTTACCCTGAAGCATCTCGCTGCGGCGCTCGCTGAGTCGCACGAAATGTCGAAGAAGCAGGCCGAAACCGTCCTGGGCGATTTCGTCGGAAGTATCGTCAAGCATTTGAAGAAGGGCGAGCGTATCCGCATCGGCGGTCTCGGCATCCTTCAGGTGCGCAAGCGCGCCGCGCGTATCGGCCGCAATCCCGCCACCGGCGAGCAGATCCAGATCAAGGCGTCGAAGAAGGTCGCCTTCCGCGCCGCCAAGGAACTCAAGGAAGCCGTCTAAGCTTCCTCAGTTTTTGTTTGACGCGTTTTCTTCACGCGAACCGGTTTCCACTTCGCTTGAAAACGCGTTGGGCTGGACTCTCCGGCATCATCAACGGCAGGCTCGTGGCTTGAATGCCCGGCCTGCCGTTTTTGTTTTCATGACACGCGACTGAGAGTCCCGGAATGCCAGCGGTCCCTGACTTCGACTACACCGTCCTCGAGCGCTTCCTGCGCTATGTCGTCATCGACACGCAGTCCGATCCGGAGTCGCCCTCTACGCCGTCCACGGAGAAGCAAAAGACGCTCGGCCGGCTGCTGGTGGCCGAATTGCGCGACATCGGCCTCAGCGATGCCGCCATGGACGATAACGGCTATGTCTACGCGACGCTGCCGGCCAACACCGACAAATCGGTGCCGGTCATCTGCTTCTGCTCGCACATGGACACCTCGCCCGACTTCACCGGCGCCAACGTGAAACCGCAGATCGTGCGCAACTACCAGGGCGGCGATATTGTCCTGCCCGGCGACAAATCCCGCGTCATCCGCCCCGCCGACCATCCGGCACTCGTGAGCCAGATTGGCAACGATATCGTCACCAGTGACGGCACCACTTTGCTCGGCGCCGACGACAAGGCCGGACTCGCCGAGATCGTCGACGCCCTGCGCTTCCTCGCTGCGCATCCGGAGGTCAGACACGGCGCCATCAAGGTGCTGTTCACGCCGGACGAGGAAATCGGCCGCGGCGTCGACAAGGCCGATCTCAAGCGCCTCGGTGCGGATTTCGCCTACACCATGGACGGCTCGACCGCCGGCACCATCGAGGACGAGACCTTCTCGGCCGATGCCGCGACCATCACCATTGCCGGTTTGGCGGCCCATCCGGGCTTCGCCAAGGGCCGCATGGAAAACGCCATCCGCATCGCGGCGCGCATCGTCGATGCGCTGCCCAAGGACACGTGCACGCCGGAAACCACCGAAGGCCGCGACGGCTTCCTGCATCCGGTGTCGGTGACGTCGCAGCTTGGCGAAGCGAAATTGCAATACATCATCCGCGACTTTACCGAAGACGGCCTGCGGGAGAAGGCGGCACTGCTGGAACGCATGGTGAAGGAGGTGATGCGCGACTTTCGGCGCTCGACTTACAATTTCGAGGTCAAGGAACAGTACCGCAACATGAAGGTCGTGCTCGACCGGCACCCGCAGATCGTCGACAACGCCATGGAAGCGGTGCACCGCGCCGGCCTCAAGCCGGAGAAGGACAGCATCCGTGGCGGCACCGACGGCTCGCGGCTGTCCTTCATGGGCCTGCCCTGCCCCAACATCTTCGCCGGCGGCCACGCCTTCCACTCGCCGCTCGAATGGGTGAGCGTGCAGGACATGCAGGCCGCCGTGCGCACCATCGTGCATCTGGCGGCAATCTGGGAAGAACGGGCTTAAGGAAGTCCCAGCGCCACCTGGCAGACGCCGTCGATCGCGGCGTCCACGCTGTCGCATGGCGTCACGCCCTTGACGCTCGCCGCGCCCAAAAGCCCGAACACCGGCCGGCCGAATTGCAGGCCCAGCGCCACCTCGGAGAGCGTGCCGTAGCTGTCGCCGATGACGACGAGGCAGAAGCCGGCGCGCGCCACGATCGCGTTGCGCGCCTCGCCGATCCCGGTGGCGATCGGTACGGTCACATAGGGATTGGCGGCCGCGGCTTCGGTCTCCGGCAGCAGGCCGATGCTGATGCCCTTCTCGGCCGCAACGCCGCGGCACACCGCTTCCATGACGCCGTAACGGCCGCCGCAGACGACACAGAAGCCAATCCGCGCCAGCGCCGTTCCCACCTGCTCGGCGGCGGCCAGTTGCGCGTCAGTGGCCTCACGCGGGCCGATCACGGCCACGGGCTGGCGCACGGGCGCTCCGGACTGGCGCTGCCGCCACGTTGCCTGCTCCCGGAGGGACATAGCCTCATTGCTCAATTCAGCGGACAATATCTTGCCTCTCGTGCCTAACCGCCGCGATTTCGCCGACGGCAATGATGCAGGAGCATATCGCCATGAGGATCAGCGACAATGCTGCCGCGGCCGGAAAATCCGAGCCGCTCTCCGAGATCATGCTGTAGAGCTGCAGCGGCAGGATGTTTACCTGAGTGCCGACCAGCGCCAGCGCCGTGCCGTAGGCGCCGACCGCCACCGCGGCGATGAGGCAGAATGCGGACACCGCGGTCGGCATGATCTGCGGCACCAGGATTTGCCAGATGACCTGCCCGCGCGTCGCGCCGAGCGACTCCGCGGCGGTGAACTGCGCACGATCGAAATTGACCAGCACCGGCAGCATCAGCATGACGACGCGCGGGATCAGGTAATAGGAGGCAGCAAAGGCCAGCCCCTGCGGCGAAAACAACAAACGCGAAAAAGCGACCGGATCAGCGCCCGCATAAGCAAGAATTTGCGTAATGAAGCCGGCGCGGCCGTAGGACAGGATGAAGCCATAGGCGACGATCAGTCCGGAGAAGGTCAGAGGGAGCGCGATAAAGAACATCATCAACGTGCGCAGCCGATCCGAAAGCCGAGACAGATGCAGCGCCACAACGAAGCCCACCACGAGGGAGAATACCGACGCCGTCGTGCCGAGGATCAGCGAGCCGCGCAGGCCGCCCCAGAACAGGTCGTTACGCAGCACGCGTAGAAACGCCGCGCCGCCGCCGGTGAAACCGTCGGCGGACACGGCAATCAGCGGGATCAGGAAAAAGAAAACGAACACGGCGACGCCGGGCAGCGCGATCATGAGCTGATAATCCCGGCGCATACCGATAGTCCTCCTAGTTCACCGCGGCCTTGGCCCAGCCGGTATCGATTTCCTGCTTCTTGGCGGCGGCCTTCTGGACATCGAGCGGATGCACCTGCGGCGCCGGCGGCAGCTTGTCGACGACGCTGGCCGGCAGCTTCACGCCTGGCACCGAGGGACGCACGAAGCCTTCGGCGAAGATGCCCTGCCCAAAGTCGGTCATGATGAAGTTGAGCCAGAGCTTGCCGGCATTCGGGTTCGGGCCGTTCTTGACGAGGCTGATGCCGTAAGGCGCGGCGACCGAACCGTCCTTCGGGATCACCACGGCGACATTATCCCCGAGACCGTCCGTGTATTTGGCCTTCATGCCGTCGTTCTCATAAGAGATCCAGATCGGGATCTCACCCTTGACGAACTGCGAATACGGCGTGGTGCCGACGACGCGCAGCACCGAACCGGCCTTGTGCAGCTTGCCGAGATAATCGATGCCCGGCGCGACATTGTCGACGCTGCCGCCATTGGCGTAAGCCGCGCCGAAGGTCAGCACCTGGCCGACGCCGGTCGACCGCGGATC
>Ga0180223_1002610_pt1 | contig 10507 bp, 10 predicted proteins | sample eDN5th30CKraftOP_FD_151337 | JGI IMG/M metagenome (GOLD analysis project Ga0180223, IMG submission 151337) | Enriched Organic Plus compost microbial communities from Emeryville, California, USA - eDNA 5th pass 30_C Kraft OP (version 2) (version 2) ...
CCCGGCGCCCTGCCCATAGGCGGCGGCTCGGTGGGCGGCACGGACCAGGTCGCCGCCGGGCTGATCGCCCAGGCGGCCGGCGTCGAGCCCACCAGGCTCAACTACATTCCCTCGCCCAGCGGCGCCGAGCTCGTGCCGCTGCTGGTCAGCGGCCAGATCAAGCTGGCGCTGTCCGGCCTGTCGGAGTTCAAGCCCTACGCCGACCAGAAGCGCCTGCGCATCATCGCGGTGACTTCCGAACAGCGCCTGCCCGGCCTGGACGCGCCCACCCTGAAGGAGTCGGGCGTAGACGTCGTCATCGGCAACTGGCGCGGCATCGTCGGCGCACCCGACATGAGCGAGGAAGGCCGCAAGATGTGGCTGGACCGCTTCCAGAAGCTGCACGCCTCCGGGCAATGGAAGAAGGCGCTGGACGACCATGGCTGGACCGACGCCTACCTGGCGGGCGACGACTTCGCCAAGTTCCTGCAAGAGGAAAACGTCCGACAGGAGAAGGTGCTCAAGGACCTGGGCCTGGTGAAGTAGGCGGGAGACTCCATGTCCACACAGAAGCACGCACGCCGCCCCTGGTGGCTGGGCCTGGCCGTGATCGCCATCGGCGCGGTCTGGCTGCAGCAGGGCTACCAGCTGCCCGAGGCGGGCGGCTACGCCGGCGTCGGGCCGGGCGCCTTCGTCAAGCTGGTCGGCCTGGCGCTGGTCCTGCTGGGGCTGGCGCTGACCGGGCAGATCGCCCGCGGCGCGTCCTTCGCCCCGCAGGAATCCGAAGGCGCGCAGGCCGACGCCCCGCCGTCGCGCCTGGCCCTGGCGCTCGCCATGGCCGGCGCGGCGGCGCCGCTCCTGACCATGCGCGAGCTGGGCTTTCCGTTGACGGCCATGCTGGCCTTCGCGCTGGTCACCCGCGCCTTCGGCTCGCGCCGCCTGCTGCCGGACTGCGCTATCGGCCTGGCGCTGGGGCTGGCCTGCTGGCTGGGCTTCAGCCGGCTGGGCGTGACGCTCGGCGGCCTGCTGCCGCTGGCGGGGTGGTGACATGGACGCCTTCCAATCCCTGATGGCGGGCTTCGGCGTCGCGCTGCAGCCCATCAACCTGATGTGGGCCTTCGTCGGCTCGCTGCTGGGCACGGCGGTGGGCGTGCTGCCGGGCATCGGCCCGGCGCTGACCATTGCGCTGCTGCTGCCGGTGACGGTGCAGATCGCGCCCACCGCCGCCTTCATCATGTTCGCCGGCGTGCTGTACGGCGCCATGTACGGCGGCTCGACCACCTCCATCCTGCTCAACACCCCCGGCGAAAGCGGCTCGATGATGACCGCGCTGGAAGGCAACAAGATGGCGCGCGCGGGGCGCGGCGCGGCCGCGCTGGCCACCGCCGCGGTCGGCTCCTTCGTGGCCGGCACGCTGGCCACGCTGGCGCTCACCTTCCTGGCGCCGGCCATCGCCGAGCTGGCCTTCGTGTTCGGCCCGGCCGACTACTTCGCGCTGATGCTGCTGGCCTTCACGTCGGTGTCGGTGGTGCTGGGCACGTCGCGCGTGCGCGGCTTCATCGCGCTTTTCCTGGGCCTGGCGCTGGGCGTGGTCGGCATAGACGGCCCTTCGGGCCAGGCGCGCCTGGCCTTCGGCACGCCCGACCTGCTCGACGGCATCGACATCACCGTGGTGCTGGTCTCGCTCTTCGCCGTGGGCGAGATCTTCTACGTCGCCAGCCGCTACCGCAGCGCGCCGCCGGCGGTCAACCCGCTGGCCGGCGGCGCCTGGATGACGCGCGACGACTGGCGCCGGTCCTGGAAGCCCTGGCTGCGCGGCACCGTGCTGGGCTTTCCCATCGGCGCGCTGCCGGCCGGCGGCACCGAAGTGCCCACCTTCCTGTCCTACACCATCGAGCGGCGCCTGAGCCGCCACAAGGAAGAATTCGGCAGCGGCGCGATCGAGGGCGTGGCCGGCCCCGAAGCCGCCAACAACGCCGCGGCCGCCGGCATCCTGGTGCCCCTGCTGACCCTGGGCCTGCCCACCTCGGCCACCGCCGCCGTGCTGCTGGCCGCCTTCGAAAGCTACGGCCTGCAGCCCGGGCCCTTCCTGTTCGTCAACAGCGCCGACCTGGTCTGGGGGCTGATCGCCTCGCTCTACGTGGGCAACCTGATGCTGCTGGTGCTCAACCTGCCGCTGGTCGGCCTGTGGGTGCGCCTGCTGCTGATCCCGCGGCCCTATCTGTACGCGGGCATCCTGGTGTTCGCGCTGGTGGGCATCTGGGGCGTGGGCACGTCCTGGGTGGACCTGCTGCTGATGTTCGGCATCGGCCTGGTGGGCTACGTGATGCGGGTCTACGACTTCCCCATCGCGCCGGTGCTGATCGGCCTCATCCTGGGGCCGACCGCCGAGACCCAGCTGCGCCGCGCCCTGTCCATCGGCCAGGGCGACCCCGCCATCCTGGTTTCCTCGCCGCTGTCGGTATGCCTGATCGCGCTGGCGCTGGCCGTGCTGTTCCTGCCCGGGCTGCTGCGCAGGCTGCGGGCCAACGCGTAGCGGCCTGCCCGGCGAGCTACGGCGCGTCGGCGCCCGCTTCGCGGGCTTCCAGCCGGACGACGGCCCGGCAGCCCGCGGCCTGCGCATAGCGCGCCAGTGTGCGCAGCGACGGCGTGGCGCGGCCGCTTTCCAGGCGGGCCACCGTCGATTGCGTGGTGCGCATGCGCTGGGCGAGTTCCGCCTGCGTCAACCCGGCGCGCATGCGCGCGGCGATCAGTTCGCGCGCGACCGAGAATTCGGCGCCTTGCGCTTCGTATTCGGCGCGGGTGTCCGGGTCGGCAAGCAGGCGGGTCTTCAGTTCGGCAAGTTTTCGCATGGTCCCGTCTCCCTGGGTTGGCTTCGGTCGGCAATCAACTGCTGTCGGGCCGCCCGATTCGTCCCAGGCGTGCATAGGCGGTGGCGATCGCTTGCCGCGGCGTCTTCTGCGAGCGCTTGGCAAAGACGTGCAGCACCGTCAGGCGCCGGCCGCTGCTGGCTACGTAGATGCCGCGGACGATCCCGTCGCGGCCGGTCATGCGCATTTCCCACAGCTTGCCGTGCAGCGGGCGGACATGCGGCATGCCCACCTGCTGCGGCCCGAATGCGCAGAGCAGTTCGGCGATGTGCAGGAAGCGCGCCCGGATGTCCGCAGGCATGGCCAGCAGTTCCATTTCCGCCCGGGGCAGCAATACCACGCACCATACCATGCTTATATCTTTTTTGCTATGTTTCTCTGCATTCATTTCCGCCTTCCTCGCGCTTTGCCGGATGCCGCCGCCCCGACATCCGGCCCGGACATGGCGAATGATGGCTTGCGGCAAGGCGATGGCAAGGCCCGCATGGACCGTTATGTCCCATCCTGGGTTCGACAATCGTCCTGATCCGGCGAAACGCGTAGACGATGCGGGCCAGGCGCAGCGCGGGCGGTCTTGCCGGTCTTGCGTTTCTTCCTATGCTTTCTTCCTATACTTCTCGCCGGCCAGGACGAAGGAAAGGGCGGGTGCGGCATGGCGGATACGGCGACGGCGGGAGTGCGGGCGGCGCGGGCCGGGGGGCGGGCCCTGGGCGCGGCGCTCGCCGCGGCCGCGCTGCTGGCGCTGTCCGGCTGCATGCCTTTGCGCCAGCCCATGGGCCCGGCCGTGCAGGCCCCGCGCATCGAGGGCGATGCGCTGGTGGCGGCCGACGGCCTCCGGCTGCCCTTGCGCGCCTGGCTGCCCGAGGGCCCGCCGCGCGCGGCGATCGTGGCGGTGCACGGCATGAACGACTATTCCCGCGCCTTCGACATGCCGGCCGCGCACTGGGCCGGGCAGGGCATCGCCACCTATGCCTACGACCAGCGCGGCTTCGGCGCGGCGCCGCAGCCGGGGGTCTGGGCCGATACGCGGACCCTGGCGGCGGACCTGGAGGCCGCGGTCGATGCCGTGGCCGCGCGCCATCCGGGCCTGCCCATCTACCTGCTGGGCGAAAGCATGGGCGGGGCGGTCGTCGTCGCGGCGCTCGCCGCGCGGGAGGCGGGCGCAAGGGCCCAGTCCGGTTCGCAACCGCCCGGCACGCAACCGTCCGGCACGCAACCGCCCCAGCGCGTGCGCGGCGTCATCCTGTCCGCGCCGGCGCTGTGGGGCCGGCCGGCGATGCCCGTCCTCTACCGCCTGACGCTGTGGGCGGCGTACCGCACCGTGCCCGGCCTGGAAGTGAGCCCGCCGGCGGGGCTGAAGATCGTGCCGTCCGACAACCTGCCCATGCTGCGCGACCTGGCCTGCGACCCGCGGGTGCTCAAGCGCACCCGCATCGACGCGATCCAGGGCCTGGTCGACCTGATGGACGAGGCCTACGCCGGCGTGGACCGCCTGCCGCCGCAACTGCCCGTCCTGGTGCTGTACGGCCTGCACGAGCAGGTGCTGGCGCGCGAGTCGGTCTCGCTGGCGCTGCGGCACTTGCAGGCGCGCCGGGAGGCGGGCGCGCGCGTCCGCGTGGCCGTCTACGGCGACGGCTATCACATGCTGCTGCGCGGCCTGTCGGCCGATGCGGTGTGGCGCGACGTGCAGGCCTGGCTGGACGATGCGCAGGCGCCGCTGCCCAGCCGCGCCGATCGGGCCGCCTGGCGGGAGCATCAGGACAAGGCATCGCTGGCCGCCGAGCGCGAGCGCCTGCGCGAGCTGGCGCGGCCCTACCGCAGCGCGGACGGCAAGCAGGCATGGGCATGCGGGCAGGCGCCGGCGGCGCAGGCCCATGGCGGCGGCTCATGATTCCCGCCGCGTTGCGACTACACTGCCCCACAGCGATCCACCCGTCCCATCAGCCATGACCGCCACGCCCGCCCCTTTCCCCTGTGCTTCCCTGATCCGCGAAATCGGCCGCGGGGCGCGAGGCGCGCGCAGCCTGTCGCGCCAGGACGCGCACGATCTGTACCAGGCCGTGCTGGCCGGCCGGGTGTCCGACGTCGAGCTGGGCGCGGTGCTGCTGTCCTATCGCATCAAGGGCGAAAGCGCCGACGAGCTGGCCGGCATGCTGCAGGCCGTGCACGAATCCCTGTCGCCGGTCGGCCCGCCCCAGGGCGGCCCGGCCGTGTCCATCCCGAGCTACAACGGCGCGCGCCGCCAGCCCAACCTGGTGCCGCTGCTGGCGCTGCTGCTGGCCCGTTCCGGCGTGCAGGTGCTGGTGCACGGCGTCACGGCCGACCCGGGCCGGGTGACCAGCGCGGAAATCCTGGCCGAGCTGGGCATCGCCGCCGCCGACGGCGCGGCCGCCGCCGAAGCCTCGCTGGCCGCGCACGGCGTGGCCTTCATGCCGACGGCGACGCTGTCGCCGGCGCTGGCGCGCCAGTTGTCGCTGCGCGCCGTGCTGGGCGTGCGCAATTCCGCCCACACGCTGGCCAAGCTGCTGCAGCCCTTCCGGCGGCCGGCGCTGCGGCTGGTCAACTACACCCATCCGCCGTATCGCGATACCCTGGCCGAGCTGTTCCTGCAGCCCGATGCGGCCGGCGTGCTGCTGGCGCGCGGCACCGAGGGCGAGGCCGTGGCCGACGCCGCCGTACCGCGCCGGATCGAATGGCTGCGCGGGGGGCAGGCTTGCGTTGTGGTCGAGGCCCAGCCCCGGGGCGAGCGCGGCGATCCGGCCCTGCCGCCGTCGCGCGAGGCCGCGCCCACCGCCGAGTGGATCCGCGAGGCGCTGGCCGGCCGTGCGCCCGTGCCCCAGGCCATCCTGGACCAGGTGCGGGCCATCCGCCACGCGCTGGAGCAGCCCGGCTGAATCTTGCAGAACGTTCCTTGTTGATACAAAATGCGGCATCCGTCCCCATGTTTCATGGGACGCTTCCCAAGGGGCGCGCCCGCCGTGCGGGCAGGCGCGCGGCGCCCCGGAATGCACCGATGAGCGCTCCCTTACCGTCGCTGGCCCAGGTCCACGTGCTGATCATCGACGACCAGCCGGACGAACTGCGCCAGCTGATCGAGATGTTCCGGCGCGCGGGCTGCCGCATCAGCGTGGCCTTCGACGGGGCGCAGGGATACCAGCGCGCGCTGGCCGGCGCGCCCGACGTCGTGCTGATGGACGTGCACCTGCCCGTGCTGGACGGCCTGGGCGCCTGCCGGCTGCTGCAGAACGACCCGGCCACGGCCGCCATCCCCGTCATCCTGCTGGGCGCCGTCGGCGACCTGGACGAGCGCCTGGAAGGGCTGCGCAGCGGCGCCGTGGACTACGTGCCCAAGCCCTTCGCGCCCGAGGAAATGCTGGCCCGCGTGGCCATACACATCGGCCGCATGCCGCGCCCGCAGCGGCCCGTCCCGGCCGCGCCCACGGCGCTGAGCAAGGACCAGGTGCTGGTCAGCGCGGCGCGCCAGTACCTGGCCGGCCACCTGGCCGACCCGCCCGGCCTGCGCCAGCTCGCCCACGAGGTCGGCACGCACGAAAAGCGGCTGTCGCGCGCCTTTCGCGAACACCTGGGGATGACGGTGTACGAGTTCGTGCGCGAGGAGCGCCTGCGCGTGGCGCGCCGCCTGCTGGCCGAGACCTCGCTGAGCATCACCGCGATCGCCGGCGAGCTGGGCTTTTCCAGCGCGGCCAATTTCGCCACGGCGTTCCGCGAGAAAGTCGGCTCGACGCCGTCGGCCTTCCGCGAAGCGGCCCGGCGCGGCGGCACGAGGGCGCGGGCCTGAGGCGCGTCGCCGCCGTCCGCCCATGCCGCCTGCCTGAGCCCGGCGGCTGCCGATGTGCGGCGCGGGCCGCCTGCCGGCATGGGCCGGCCGCGCCTGCCTACTGCAGGTGTGCGATACCGATCTGGTTGCGGCCGGCCTGCTTGGCGCGGTAGAGCGCCTGGTCGGCGGCGGCGTACACCTGGTCGCAGTCCAGCGCGCTGTAGGCGTCCAGCCAGACCACGCCGAAGCTGGCCGTGACGATGCCGGGCCGGGCGCCGGCGCCGGCCGGCGGCAGCTTCAGCAGCCGGATGCCGTCCAGGATCTGCTGGGCGTGCTCCACCGCCTGCGAGGGCGACAGCGCGGTATAGATGGCGGCGAACTCGTCGCCGCCCAGGCGGCACAGGCAGTCGTCCGTGCGCTGCAGCTTGTCCTGGGCCACCAGGCTGACCGCCCGCAGCACGCCGTCGCCGGCGTAGTGGCCGTGGGCGTCGTTGATGTCCTTGAAATTGTCGATGTCGAACAGGCACAGCGCCAGCGCGCCGGAGCGCGGCCGCTCGACCAGGACGGTGCGCAGCCTGTCGTGGAAGTAGCGGCGGTTGTAGGTGCCGGTCAGTTCGTCGGTCAGCGCCAGGCGGCGCAGCTTTTCGTTCTCGACCTCGAGGTCGCGCACCCGCGCCTGCAGCCGCTCGCACACGGCGCCCGAGCAGACGTGCTGGCCGGGATGCCGGAAAGGCGAGTGCGGGCCGGCGTCGCGCGCGGCTCGCATGGTGGGGCTGTTGTCTTCCATCCAGGATCAGGCCGTGGCGGGCCCAGGAAAACTGCGGTGGGCGTGGGGGATGAGGCTTGCCATTCTTCCCCACGCGGCCGGGCGAAGGTTTTGCTGGAAAGGACAAATTCTTTGCGTAACAAGAGTGTTACCAGTATGTCGAAGAGTTGCAATAAATCGCATAACTGACATCAATGCCGGCATCCGCCGCCGCCCCGCCGGCCAGCGCCGCGGGCGGCGCCCGGCCGCTGCGCCAGGACATGCGCTGTCACGGCCGCCGGCGCCCGCCGGCACTATCATGGGACCGACGATTCCGGGACGACAACGCCCGCGACCGGGCAGGGAGACGACCATGACCACCTCCGCGATACTGGGCGCCACCGCGGCGCTGCGCGAATTGCCGGGCTGGCATGCCGTGCGGGGCCGCGACGCCATCGGCCGGCGCTACGAGTTCGCCGATTTCAACGCCGCCTTCGGCTTCATGTGCCGGGTGGCGCTGGAAGCCGAAAAGGCCGACCACCATCCCGAATGGACCAACGTCTACAACCGGGTGGACGTGGTGCTGAGCAGCCACGACGCGCAGGGCGTGACCGAGCGCGACCTGCAGCTGGCCCACTTCATGGACCGGGCGGCCGGGGGCGGGGCGCCGCGGGGCTAGCCCGGATCCGGCAGGCGCTCCAGCAGCGCCTCGCCGTGGCCTTCGATGTCGCGCTCCACTGCGCGGCCGACCCGTTCGGGGTCGCGCAGGCGCAGGCCGCGGATGATTTCCTCGTGGGGATGCTCGCCCGGCATGGCGAAGAAAGGCGGCTGGTAGAGGTAGATCAGCGACGGCCCGGTCTGGGCCCACAGGGTCTCGATGATGGCGATGAGATCCGGCATGTCGCTGGCCGCGTACAGCGTGGAGTGGAAGGCGAAGTTGTCGCGCAGCGTGCCGGCGCCGTCCTGCGCCGCCTTGCTCGCGACCAGACTGCGGTGGATGCGCTCCAGCTCGGCGATCGTCCCGTCGGGGATGCGCGGCGTGGCGTCGATGGCCGCCATGGCCTCCAGCTTCAGCCGGATGGCGCGCAGGCCGCGCAGGCGCTTGCGGTCGAACACCGGCACCCGGATCGACTTGCCGGGGCTCATGTGCAGCACCCGCTCGGACACCAGCTGCAGCAGCGCCTCGCGGATGGGCGTCTGGCTGACTTCCATGCGCTCGGCCAGGAAGCGCAACACCATCGGCGTGCCGGGCGCATGCTCGCCCACCATCAATTCGCGCTTGATGTGGCGGTAGATCGCCGTGGCCAGGTTTTCCCGGGCGGCGGCGGGCAGGGGTCCACTCACTATGCATCCCTCTGGGTAAGGGTAAGCCCTGATGCGTTTCGGCGTGCAAAGCCGTAGTCTGCACCAGTTCTATATTTTATAAAATATAAAGACTGCCTGGGCCGGCCAAGACGGCCCGGCGCGCGGAGACTTGTCTCGCCGGCTTTTCACCTCATTTCGCTTTCCTTTTCCCCTTTCCTGCACATCGAACGGACCCGATAGTGAGCACAACCCTCGACCCCCTCAAGAACGGCGGCCTGATCCACCGCGACACCGTGGCGCACGCCATCGTGCGCGCGCTGCAGCGCCATGGCGTGACGACGACCTTCGGCCAGAGCCTGCCCAGCATGCTGCACCTGGCGGCCGAGGCCGCCGGCCTGAAGCAGGTCGCCTACCGGACCGAGAACGCCGGCGGCTACATGGCCGACGCCTACGCACGCCTGACCGGCCGGCCCGCCGTCGTCACGGCGCAGAACGGGCCGGCGGCCGCGCTGCTGGTCGCCCCGCTGGCCGAGGCACTCAAGGCGTCCATCCCGGTCATCGCCCTGGTCCAGGACGTGGCGCGCAACCAGACCGACAGGAACGCCTTCCAGGACCTGGACCACATCGGCCTGTTCCAGCCGGTCGCCAAATGGGTGCGCCGGGTCGCCGACGCATCGCGGGTGGAAGATTACATCGACCAGGCCTTTGCCGCGGCGTGTTCCGGCCGGCCCGGGCCGGCCGTGCTGATGCTGCCGGCCGACCTGCTGGTCGAGCCGGCCGCGCCGCCGCGGCGCCGGCGCAGCCTGGGCGTCTTCCCCCTGGACCGCGCGGCGGCCGATCCCGCCGCCGTCGAGCGCGCCGCCGGCCTGCTCGCGCAGGCCCGCCGCCCGCTGGTGATCGCCGGCGGCGGCGTGCACATTTCGGCGGCGCATGCCGCCTTGCAGCGCCTGCAGGACGAGGCCCACCTGCCCGTGGCCACCACCGTCATGGGCAAGGGCGCGGTGGCCGAGACCCATCCCCTGTCGGTCGGCGTGGTCGGGTACTTCATGGGGCCGGGCAGCGCCACCCGCCACCAGCGCCCGCTGGTGGCCGAGGCCGACGTGGTGCTGCTGGTCGGCACGCGCACCAACCAGAACGGCACGGATTCCTGGAGCCTGTACCCGGACGGCGCGACCTACATCCACATCGACGTCGACGGCCTGGAGGCGGGGCGCAACTACGAATGCGAGCGGCTGGTCGGCGACGCGCGGCTCACGCTCGATGCGCTGGCCGACGCGCTGGCCCGCCGGGACCTGGGCGCGCGCCGCGCGGCCCGCGCCGGCCTGGAGGCGGCGATCGGCCGCGCCCGCGAGGCCGGGCGCAGCGAAATGGCCGGCACGGCGCACAGCGGCGCCCGGCCCATCCGGCCCGAGCGCATCGTGCACGAGCTGCAGCAGCAGCTGACGCCCGATGCGGTGGTGGTCGCCGACGCGAGCTATTCGTCGATCTGGATAGGCAACGGCCTGACCGCGCTGGCCGCGGGGCAGCGCTTCGTCACGCCGCGCGGCCTGGCCGGCCTGGGCTGGGGCTTTCCCATGGCCCTGGGCGCGAAGATCGCGCGCCCGCAGGCCGAGGTGTTCTGCCTGGTGGGCGACGGCGGCTTCGGCCACGTCTGGTCGGAGCTGGAGACGGCCGCGCGCATGGGCGTCAAGGTCGTCCTGATCCTGATCAACAACGGCATCCTGGGCTACCAGAAGCATGCCGAGAACATGAAGTTCGGCCAGCACACCAGCGCCGTGCACTTCGCGCCGGTGGACCACGCGGGCATCGCCCGGCTGTGCGGCTGCGAGG
>Ga0180223_1002613_pt1 | contig 10501 bp, 7 predicted proteins | sample eDN5th30CKraftOP_FD_151337 | JGI IMG/M metagenome (GOLD analysis project Ga0180223, IMG submission 151337) | Enriched Organic Plus compost microbial communities from Emeryville, California, USA - eDNA 5th pass 30_C Kraft OP (version 2) (version 2) ...
GTGGAGTTCCATCGCGGCCGCCCGATCCTCCACAGCCTCGGCAATTTCGCGATCGAGCAGCCGTCCGCCTTCATGGAACGGCTGACCGAAGATCGCGGCTTTCGCGAGATCAGCCGGCTGAACAAGGGCTGGCAGCCGGGCCGGAAATATATGAACCCGGAGGAAACCCGCCATAGCGTGATCGCGCGCCTGACGCTGGGCGAAGGCGATGGCGGCGAGGTCGGGCTGACGCTCGTGCCCTGCCGGATCGACGATGAGTCCGTGCCCCATGCGCTGGGGCCGGGCGCGCCCGCCGTCCGCGACCTGCTCGACTATCTTGTGCAGATCACCGGGGAGGCGGGGCTCACGACCGGCTATGCGCTGGAGGCGGACGGCATGATCCGCGCCTTTCCCTCAGAATAAGGCGCGGATTTCCGCCCGGCGTTGCGACTGGGACGGGATGGCGTCCGCTTCGGGATCGTCGATCGGCTGCGCGCCGGTTTCCCAGCGCGTCTCCACCGGCATGCCGGGCAGCAGGCGCCGCATGGTTTCGGCGATCGCCTCGGCCCTTTCCTTCGCCACTTCCGGCCGTTCGGCGATGGTGCGGCCCGACAGGGTGACGGGGTCGGTCGCGGCGAAGCCGGTGACGACCAGCTTCTTCGGCCTGGCGGCGCGGATCCAGGTCACGGCATTGTCGATCAGCCAGTCGTCATATTGATAGACGAGGAAGTCGCGGTCGAACTCGAAATAGACCGGGAAGACGCGCTCCGCATAGGGGCCGGGCGGCGTCCTGCGCGGCACGAACAGGGGGTCGATGTTCCGGCGCGGCAGCACGAAGCGCCGTCCCGCATAGCCTTCCGCCGGGATGAGGTGGCGCGGGCAGGGCGTGTCGAGGCGGGAGGTGCGCACCGCATTCAGCACCTTCGCCCCGCAGGCGGCGGCCGGCTCGTCCGAAACCCGGCCCTCGACCAGCACCTCATAATTCCAGTCCGGCTTATAGGGGCTTTCGCTGACGTCGTAGCGGATGCCGGTGGCATGGTCGTCGGCCAGCCAGCAGCCCGATTTCCGCCCCGCATCGGTGTCGCGGTAGATGGGGCAGGAGATGAAGCGGACGAGGTCGCCGGTCTGTTGCGCCTGCGCGGAAAGCGGGGCGGCGAGGGCGAACAGCAGGGCGGGAAGGACCGGTTTCATAGCACGCTCATGAGGTTGACGAGATCCTGCTTCTCCTGCTCGGTATAGCCGATGGAATAGCGGCGCTCATAATAATCGACCACGCCGCGCAGGTCCCTGGCCAGCCCGTTGGAGAAATAGGGCGCGCGGGCGGAAAGGCCGCGCATCGATTGCAGCGTGATCTTGCCGACATCCTCGCACCGCCCGCTGGTGAGGGCGAAGCCGGGATCATAGGTGTGGATTACCCGGCCATAATGCGGATGCGGTCGGCCGAGGCAGGTGATGCGAAACAGCGGCAGGTCGTTCCACGGGTCGGCGAAGGGCAGGGTGGTGGTGCCCAGGTCCACCTGACCCGGCGCGACGTCATTGCCCATCTGCGTCATGTTGTGGCAGAAAACGCAGCTGTTGCGCACCGGATTGCCGAAGCCGACGCGGCTGTTGATCCCGGCCGAATCGGTGATGAGGAAGGTCTTTTCGCGAAACACCCGCGCGCCGCGCGCGACCGACTGGCGAAAGGCGAGCTGCTGCGGCGTCAGCTTCGCGGCCTCCTCGGACGAGATTTTCTCCCACCCGGTGAATTCGCTCCACACCGGCTCGCCGATGCTGCCGAGCGCGCCCGCCTGCGAATCCCGCAGGCGGGCGGGACCGGCCCTGGCCCCGCCGGTGTCGACCGCGCCGCCCGTCTTGCTGAACTGTTGCGCGGTGAAGATGCGCAGCTCGAAATCCTCGATCCGCTTGCGCTGCGCGGGCGTCAGGCGTTGCAGCATCTGGAGGTGGCTCGACGCCGCGTCCTCCATCTGGAGGCGCAGGCTGCCGGAGCGGTTGTCCGCCATCAGATTGCCCGACTGCGGCAGGCCGCTATCGGGGTCGAGCGGCAGCGCATAGCCCTGCTTCGGGTCGAACGGGAAGCCGACGGCCAGCAGATATTTCATGTTCGCCACCGGGCGCGGGCGGCGGTAGACGGAGATCTTGCCCGCTTCGGGGCCGTAGTGCGGGCCGCTGTTGCAGCCATTGGGATCGCGCAGCACCTCGATGCGGAAATCCGGCGTGACCGGCTTGCCGTTGAAGCTGCGCACCGGCCAGGGCCGCTCGATGCGGATCAGCCCGCGCTGGAGCAGCAGCGAATGCGATTCCGCCTTGTCCTGTGGCAGGGTGGGGCAGTTGGAGCCGTCATAGGCGGCGAACAGCGGATCCTTGCCGCCGCTGCGCTGCCACTGGCGCTGGGCGCTTTCGACCGACAGGCTCATCGCGTCGGACGGCTGGTGACAGGTGACGCAGGCACGGCCGGTGGGGCCGAGCGGCTCGAAAAAGGGATGCCCCCTGGTTTCCATCGGCCCGCCCACCAGCAGCGTGCGCAGCGTGCCGTGCCCGTTGTCATAATCGAGGCTGGCGGGAAAGACCCGCCCTTCCCCCGGCGCCCACCAGCGATCGGGCTCCTTCTCCCCATGCGCGTTGACGGAGAGGGTGAGCGCCAGTCCCAGCGCCCCCGTTGCGGCGATCAGCGGGAACAGACCCGTTCGAAAGGATTTCTTGCCTGTCATTTGCTCGTCTGGACCCTTGTTTCCGGCCTGCCGCCGGGGGGTGTTGCCGGGGCGGCGTGTTCCGGCCCTGCCGGTCACGCCGCCTCCGCCGCCGCGATACTCGCCCGCGTCAGAGCGGGCCGAGCTTCACGCGGACGCGCGCGCCGAACTGGCGCGGCGCGCCGTAGATGATGCCGCCATCCGCGCTCGACGCATTCTGCACCTGCGACGCGATGTAGAGCTTGTCGAACAGGTTGGTGACGAAGCCCTCGATCAGGAAGCGCTCATTGGGCTCCAGCGTCGCGCGCAGATCGACGATGTCGCGGCCCGGCACGATGGTCGCCACCGCCGGGAAAGGCGTCGCATATTGGCTCGACACGTGCGACCACTGGACGCGCGGCGTCAGCGTCGCATTGCCCAGCGGGATCGCATATTGGATGCCGCCGTTGATCGTCCATTTGGGGGCGAAGGGCAGGCGGCGGTCTTCGGGCACGAAGTCGTCGGCCGTCGTCGGCGTGGCGGACGAGGCGCAGCGCACGCGGTCGCCGCCGGGGTTGTTGGTGTTGTTGAGGCAGATGGACTGCGCGAACTTCGCATCCAGATAGCCCACGCCCATGTTGAAGGCGAGCGCGTCGAACTGGCCGGTGACCTCCAGTTCCGCGCCCTTGGAACGGGCGCTCGCCGCGTTCTGGGTGACGGGCAGGCCGTTGAACAGGCTGGAGAACTGGATGTCCTTGTAATCCGAATAGAAGATGTCGCCGTTCACGCGCAGATGGCGGTCGAGCAGCGAGGTCTTGAAGCCCAGTTCATAGACGGTGTTCTCTTCCGGCCCGAACGGCGCGACGCCGGTGGACAGGTTGACGCCGCCCGCCTTGTACCCGCGCGAGGCGGTGGCGTAGAGCGTCACATTCTCGGTCGGGTAGAAATTCACCGCGATGCGCCCGGTCAGCTTGTCCGACTTCTGCACGTCGGTCGCACCGTTGCGGGTATAGACCTGCTTGTCCTCGGAATAGCGGGCGCCGACGATGAACTCGATCGCGTCGGACGGCTTGTAGTTGATCTGGCCGAAGCCCGCCTTGGTGGTGTTGGTCGCATCGGCGAGGATGGTCGAGGTCGACGACACGAAGGTCACCGTATTGTTGTTGTCGCGCCGCTGATCGAGCCCGACGTCGCCATGCATGTAGAAGGCGCCCACGACCCATTGCAGCGGGGCATTTCCGGTCGACAGCAGGTTGGTTTCGGCGATGAAGATCTCATGCGTCGTGTTGATCAGGCTGACGCGGCCGGTGTTGGACGCAGGAGGACGCGGCAGCGCGGTGTCGGTGCGGTCGCCGTCCGCCTGGTCGCGGGTATAGGCGTCCTGGTAGGAGATGTTGGTGCGCCACCGCACCGCGTCGGACAGGTCGAGCCTCACTTCGCCCGAATAGCGGTTGCCGACATTGCGCAGGAAGGAAATCGCGTCTTCCTTGACCACGCGCGGGCCGACGGTCGGCAGCAGCGTGCGGTTGGTGACGGCGTTGTTGTCGCTGTCGTTGTTGAAATGCTCCCAGCGCAGGTTGATGCCGAGGCTGCTCGAAGGTTCGATCAACAGGTTGCTGCGGAAGGCGTAGAAATCGACATTGCCCGGATTGCTGGGGCTGGTGCCGATCTGCTTCGAGAAGCTGTCCCGTTTGTCGTAGATGCCCGCCACGCGCAGCGCGACATTGCTGGAAATCGGCACGTTGACCGCGCCGATGGTGCGGAACTGCTCATAATTGCCGACGGTTTCCTCGATATAGCCGGACAGGCGCGAGAAATCCGGGTCGGGGGTACGGACATAGAGCGCGCCGCCGGTGGAATTCTGGCCCGTCAGCGTGCCCTGCGGGCCGCGCAGCACCTCGACCGAGGAAAAATCGAAGAAGGAAAAGCCGATATATTGCTCGTTCGGGATGAACACGCCGTCGATATAATAGGCGACGCCGGTGCTGGAGGTGGGGGCCGACTGGGCGATGCCGACGCCGCGGATGTTGATGAAGGTGGAGCGGTTATAGGTGTTGATCGCGACCGAGGGCGCCACCTGCTGGATGTCGCCGAGATTGGCGACGCCCTTTTCCTGAAGATCATCGCCGGTGAGCACGGTGGCGGAGATCGGTACCTTCTGGAGGCTCTGCGTGCGCCGCTCGGCGGTGACGACGATATCCTGAAGGCCGCCGGAGGACGCATCGTCGGCGGTCTGGGCCAGCGCCGGAATGGATGCGCTTGCAAGCAGGAGGGTGAGGGTGGAGCGTGTGACAAATATCTTGGAAATCATGGCTTCGTCTCCCTGAAGCGGCTGTGCTTTTGTATCGGGAGCGCCCTTATCACATATGAAAGCACTTGCATAGCCCGATTGGCGGCATCCGTCAGCGCTTCAGCGCGCCCAGAAAGGCAAGGCCGGTGGCCAGCGCCAGGCCGATGGCGAGGCGCAGCGGATCGATCGGGGAGAAGGCGCCGAGCGCCATCATCCCGGCCCCGCTCGCCAGCATCTGCACCGCTCCGGCAAGGCTGGCGGCGGTGGCGGCCAGCCCTTCCTCGGCGAAGATCACATTGTTGATCGCCGCCGGGCCGGCCAGCCCCGCGCCGACGCCGAGCAGCAGGATCGGCGCGATGAACGGGACCGGCCCCTCGATCCCCAGCAGCGCGAGCCCCAGCGCGATCAGCGCGCCCCCGGCGCAGAAGGCGGTGCCCGCGACCAGCGCATCGCCGCGCCGCTCGATCGGCGCGACGAAGCGGGTGCCGACGATGCTGGCGACGGCGATGCCCAGCAGGCACCCGCCTGCCTCCGCCGGGGACAGGCCGAAGCGGTCGATCAGCAGGAAGGAGGAATTGGCGAGGAACATGTAGAGTCCGCTGCTCGCCCCCGCGAGCGCGGCGGTGGTCAGCAGGAACTGGCGATTGGCGAACAGGCGGCGATAGCTGCGCAGCAGGGACAGGGAGCGTTCCTCACCGCTCGCGCCGCCCGCCGATATGCCCCGCCGCTTCCGCGCGGTTTCGGGCAGGCGGCGCCAGGCGGCGGCAAAGGCGATGACGCCGCATAGGCCGAGCAGGGCCAGCACCGCGCGCCAGCCGATCCATTCCGTCACCGCGCCGCCCGCCAGCGGCGCCAGCGCGGGCGAGATCATCACGATGGCCATCAGCGTCGCCTGCTTTCCGGCCGCCTCGCCGCGCGGGAAGAGGTCGCCCACCATCACCCGCGCGGCGACGACCCCGGCCGCGCCGCCGACCGCCTGCATCATTCTGGCCGCGACCAGCATCGGCAACGCATGGGCGGCGGCGCCCAGCAGGCCCGCCAGCGCATAGCCCGCAAGCCCTGCGAGCATGACCGGTCGCCGCCCGTAGCGGTCCGCCAGCGGCCCCGCCAGCAACTGACCCCCGGCGAGCCCCCAGAGATAGATGCTGATGGTCCATTGCGCCTGCGTCGGCCCGATGGCGAATTCCGATGCCATCAGCGGCAGCGCGGGCACCAGCATGTGGATCGCCATCGATCCCATCGCGGCGATCGCCGCCAGGATCAGGATGGTTGCCTGCCCGCGCGGGCGGCAGAAGCGCGCCGTCATCTCGCCGCGTCCGTCATCCGATTTCCCTTCGCCCATGGTGCGGCCTTTCCCCTCTTCGCGCCGATGATGGTAGCGCTTTCATAAGCGGGCCGGGGCAAATGTCCAATCCCGATCGAGGTCTTGGCCATCTGGCGGGGCTGTCAGGCGCTTTCGCGGGCGATGAGGCGGAAGCCCACGTCGACGATATTGTCCCTGTTGTCCGATCCGTCGCGTTCGCGCCCGATGGCGGCGATCGCCTCGCGCGCGATGCGGGCGCCGTCAATGTCGACGGTGGTGATGGTCGGGCGCATCTCACCCGCCAGAGAGGCGTTGCCGAAGCCGATCACCGCGATGTCGTCGGGCACCTTCAGCCCGGCGAACTGCGCCTCGACGATGATCCCCTGCGCCAGATAGTCCGACCCGCACACCACGACATCGGGCATCGGGTCGAGGCGGCGTATCTCCGCGAAGGCGCGCCGGGCCTGGCCGAAGCGGGACGGGATGGCCACCGAATCCTGGGTCGGCGTGGCGCCGCCGCCCGCGATCCATTCCTCGCAAAAGCCGTCGCGCCGCAGCGCCGCGCGCTTGCCCTCGGCGGTGATGATGTGCGGATGGCGATAGCCGCGCGTCGCGAGGAAGCGGGCGATGTCGCGGCCCACCGCGCGATGGGAGAAGCCGATGGCGATGTCGATCGGATCTTCCGGCAGTTCCCAGATCTGGATGAAGCGCACCTTGCTCCGCCGCAGCAGATCCTCGGTTTCCGCATCCATCGGGCCGGTCGAGATGATCGCGTCCACCCGCCTGCTGAGCGCGGCCATGATCAGCTTGGCGGTGCGCTCGGTCGACACGCCGGTCAGGCCCAGCATCACGTTGGTTCCGGCTGCGGCCAGTTCCTCGGCCATATTCTCGATCGTGTCGTTGAAGATCGAATCCGACAGATGCGGGATCAGCACCGCGACCAGGCGGCTGCGATTGGAGGCGAGGCCGCCCGCCAGCATATTGGGGATGTAGCCGATCTCATGGATCGTCGCGCGGATGCGTTCCGCCGTGGCCTTGGCGACCACGTCCGGGTTGTTGAGGAAGCGCGATACCGTCGCGCTGGATACGCCGGCGCGCTGGGCGACGTCATCAAGAGTCGGCTTTCGTTGCGTATCGTCCAAGCTTTGCTTCCGTTTCCCGGAGGTCCCCTTCGCGTTGTGATACGCAAAGGCCGGGGATTTGCAAGCTCGTCAGTGGTACAGGCGCGTCAGTCGATCCGGCACCCCTCGAAGCGCAGCGGCACGGTGACCGCACCCACTTCGGGCCAGCGCGTCATCCTGATCTCGCCGTTGAGTGAAAAGCCGGTGGTGCGGGCCAGCAATTCCTCCAGCGCGATCTTCAACTGCAACCGGCCCAGCTGTGCGCCGGGGCAGTTGTGGGGCCCGCGCCCGAAGGCGAGATGGTCGCCGATATTGGGGCGGCGCAGGCGGAAGCTGCCAGCATCCTCGAACACCGCCTCGTCGCGGTTGGCCGACGCATAGACGAGGGCGATCGCCTCCCCTTCCGCTATCGTCCGGTCACCGAACCGCACGTCGCGGTTGGCTGTGCGCGCAAAGCCGCGATAGGGCGAATAGAGACGCAGAAATTCCTCGACCGCATCCTCGATATCGGCCGGATTGGCGCGCAGCGCCTGTTGCAGATCGGGGTGGCGGGACAGGTGCACCGCCATATTGCCGATCATCACCATCGGCGCGACGATGCCGACGACCAGCAATTGGCGCACGGTGCCGACGATCATCTCGTCCGGCAACGGATTGCCCGCGCCGTCGCGCGCCGCCAGCAGCGCACTGGTCGGGTCGTCCTCCACCGGCAACGGGTTGCGCCGCCGCTCGGCGATCAGTTCCCGCGCCATGTCGTAGAGGCGCAGGCTGGTCGATTTCATCTGCTCCTCATTGTTGAGGTGGACCGACAGGATGAAGGCGCGGCCCGCATCGTGCAGGGTTTCGAGCGCGCGGTCGCGGATGTTCATCCATGCGCCGAACACATGCACCGGCAGGTGCGACGAGAATTCGCCGCAAATATCGCCTTCCCCCCGCGCGAGCAGCGGGGCGAGCAGGTCGACGGTGATCCGCCGCACCGCCGGTTCCAGCGCCAGCGTCTTTTCCCGCGACAGCAGCGGGTTGAGCGCGCGGCGATAGGGGGTGTGCTCGGGCGGGTCGAGGTGGAGCGGCGGGCGCCGCCCGGTGAAGGCGACCTTCGGGATCACATTCTGCACCGAGGTGATGAAGGTCGAAGCGTCGCTGGCCGCGCGCTTCACGTCCTCATAGCGGGTCAGCGCCCAGAAGCCGCCCCATTTGTCCGTATGGGCGACCGGGCATTGCGCGCGCAGCCTGTCGAACTCGGCATGGGGGCTGTCGAAGCTTTCCTCGACTTCGGGATCGAAATCCGAATGGTCCTGCCGGTCGTTCATGGATGATGATGCCTGATGCCTAAAGGTGTAACAATCGTTCCTTGCATAGCGGCCCGGCCGGGATATTGCAAACGCTTACAGTGCAGATTTTGCAGATATTTGAGCAAGCCCGGCTACGTCTTTTGACGCTGCCTCCCTCCTGCCGCCCTGATTTCGAACGATTCCGGCGCGGAAAACGGAAATCGGGAAGAGTCGGAGGCATGGCTCTGTGGATGAAAGCCATTGCACCGGCCCTGTGCACCCATCATAAATCATACCGCCCGCACGGAGCAAGCCGTGCGCAGGAGGCTGGCAGGTGCTTGGGCAACAGCAAGGAGCGTCGATGCATTTATCGTATCAATCGATGCGGTAATCGGCTTTGATGGATATCGATCCCGCTCTTACCAAAGCCGGCAGGCGATCTCATCGCACGACTGAAACTCTTGCATGGTGGAATGATATGAGCGGGATGAATCCGGCCGGAATGGCGAAGCAGATCGGCAGCGGCCTTTTGTCTTTTCCTGTCACGCATTTCGACGGGGACCAGGCTTTTGCCGAGGGGCCCTATCGCGAGCATTGCGCCTGGCTGATGGAGCATGAGGTGGCTGGCCTGTTCGCCGCCGGGGGTACGGGCGAATTCTTCTCCCTCGCGCCCAAAGAGGTCGAGGCGGTGGTGAAGGCCGCGGCCACCGAGGTCGGGGGCAGGATCCCGCTGCTTGCAGGTTGCGGCTACGGCACCGCGATCGCCACCGACATCGCTCGCCGGGTGACGCGCGCCGGGGCCGACGGCTTGCTGCTGCTGCCGCCCTATCTGGTGGGCGCGCCGCAGGACGGTCTGGCCGCGCATATCGAGGCGGTGTGCCGCGCGACCGATATCGGCGTGGTCGTCTACAACCGCGACAATGCGATCGTGAACGACGAGACGCTCGCCCGGCTGTGCGAGCGCAACCCCAATCTGGTGGGCTTCAAGGACGGCGTGGGCGATGTCGAACTGATGACCCGCATCCGCGCGCGGATGGGCGACCGCCTCACCTATATCGGCGGCCTGCCCACCGCCGAGACCTATGCCGGTCCCTATCTGGAAATGGGGGTCACCACCTATTCGTCGGCGATCTTCAACTTCATGCCCGCCTGGGCGGTGCGCTTCTATCAGGCGGTGCGGGCGCATGACGCGGATCGCATCCTCGAAGGGCTGCGGAATTTCGTGCTGCCCTATATCGCGATCCGCAATCGCCGCGCGGGCTACGCCGTATCCATCGTCAAGGCAGGGATGCGCGCGATCGGACGTCCGGCTGGTCCGGTGCGGACTCCGCTGACCGACCTCGACGACCGGGAATTCGCCGATCTCACGGCGCTGATCGAGGCCAATGCCGATTGGGGCAAGGGCGAATGAGCCTTTCGCCCGACCTGTTCATCGCGGGAACGCGGCGCGCGGGCAGGGGCGATCCCGTCCATGCGGTCGCGCCCGCGACCGGCGAGCGGATCGGCCCGGCCTTCGGCGGCGCGACGGCGGAGGATGTGGCGGATGCCTGCGCGGCGGCCGCGGCGGCGTTCCGGCCCTATCGCGCGGCCGGTCTGGAACGGCGCGCCGCCTTTCTGGAAGCGATCGCCGAGGAGATCGAGGCGCTGGGCGATACGCTGATCGAGCGCGCGGTGCTGGAAACCGCGCTGCCGCCCGCCCGCATCCTGGGCGAGCGGGGGCGCACCGTCGGCCAGCTGCGCCTGTTCGCGCGGGTCGTGCGGCAGGGCGACTGGCAGGAGGTGCGGATAGACCCCGCATTGCCGGATCGCCAGCCCGCGCCGCGTCCGGACATTCGCATGGGCCGCATCGGGCTGGGCCCGGTCGCGGT
>Ga0180223_1002616_pt1 | contig 10492 bp, 7 predicted proteins | sample eDN5th30CKraftOP_FD_151337 | JGI IMG/M metagenome (GOLD analysis project Ga0180223, IMG submission 151337) | Enriched Organic Plus compost microbial communities from Emeryville, California, USA - eDNA 5th pass 30_C Kraft OP (version 2) (version 2) ...
CATGGACGCCATCGCCGAGGCCGCGCCCGGGCCGCTCCGGCTGGAGTCGGCCTACTACTCCGGACCGCTGGCCGAGGCGCCCGCGACCGTCGCCGCTCCTGCCGCCGCGATCCGAGCGACGCTGCGCCACCTGGGCGCGGCCCCCTCCGGGGTGCGCGTCGTCACGGACAGCACCATCCCCGCCGAGCGCGGGCTGGGCTCCAGTGCGGCGACCGCGGGGGCGATCGTGCACGCCCTTGCCGACCTCTATGACCGCAGCCTCTCGCCCTCGGAGCACTTCGAGCTCGTCCAGGTCGCCGAGCGCGTGGCGCACGGCAGCCCGAGCGGGCTGGACGCCGTGGCGACGGACGCCAGCCATCCGGTCTGGTTCCAGAACGGGCTGTCCTCCGAGCTGCCCCTGCGCATGGGCGCCTGCTTCGTGATCGCGGACACCGGCGTGCGCGGGCGCACCAAGGACGCCGTCGCGGATGTGCGGGCCCTGCTGCGCTCGCGTCCGGTGTGGGCCGGCGAACGCATCGACCGGCTCGAAGGGCTCACCCGGGAGGCCGCGCGCGACCTCGCGGAGGACCGGCCGGCGCAGCTCGGCGCCCGCATGTCCCAGGCGCATCTCGCGTTGCGCGAGCTGGGCGTGAGCTCCCGCGAGCTGGACCGCCTCGTCGCGGCGGCCGAGGCCGCCGGTGCCCTGGGAGCGAAGCTCACCGGCGGCGGGCAGGGCGGCTGCATGGTCGCCCTCGCCGCCGACGAGGACGCCGGCCGCCGCATCGCCGCCGCGCTCCAGTCGGCCGGCGCGACGCGCAGCTGGGTGTACGACACGCTGCTGTCCCCGGCGTGAGACGGCTGAGAACGGTGCGAGAGCGGTGCGAGCGATGAGACGGCCGGCGCGATGAGCACGAGCGACGGGCGGGCCACCGCGGTGGCGCACAGCAACATCGCCCTGGTCAAGTACTGGGGCAAGCGCGACGAGGAGCTGCACCTGCCGGTGACCGGCAGTCTCTCGCTCACCCTGGACGCGCATCCGACCACGACCACGGTCGTCTTCGGCCGGACCGCCGGCGACGAGGTCGTCCTCAACGGCGAGCCGGCCACGGGGCGGCCCCTCGAGCGGGTCCTGCGCTTCCTGGACCGCGTGCGCGCGCAGGCGGGGCTGGACGCGCCGGCGCGGGTGAGCTCGGAGAACACCGCCCCGACGGCGGCCGGGCTGGCCTCCTCGGCGGCGGGCTTCGCCGCGCTGGCCGCGGCCGCCGCCGCCGCCGCGGGCCTGCGACTCAGCCCCCGCGAGCTGTCCGTGCTCGCACGGAAGGGCTCCGGCTCGGCCGCGCGGAGCGTCTTCGGCGGCCTCGTGCTCTGGCACGCCGGGGAGGACGACGCCTCCTCCTACGCCGAGCCGGTGGACGCGCACGGCCTGGACCTCGCGATGGTGATCGCGCTCGTGGACGCGGCGCAGAAGGAGGTCGGCAGCGGCGAGGCCATGCGCCGCACCGTCGCGACATCCCCCTTCTACCCGGCTTGGGCCGGCGCCTGCGCAGCCGAGCTGGAGAGCATGCTCGGCGCGATCGGACGGGCGGACTTCACGGCGATCGGCGAGCTCGCGGAGGCGAACGCGCTGCGGATGCACGCGACCATGCTCGCGGCCGTCCCGCCGGTGCTGTACTGGGCTCCGGGCACGATCGCGCTCCTGGCGGCGGTGCGCCGTGCCCGCCGCGAAGGCCTGGAGTGCTACGCCACCATCGACGCCGGCCCCAACGTGAAGGTGCTCTGCCGGGGCGCGGACGTCGGCGCCGTCCGCGACGCCCTGCGCGCGGCGGTCCCGGAGGCCTCGTTCACCGTCGCCGGACCGGGCCCCGGCGTCCGGCTGCTGGAGACCTCGGCATCCGCGGGGGGCGCATGATCGAGGGCAGAGCGCCGGGCAAGCTGTTCGTCGCCGGCGAGTACGCGGTCGTGGAGCCGGGGGAGCCGGCCGTCCTCGTGGCCGTCGACCGTTTCGTCACCGTCCGGCTGGCCGAGGCCGCGGAGGGCCAGGGCCGGCTCAGCACGGCCCGTGACGGCGGCAGCACGCTCAGCTGGTCGCGCGGCGCGTCCGGTCGGCTGGAGCCGGAGGATGGGAGCGCGCCGTTCGCGTATGTCGTCTCGGCGATCCGTGTCGTGGAGGAGCTCGCCGCGGCCCGGGGCATCTCCCCGGCGACGTTCGAGCTGTCGATCGCGAGCGAGCTGGACGACCCTTCGGGCCGCAAGCTCGGCCTGGGCTCCAGCGCCGCTGTGGTCGTCGCGACCGTCCGGGCCGTCGCGGCCCGCTACGGGCTCGCCCTGCGGCCGCTGGAGCTCCTGAAGCTCGCCCTGCTGGCCACCTGGGCCGTCCATCCGCTCGCCTCGGGAGGCGACGTGGCCGTGAGCGTGTACGCGGGCTGGATCCGCTACAGCTCCCCCGATCGAGGCCGGCTGCTCGGCGAGCAGACCCCGGTGGCGCAGCTGCTGCAGCGGGACTGGCCGGGGCTGCGGCTGCAGCGCCTGCGACCGCCGCGGCAGCTGCGCCTGCTGGTGGGCTGGACGGGCGAGGCCGCCTCGACCATCGACCTCGTGGGCGCGGTGCAGCGCGGCAGCGGCGGCGAGACGAGCGCGGGCTACACCGCCTTCCTTGCGCGCTCGCGCGGCTGCGTGCAGGCACTGTGCGACGCCTTCGACGCCGACGACCTCGCCGGAGCCCAGGACGCCCTCCGCGGCGCGCGGGCCGCGCTGCGCGAGCTGGCGGCGCAGGCGGGCGTGCGGATCGAGACGCCCGCGCTGACGCTGCTGTGCGACAGCGCCGAGCAGGCCGGAGCGGCGGGCAAGCCCTCCGGCGCCGGCGGTGGGGACTGCGGTATCGTGCTGGCCGGCGCCGACACGGACGTCGAGGCGCTGCGGCGGCTGTGGCGCCGCAGCGGGATCGTCCCGCTGGAGCTGTCCGCGCACGAGGCGGAGCCCGCCGAACGGGGAGGCGAGGGATGAGCGCATCGCGCAAGGACGAGCATGTGCGCCTCGCCGAGAAGCTCGGCGGCGACGTCCCCAACGACTTCGACGAGGTGCGCTTCGTGCACCATGCGCTGGCGGAGGCGGACCGGGACGCGGTGTCCCTGCGCCCCTCGCTGCGCTCGCTGCGGTGGGATCTCCCGCTGTACATCAACGCGATGACCGGCGGCAGCGAGCGCACCGGCCTGCTCAACGGGGAGCTCGCCGAGGTGGCCAGGCGAACCGGCCTGCCGATCGCCTGCGGATCCCAGAGCACCGCGCTGCGCGACGCGAGCGCCCGCGAGAGCTTCACCGTCTTGCGCGAGCGCAATCCGGAGGGCTTCCTGCTGGCGAACGTGGCGGCGGGCGCGAGCGCGGAGGAGGCCGCGGAGGCTGTCGAGATGATCCGCGCGGACGCGCTGCAGCTGCACCTGAACCCCGCGCAGGAGATCGTCATGCCCGAGGGCGACCGCTCCTTCCGGGGCCGGCTCGAACGTATCGGCGAGGTCGTCGAGGCGATGGATGTGCCGGTGGTGGTGAAGGAGGTCGGCTTCGGACTGAGCCGGCGCACCATCGAGCAGCTCGCCGAGGTGGGGGTGCGGACCGTGGACGTGTCCGGCACGGGCGGCACGAACTTCGTCGCGATCGAGAACGCGCGCCGCGAACGGGGCGACTACGACTATCTCGCCGAGTGGGGGCAGTCGGCGGTGGCCTGTCTTCTGGACGCGGCGCCGCTGGCCGACCGGGTGGAGCTGCTCGCCTCCGGCGGGGTGCGCCAGCCGCTGGACGTGGTGCGCTGTCTCGCCCTCGGCGCACGGGCGGTCGGGCTGGGCGGCGGCGTGCTGCGCCCACTGCTGCGCGACGGCGCCGACGCGGTCGTGGAGCTGCTGCAGGGATGGCTGGCGCAGCTGCGGGATCTCACCGCGCTGCTGGGCGCCGAGTCGATGGACGGGCTGACCCGCACCGATGTGCTGCTCACCGGCTCGCTGCGCGAGTTCTGCGAGCTGCGCGGCCTGGACCCGCGGCTGTACGCGAACCGCTCTCGCTGAGCCCGGGCCGCCGGCGGCCCGGCGCCCGAGGCCGGCGGCTCGGGGCAGCGGCCGGCAGCGGCCCGGCGGCGGCCGCCTCTGACCTACCCTGGAAGGCGACATGGCGCATCTGCTCGGGGCCGAGGCCCTGCACCTGGAGTATCCGACCCGCGTCGTCTTCGACTCGGTCACGGTCGGAGTGGAGGAGGGCGACCGCATCGGCGTGGTCGGCCGCAACGGCGACGGGAAGTCGAGCCTGCTCGCGCTGCTCGCCGGGCTGCGCAGCCCCGACGGCGGGCGCGTGACCGTGCGCGGCGGCGTGCGCGTGGGGGTGCTCGGGCAGGCCGACGCGCTGGCGGACGCCGCCACCGTCGGCGGCGCGATCGTCGGCGAACGACCCGAGCACGAGTGGGCCGGCGACCGCCGCACCCGCGAGGTGCTCGCGGGCCTGGTCGCCGATCTGGACTGGGATGCGCCGATCGGCGCCCTGTCCGGCGGTCAGCGCCGACGCGTCGACCTCGCCCGACTGCTCGTAGGCGAGTGGGACGTGCTCATGCTCGACGAGCCGACCAACCACCTGGACGTGGAGGCGATCGCCTGGCTGGCCGGGCATCTGAAGCGGCGCTGGCCGGCGAACGCCGGCGGCCTGCTCACCGTCACGCACGACCGCTGGTTCCTCGACGAGGTGTGCACGAAGACCTGGGAGGTGCACGACCGGGTGGTGGAGCCCTTCGAGGGCGGGTACGCGGCGTACATCCTGCAACGCGTCGAGCGCGACCGTCAGGCCGCGGCAAGCGAGGCGAGGCGGCAGAACCTCGCCCGCAAGGAGCTCGCCTGGCTGCGCCGTGGTGCGCCGGCGCGCACCTCCAAGCCGCGCTTCCGCATCGAGGCGGCCAACGCGCTCATCGCCGACGTGCCGGAGATCCGCGACAAGGTGCGGCTGCAGTCCCTCGCCGTCTCCCGGCTCGGCAAGGACGTGGTCGACCTGCTGGACGCCTCGGTCGCCTACGAGGGGCGCGAGGTGCTGCACGAGGTGGAGTGGCGCATCGCGCCCGGGGAGCGCAGCGGCATCCTCGGGCCGAACGGCGCGGGCAAGTCCACCCTGCTCGGCCTGGTCGCCGGGACCGTCGAGCCCACGGCGGGCCGTGTGAAGCGCGGCAAGACCGTGCGCGTCGCCACGCTCACGCAGCGGCTGGACGAGCTGGCCGAGCACGAGCAGGAGCCGGTGCGCTCGGTCATCGCACGGCTGCGCACGAGCTACACGATCGGAACGGGCTCGAAGGCGCAGGAGCTGACGCCAGGACAGCTGCTGGAACGCCTCGGCTTCTCCTCCGCGCAGCTGTCCACGCCGGTGAAGGACCTCTCCGGCGGGCAGCGCCGGCGCCTGCAGCTGCTGCTCATCCTCCTCGACCAGCCGAACGTCCTCATCCTGGACGAGCCGACGAACGACCTCGACACGGACATGCTGGCGGCGATGGAGGATCTGCTGGATTCCTGGCCGGGGACGCTTCTCGTGGTGTCGCACGACAGGTACTTCCTGGAGCGCGTCACCGACCAGCAGTTCGCGATCCTCGACCAGCGGCTCCGGCATCTGCCGGGCGGGGTCGACGAGTACCTGCGGCTACAGGCTGCGTCGGATAACATTCCGGTCTCGGCACAAAAAACCCCAGATCAGAAGCTATCTTCCGCACTCTCCGGTGCCGAGCAGTGGGCCGCCGAGAAGGAGCTCGCCTCCCTGGAGCGCCGCATCGAGAAGCTCCAGCAGCAGGCCAGAGATGCCCGCACGAAGCTCGCCGATCTCGACCAGTCCGACTACCAGCTGCTCGGCACCGAGATGGCCAAGATCACCGCCTTGGACGACGAGACGTCCGCCCTCGAAGAGCGCTGGCTAGAGCTGTCTGCCCTATTGGGGTGATTGGTTGCGACCTAACGTTGGCGCGCAACAACACAGCCAACATGTGCCGACTCTGCAGCACTGGTTACGGCTATTTCGGCGGTCATCCGATCGCAACTTTCGCTCGCGAGCGTTATGCAGATGCGAGATACTGTCGCCCCGTAAGCAATGCAATCTGGAGATCTCGAACCTTCTCGATCATGGCCAGCACCCGATCGGCTGAGTCGATGACGCTGTCAGCGTCAGGGAAGCTGCTCTTACCGTGAGCAACGATGTTTCGCCTGTCGCAAAGAACCGAGTCAATGAAGGTTCGAGAGAGTTCGAACTCTTCTGCCGACAGCCCAAATCCCGTCAGAATCGACTGAAAATACTGATATCGAAGATTGTCGTGAGTGCGCACCAAGTCATCGCGCCGAAGGTGAAGTCGAGGACTTTCCTGCCCTCGGGCAAGTTCGACGAGGCTTGCGCGTGCCTCTGGATCGCCCGATGTAAGTCGTAATAGCAAGTGTCTAAGATGCGCCACGACAAACTCATCGGCAGCGTCGCTGATCTTTGGTTTGCGTCGGATTATTGTGTCAGCGAGTTTGTCGAAGGAGGACTTTATATACCCCTCCCAATGCGCATATGACATCACTGCCAGCGCCCTCGAAGTCGCTCGCGCGCGTGGTGATTGGGGACTTCTTGAGGCCTCTCGAACTTCGCCCTTTAGTACGTGAAGTTCGGTCCTTCGCCAAGTTACCTCTTCGTCCAGATAGTCCTGGAACTCACTGTCGGTCAGAGTCTTCATGCGCTTGCAAAGAACTCACGTCCGCTGTTGACCATGCGGGGGAATCGCTTTCGCGAGCTAATTCCGCTACCGGAATTGGCTCGGAATGTGGGGTCAGACCAGGTCGAACGAATCCGATCTGCCAGAATCTCTGGTTTCTGACCTTCCCAGAAGGCGATGTTGCTCGCTACGCCCGAGGTGATGAATTCGTAGCTCGAAATTGAGAACGCCCCCAGGTGTCGAGAGCCGTCATACCTGCGGAACGATTCGGATCCCAAAGATCGGGACAGGAGATCGAAGGTCCGACGGAACAGATCAGTGTCTAGGAATTCGATGCCAGCCTCGGCGCGGAGCTTCATCCAATCCGTGAGGTAAGTTCCGAATTCATCGGAAAGCTGCTCGTTTCCACTGGAGTATTCCAATTGGGCGAAAAAGCGCAGAACAAGTTCTGATTTATACGCCGCATTCTCTTTTTGTTCAGATACGGAGATGCAGTCATTGAACGATCCGTCCTGCGTCAATTCAGAAAGCACCAGATATGCTGGCCTGTTGACCATAATGAGTAGACAGTTTCGCGCTTCCTGAAGCGAGAGAGTAGAGCCGGCATTTAGCCTTTGGAAAAGGTCAAATTTGGCGTTAGGGTCTGATTCTCTTTTGATGATCGAGAAGCTCAGTTTGGCCCGCTTAAAGTCTCGTTGGAGGCGATCGTCAAGATTCGAGGTGGCGTCGGGTGTGGTGTCGGACCACCCGATTCCTTCCAATTCGCGGAGGTATTCGCCGCCAACGAGCGCGGAGGCGGGTTGCTGATTGCCATCCTCGTCTTTGTACTCACCCACAAATTCGAGAATGGTGGACAGGCGCTGTACACCGTCGATAACGTCCCATACTCCGTCTTCGCGCTGTGCGACGAAAACCGTTGGAATTGGAATCCCCAAGAGAATGGATTCGATCAATCGCGACCGCTGGTCGATGTCCCAGCGGAAAATGCGTTGAAATTCGGGATGGATCTCGAGATCGCCGTCACGGTATAGCGAAATGACCTCACCAATGGACATGCTGTAGGCGTCGGTACGGATCTCCCTTGCGCGTTCCACCACGCGGTCATACAGGTCGGTCATCTCTTGTCTTCCTTGAACGTCTCGTTGTGGTGTCCGCGGCCTAAAGCGGCGGCCTGTCTTTTCCAACCGTAGCCGGGCGAGAGGGCGAATCGTGGCGCGATCTTGATCCGCCCAGTGTGGAACCTGCCGCCCATCTGTGGTGCCTTCTCGATGCGGATGTCGAGGAGGGTTTTCAGGAGTCGGCGTTGCTCGACGAGGTCGAGGTTCTTCCAGGCTGTCTCGATGGCGTCGGCTTCGAGGAGGGCGGCGATGTTCTCGTCGGTGACCGGTGGGACGGCGGCTTTGCTGGCCTGTTCGATCTGCGGGGTGAGGCGTTGCTCGACGTTGGAGAGCATCGACAGGCTGATCCGTCCTTCCGTATACTCCTTTGCGGCGTCGTCGAGGCGCTGCCGGAGCTCGGCGACGAGGGCTTGGGCTTCCTTGACGCGGTCGAGCCATTGTTCTTCGGGGTCGGAGAGGATGGCGAGGTTCTCGGGTGTGGAGAGCCAGCCGATGAGGACGGCGGTGACGTAGGTGTCGGTGCGTTCGACGTCGATGCTGATCTTGCGGCAGCCGGTGTGCTGGCAGGCGTAGTTGTTGCGCACGCTGCCGTCCTTGCGCGGGATCACGCCGAGGAAGCGCACGAGCGGGCGGCCGCAGTATCCGCACTTGGCGATGTGGGACAGCAGCCATTTGGGGTGGCTGTGGTTGTCCTCCTCTACGTAGCGGACGCGGCGAGCGGAATCGTTGAGGATCTGGTTGACCTCCTCCCATCGCTTGACCGGGAGGATCGGGGGCCAGTCGGCTTCGCCGATGATCTCGCCCCGGTAGACGCGCAGGCCTGCGATGGTGGGGTTCTGGATGATCTGCCGCAGCGTCGCGTTCATCCACCCGCGCGAGTGATCGCTGGTCGGCTTCTTCGGCGTCGGCACGCCCTCCCGGTTCAGCCGGGTGATGATCCGGTTGACGGGGACACCCCGCATGATCTCCTCCACCGCGGTGCGGATGAGGCATGCCTGGACGGGGTCGATCTCCTGCCGCAGCAGTACCCCGGTGGTCGTGTCGTAGACGCGCCGGTACCCGTAGGGCAGCTGCCCGTGCGGGCGCCCTTTCTGCGCGTTCAGCCTGACCGTGCGCAGTTGGCGCTCCCGGATGGTCGCGGCGTCCTTCTCCGCGGTGAGGAACTCCAGCCCCATCATGAACGCGTCGTCGCTGCGGGAGAAGTCGTAGACCCGTCCCTTCGTCAAATACAGCACGCCTGCCTCTTGGCACGCCGCCCGCAACTGCACATACGCCGGCATCTCCCGTCCCGCCCGTGACGGCTCCCACGTCACGAACGCATCGAACGACGAAGAGCGGATCAGGTGCAACGCCTCCTCGAAGCCCTCCCGCTCCCTCGTGCGCCATTGCGAGGCGGAGCGATTCGCGTCGGTGATGACCTTCCCGACCTGCCAGCCCTGCTGCTCGCACCAGGCGCGGCAGTCGGTCTCCTGGTCGCCGACCGAGCGCTTCAGGTAGAGGCGATCCATCGAGGCCCGGGTGTAGATGAGTGCGGTTGTAGTGTCCATGTGAGGTAGGTGCGCTTTCTGTGTCAGCCCCGAAGATGCTCGACGAGCCGACGAACGACCTCGACACCGACATGCTGGCGGCGATGGAGGACCTGCTGGACTCGTGGTCCGGGACCCTGCTCGTCGTCTCCCACGACCGGTACTTCATGGAACGGGTGACCGATCAGCAGTACGCGATCCTGCCCGGTCCCGACGGGGCGGGGCGGCTCCGGCACCTCCCCGGCGGCGTCGACGAGTATCTGCGGCTGCGGGCGGAGCCTGCACGGCCCGGCGCCGCCACTGCCGCACTGGACGGCTCCGAGGGCAAGCAGCAGACGACGCTCTCCGGCGCCGAGCTGCGCGCCGCGCAGAAGGAGCTCGCCTCCCTGGAGCGCCGTATCGAGCGCCTGCAGCAGCAGGCCGCGGATGCCCGCGCGAAGCTCGCCGACCTCGACCAGTCCGACTATCAGCTCCTCGGCGCCGAGACGGCGAAGATCACCGCAATCGACGACGAGGCATCCGCCCTCGAGGAGCGCTGGCTCGAGCTGTCCGCCCTGCTGGACTGACGTTCAGCGCGGCAGGCGGTCGCACCCGGAGGGCCGCAATGCGACGGTCAGCGTTCACGCCCCGGGGATGAGCGTGTTGAGCGCCCACACCATGCCGTCGGCCTCGTCGATGTACTCCTTCGCCACCTGCCCCCAGGTCCAGGTGCTCGCCTGCAGGTGCTGACCCATCGCCACGACGTCCCGGTAGCAGCGCTGCAGGCGCCCGGCCCGCAGCCCCGTGCCGCCGGATTCGCGCATCGCCAGCTCACCGTTGGCGATGTTCACGTCGTGCATGAGCACGGAAGCCGCTCGCATGTTCGTGAGGTCGCGGCGGGTCGCGAACTCGCCGCGGTCCATGCGCTCCTGCGCCTCCGCGAAGGCCTCGTACATGTAGGCGCGGGCGCTGCGATAAGCGCCCTCGGCCTTCCCCAGCGCCGTCATGAAACGCGGGTCGTCGGCGAGGCGCGTGCCATTGCCGCGCGGCTTCCTGGCATACGCGACGAGCTCGTCGAGCAGACGGCGGCCCGCCCCGGTTGGGACGACGCAGTGCACGGACATGACCCAGCCGGTGAAGCCCAGGAGCTTGGCCTGACCCTGCCCGCCGAGGGTGACGGTGAAGGCGTCGCGGCCCAC
>Ga0180223_1002618_pt1 | contig 10492 bp, 21 predicted proteins | sample eDN5th30CKraftOP_FD_151337 | JGI IMG/M metagenome (GOLD analysis project Ga0180223, IMG submission 151337) | Enriched Organic Plus compost microbial communities from Emeryville, California, USA - eDNA 5th pass 30_C Kraft OP (version 2) (version 2) ...
GCCGCCGCGGCCGTGTAGGCGCGCAGCGCGGCTTGGCGGGTGGGGAACTGGGCGGTCTGCAGCTGTTGGGCTGCCAGCCAGCGCTGGGCGGCGTGCGGGCGGGCGTTGCGCGCGTCGGTGCGCACGCCGAGCATCCACGGGCTGCGCGGGTGAGGGTCGCGGCGGGAGACGGTGATGTAGGTGCCGTCGATCCACCACCAGGCGCCGGCCCCGTCAGGCCCGGCGACGTCGCCTTTGGTGAGGGTGGGTGCGGTGCGGCGTGTCACCGGGCTAGTGCAGGCGCTGGATGTCGGTGATGGTGGCCGGGTCGATCAGCCGGGTCTGACACCAGCTGACGCGGACGTTCAGACAGACGCGATGGGTGATCGGGCAGGCCTCCTGGCCTTCATAGACGCCTTCGGTGGTCCGCGTGCTGATCGGCGAGAGCGCCTGCTGGACGCGGATGCGCTCCCCGGCGTTCATCGGTCGGCGGCGGGGTTGGGGAACAGGGCGGCCAGGCCGCGCAGGCGGGTGATGGGGAGGGTGCCCATGGCGAAGTTGTTGTCGCGGTCGCGGACGGTGACGCGCATGCGCTCACTGTTGGGGTGCATGAGGAACGTCAGGTTGCCGATCTGGGGGTCGCCGGCGACGGCCAGCGACAGGCGCTCGCGCAGCGTGTTGACGCTGAGGGACGGGGTGGTGACCCCGTCGAAGGTGACGATCACCGAGCCGCGGTCGTTCTCGTCCGGGGTGACGACGAGCGGGGAGGGGATCCCGTCGATGTCGTGGAGGTTGATGGTGTTGCTCATGGCAGCACACTATCCGCCGGTGGCGCTTCCCTCGGGCCTGTGTCAGATCGGTGCTGCCGGGTCAAGGGGGTGAAGGGCACGACGGTCTCTGATATGCGGGGCGAGGTCAAGCTCGAAGACTCTCAATAGTGGCCCGGAATTTCAAGGTGTACTCAGGGGTAAGCTGAGCTTGACGGCGGAGGAAAGGGCGTCTATGGTCGTCCTCGCAGCAGGGGGCGGAGAGGTGGTCACGACGACGGAAGGAGCCTGGTTTGGACGTCAACGAGTTCGAGTTCAGCATTGGTGAGGCGGCGGTTCTGCTTCGGCGGCGACCGCATACGATCAGGTCTTGGGGGCGGATGGAACCGTCTCCGCCGCGCGCGCTGCTCGGCGACCGCGGACCCGACGGGCGGCGCCGCTGGACGCGGGCGCTGATCGAAGGCGCGCAGATCTGGCTCGTCGGCACAGGCTTCTACCAGGGCCGGGCGACGGCGCGGCAGCCGATCTCGGCGGGCAAGGAACGGCGGGCGCGCCGCGAGTACTACGCTGGCCGCCGCGACGCCTGGCGCGAGCACGTGACGCAGTTAGAGGAATGGGAGCGGGAGGAGATCCCCTCAGTCCGCGACGAGCTGCTCGAAGCGCTCGATGCCGGCGGCGACGAGTTCGAGGTCGTCGCGATGAGCCGGGACGTCGCCGGCCGCTACGGCCTCAGCCGGGAGACGGTGCTGCTGATCATCGATCTGATCTTCGCGCAGCGCCTGGAAGCGGATCCCGCCGGTCCGGCCGCGCTGGCGGCCTGACGGGTTGGGCGATCCTGGGTCTAGATGCCGGCGAGCGTGTCGGCCCACTTCGTGTGGAAGGCGATCTGTCGTTGCGCGTCGTTGAGGGTGCCGGCCAGCTCGCCTTGCCCCTCGGGGCCGGTGATCAGCCATTGGAGGGGGCGACCGGCGGGGCGGGTCACCTTCCATGATCCGTCCTTGCTGGTGTAGGCGCCGGCGCGGATCTTGACCAGGTCGGGCAGCGGCCTGCCGGGCGGAGGCGGTTCCAGGGCGGCGGCGGCCGCGTAGGCCCGCAACGCTAGCGTGCGGGTCTCGAACTCGGCGCCGGCCAGCTGGTGGCGTTCCAACCAGCGGAATTCTTGTACGGCGCGGAGGCTGGGCGCCCACAGCTCCCAGAACCGCAGTCCTGTGTTGATCGGCTGGGTGACGCGGATGTCGGTGCCGGCGATCACGTACGCGGTGCGCTTGCCGGAGCGCAACACCCGCAGGCGGGGAAGACGAGCGCCGCTCATCGTCGCCGCGCGGTTGTGCGGTCGCCGAGGGTAAGAGCCTCGCTGGCCTTCGGAGACAGCGGGATGGGCATGCTGGCACGTTATCCGCCCACATCCGTCTCCCCTCGTGCTCACGCCCGCGTCTGCAGCCGCTTCAGCGCAGCGTCTTAAGCAGCTGTCAGCGGTAAGCTGCAGCGCCGCGGATCTGGCGGGTTGCGTGCCGGCTTGGTGTTCGCCGACGGGGCTGGTAGCGTCGACAGCGTCCTGTTGTGTGGGCCGGAAGGAGCCCGTTGTGAGCGAGTACCTGCTGCTGGTCATCCCCGAGGGCAGGGAGTGCATCCGTGACTTCCCCGACGATGAGCGAGCGACGCAAGCAGCCGATCTGCTGGCCGCGGCGGTTGGCGCGCCGGTGCATGTGTTCCGCCTCGACGAGGAGGAGGCGTTCCACGTCAGCCGTCCCGACAGCGGGGACGCGCAGCCCGCGGGCGCTACTGGGGCATCGGGATGATCCGGTAGCCGAACGCTTCTTCGGCGTCGGCGAGCAGCTGCGGGTCCAGCTCGGCGACCTCCGGCTCGGGCAGGCCGAGGCTGGCGATGGTCTGCTCGTCGGGTGCGCCGGCGGGCCCGAACAAGGCGACGCTGGTGAGCTGGCCGGCGAGGTCATGGCTGGCGTGGTAGAGGATCCCGTCCGTCTGCCCTTGGAGGGTGTCGGCGAGCGTCTGAGCGGGCTGGTAGTCGCCACCGCTGGTGAGCGCGGCGGTGACGCCGGCGCTGAGCGCTGAGCGTTGGGTGAGATCTGCGACGGTCAGCGGGGCGAGCAGCGAGATCGTGGCGATCCGCCGGGCGTCGATGTCCTCCCGCGCGATCGTCGTGGGGGTGCGGTAGCTCTCGACGAACGCGCCCAGCGGGGTGGTCGACCAGTAGCAGGCGCCGCGGCCGGCGGTGGCGGTCGGGTTGAACCGCCCATCAGGAGAGGTGTCGAAGAACCAGGTGCCGTTCTCGGCGCGGTGGATGCGGTACAGCCGGGTCAGCTCCGGCAGCTCGTTGCGCGGCAGCGCGCCCGGGGCGACGGTCACTGGGCGGCGCGATGCGCGTCTCGGCGAGCGGCGACCAGCACCTGATCGGCCTGCCCGCCGCGGATGGCGCTGACGGGGTCGTCGGCGTCCAACTCGGGGTGGCGGGAGGTCAGCCAGGACAGCGCCGTCCACGGCGACATCCGCCCCTCCTCGACGAGGATGCGGTGGGCTGTGGCGGCCTGCTGGCGCTGCTCAGGGTCGAGGTCGAACTGCCAGGCGGGGTAGCGCCACTGCCCGCTTTGGGTCTGCACGGCGATGATCCGCGCCTGGCCGGCGAGCGTGTTGACGCGCTGGCGAGTGACGCCGAGCGTCTCGGCGACGTCGCGGGTCTCGAACAGCGTCCCGGTGCGCTGCTGCCAGGCCTGATCGGCGACGGCGATCCTGGCGGCGCGGCGGACCGTCTCCTCGTCCAGCGGCTCATCGCCCACGAGGGCGGCGATCTCTTCGGCGAACGCGGCCCCGGCGCCGCGGAACGCCGCCGCCTCGCGCAGCAGGCCGGCGAGCGCTTCCAGCTCGCTGGCGGCCCGCTCCTCCAGCGTCGCCGCCGAAGGCGCGCTGGCCACGCCGCCCGATCGCAGATCCGCGATCAGCTCGGCGCGGCGCTCAGTATTGGGATCTCGGAGCTTGTCCTCCCACACGAACCTGTCCGCCGCCTCGCCGAGCGCGACTGTTCTTGCCCCCGTCCGCGCGGCGCGGGTCTGGCGGACCGTTGAGTCCGGCGTCTTCTTACTGGCGCGGTTGCCTGGCATGACACTGATTGTACCGGGTCAGGCAACTCCGGCAACCCGAGGCGGGTTCAGGTGCGTTTGAGCAGCTGCGGGCGGCGTTTGAGGATCTCGGGGATCGCGTGGCGGGCGGCGGCGAGGGTGGCGACGTCCTGGGTGCCGTACCCGGGGATGCAGATCCTCCAGCCGGAGTTGGGGTTGTCGACCTTGCGGCGCACGTACAGGCCGTGGGTGCCGGCGACCAGGAAGCTGCTGCCGGGGTGCTGGCGTTCGAGACGGATCGGCGCGACGTACTCGGGCGGCGGAATGATCGCCGCCGCGGCCGCGTAGGCGCGAACCGCTGACCGGCGATCCGGGAACGGCGCCCCGCGCAGCCGGTTGGCTTCAAGCCAGAGCTGGGTGTCGCCGATACACGACGCGCCGATTCCGTACTGCACGCTGATCCGCCAGCTGCCCGTCGGCAGCCGCGCGATCCACAGGGCGGTGTTGGGGATCCCCCAGCGGCCCGGCCGGATGCGGTTCAGCGCGGGCACGCTCATCGCAGCGCTTGCAGCAGCTCTTCGTCGCGTTGGCGTCGGCGGGCGGCGTCACGCAGCTCGCGCTCGGCGCTCCGGCGGGCGTTGCGCAGTTGAAGACGACGCTTGAAGCCCATGGGGATCGTCCTATGCGGCCGTCTGCTCGGCGGAGAGGCGGTTGGCGAGGTTGATGGCGTCGTCCTTCCAGTCGCGGTTGCCTTCCACGGTCCGGGACGGCCAGGCCTTCACGTTGTAGGTGCCCATCTCGCCGGTCTCGACGTAGAAGCGCCCATCCGGGGTGATGTAGAGCGGGTTCATTCTCTTGATCCTTTCTACATGCACCTTATCCGCGGCTGCGGAGACGCCAACCGGCCTCCCGCTCCCTCGCTCGCGGGGCCGCGCGGCCAGGGTGAGATCAGCCGGGATCGGTCCCGGTCAGGGATGCCCGCAGCGGACGAACGTCGAGAAGTCCGTCTCGCTCGGCGAAGCGCGGACGTTGAGATCCCAGGCGACCCGGTCAGGGACCGCACGCGGGTTGCTGCGGATCGGCCGGGTCCAGTAGGTGCAGGGCTGCACGCCGCCGCCTTGGACGCGGATGACCTTCCAGCGGGTCGAGTGCCCCGATCCGCGTCGCAGCACGCCGGAATGGTCGTAGTCGGGCCCGGACACGGACGCCCACGCGTAGCGCGGGTCTGCGGTGGAGACCTTCACCCGTCCGCGCCACTGGCACGGGTAGCCCTCCTGGACCGGGGCGATCCTTGTGCAGGTGCGCATCGCCGCGCGTTTGATGTGGCGAAGTTCGCTGCTGGTCGGCTTGCGAGCCGCCTGGGCGGCCGGCGTGCAGACGCCTGCGACGGCGATGATGGGCAGGAGAGCTGCAACGGTCGCGATACGCATCGCGGGCGACCGTACCCGGCCGCGGCCGTCCAGGCAACCGGCGCGTGGCTTCGCGGTGACTCCCGGTCGAGGGTAGGTTCAGGGGTGAGCGCGGGGTTGCGGCGAGTCGGCGAGTTCCAATGGGCGATCGAAGGCACCCCGGTGTTCCTGTGGGGCGAGCACGGAGACTGGACGGTCGGGATCGCCTCGCTGGACCGCATCTCAAACATCTCCCGGTGGGCGGTCGACAACGGTCTCTATGACGTGCGGTTCCCGACTCGCCGTGAGGCGGCGCGCGCGGTCCGCGCCGCGCTGGCGGTCGATCCGCTGCCTGAGCTGGTGGCGGTTGATGTCCGCCGGCACGCCGGCGGCTGGTGGCGATCCGCGGACGGGCACTACGTGTTCGAGCGCGTCCATCTCAACGACGGCCTCGGCTGGCAGGTCCGCGACGTGCGCGACGGCAGCTACGAGCTGACCGCGACCTTGTTCGATGCGCGGCTGCTGGCCGCGGCGGGAAAGCTGATGGCCGCCGACACCGACCCGTTCTCGCCCCGCGCCGGCGCGGGCCGGGCCGCGTCCGCGTTGCGCCCGTAAACGACGGCGCGCAGGCTCAGAGCCTGCGCGCGTGGGAGCCGGTGCGGCTCAGAGGTAGTAGGGCGCCTTGGTGATCTCGCTGGCGTCCAGCGCGGCGTTCAGGCCGGCCACGGCCTGGCGGAGGCTGGTCGCGTCCAGCAGCACGACCCCGCAGAAACGGAACAGCTTGCTGATCGGCGTCCAGGTGATCGAGCCGTCGGGGCGGACGTGGGTGCGCTCGATCTGCAGGTAGTGGCGGCCCTTGTGCTCGACGGTGACGAGCGTGAAGGACCGGTTGCCGTAACGCTCCTCCATGGTCGCGGCGATCATCTGGTTGCCGCCCGCGCGGTGGGCGATGTCGGCGAAGCGGTCGAACAGGACCGTCGGAACGGTATCCCCATCGTTGGTGACCGTCAGCTCGGCGGGGCCGCCGGTGATCCGTACGAAGGCCTCGCCCTTGAAGTCGGGCTCCAAGGTCAGGCCGATCGTCGTCTTCTCGAACTTCTTGCGGCCCATCATCAGCGCGGCGACCCGAGCGGAGGGGCGTAGCAGCTGATGCTTGATCGGGGCGTCCGGGTTGGGGTTGGGGTGCATCAGCACTCCGGCGGGAGCGGACTGGGCGGCGTAGGTGTCGGCCTCGAAGTTGCCGCGGCCCAGGGAGGCGGTCACATCGGTGATCGTGGTGCTCATGACCTCACGTTATCCGCTGAGCGCGTGTGGGCGTCAGCCGGCGAGGGCGTGGTCGATCTCGCCGGCGTGCGACCATCCGGCGCTGTTCCCCACGCCGCGTCGAGAGATGAGGCCGCATCGGCGGTCTGATGCAGGAACGCGATGAACTCGTCTCTGGCCCGTCTCGTTGAGGCCTGCTGATCGAGAACCGCAGCTGTGCTGCGGCAGTCGGGGCCGAGCGCGCGTGACCGTGCGAGCCAGTGATCGATGCGGCGCAGATCCTCGCCGCTGTGGGAGGTGGCTGTCAGGTCCGAGTGCCGGAGTCGCGGGCGCGGGCGAGCAGCTGGGCCTGCATTCGCTCACGCTCCTGGAAGCTGGCGATCTTCGCGCGCGCATAAGCGAGGGTGGGGGCGTCGGCGTGCCGGGGCCCGCGGATCCTCCATCGGGCGACGCCGGCCGGGTTTCGCCGCACGATCCAGCGGCCGTCCTCGGTTTCGTAGTCGGCGCCTCGGCGCACCAGCTTCACCGGGGCCAGCGTGGTTGTAGGCAGCGGGTTGATCTCGACGGCCGCGAGGGTCGCGCGAACAGCCTTTTCGAGCGCGTCGAAGATGACGGGTTGGCCGTCGGCGTGCAGCCCCATCTCGTTCAGCCACCGTTCCGTGGCGTCGTCGCGGCGGCCGTGGTAGGTGTAGGCGCTGACACCCCAGCCGCCTGGATGGCCGGCGCCGCTGTGGCGGTGGAAGCGGATGTGGTGCCCGCGCAGCTGCCAGGTGCCGCTGCCGAGACGGGCGAGGATCTGACCGCTCACGCGGGCAGCCCAGCCGCACCGGGGCTGCGGGTGGCGCGCAGACGGCCGGCTCGACGGGCGACCGTCGAGCCGTAGCGGCGCCAGGCCGCCCCGAACTCCCGGGAACGGTTAACGCTGACCCGACGCCAGGGCGTGATCAGCAGCGGCGTTCCGCTATGGGAGGCGCTGCGCGCGACCTGGACGAACGGTGCGATCCGGACCACATGGAAGACATGGCCGTCACGCTCGCTGACGTGGATCTTCCCCGCGACGGCGGCGTCGTTGAAGATGCGGTCGATCGTGGCGCGCGCGTCACGCAACTGCCCTCGGGTCAGCGATCCTGTCATGACAGCAGCTTATCCGCTGTCCGTGGCTTGGCCCTACGTTGCGACCGGAGTTACGGGGCGAGCCTGCACGAGCTGCCCGTCGCGGTCGGCGGCCAGCGCCGCGGCGAGGATGCGGTCATGATCGAAAGCGAGCTGGCCGAGCTGGCTGATCGGATGCCAGTCCAGGCCGAGGGTCTCCTTGACGTCAGCGACAGCCTGGGCGCCGAGGTCGCTGCTGATGCGCGCGGCGAACGCGACGCTGATCACCCAGCCGCGCGGGTCTCGGCCGGGGTCGGTGAACGATCCGATCTCGGTGACGGTGGCCGGGTCGATCCACAGGCCGGTCTCCTCCCCCAGCTCTCGCACTGCGCCTTGGCGGGCGTTCTCCCCCGGTTCGACGAACCCGCCGGGGATGGCCAGACACCCGGCGAACGGGTCGCCGGCGCGGCGGACGAGCAGCACCCGGTCCTGCTCGTCGATGAGGATCATGTCCGCGGTCAGCGACGGCCGTTCGTACTCGTAGGTGAAGCCCATACTTCCACTGTATCGCGCCCATCAGACTAAATGGGCGTTCTGCCTATATTGTGGCGGTTTGGCGTTCCTGCCGGTCAGTGGCGGGTGGCGGCGCGGGCGGCGTCGAAGCTGATCCGTCCGGCCTGGTATGCCGCCCAGACTTTCTGGTCCTCGGTCTGTGGGATCTCCTCCCCGTCGGCTCGGCGGGCGGCGTAGGCGACTTCGAGGTTGGCGATCAGGGCGCGGCGGGTGCGAAACGCGTTGGCGTAGATCCCCTCCGCGCGCAGCCAGCCGCGCAGGTCATCGTCGTCGCGGGGATCGGGACTGAGGGGATGCCAGTCTTTGGCGTCGGCGAACCATCCGCCGTCGCGCTTGCAGACATACACAGGCGCGAAGCCGACTTGGAAGGCGCTCTGCTCGCCTCGGGCGATGAACGGGCCGATCCGCACGCAGGGCATGTCAGCACGCTATCCGCGTGTCGGCTCGCGCTGCCGGTCAGTTGCCGCGGGATTGGCGGTGGATGCCGACGATGCTGTCGCGGACGATCAGCAGCTCGTTGTCGCCGAGGGTGCGCAGCCGCAGGGCGGGCAGGCCGGTGCTGGTCAGGTCCGCGGGGTTGAGCATCTCCCCCGCTTCGCTTGCCGGCGGCAGGTCCGGGTTGGGGACGCGGAACTGCACCCACACGCGCGCTCCCGCCGGGATGCGATCCCACTTTGCGGGGCTGACCTGGTAAAGGCTCACTCGAACTCCTCGGGGATGATGTCGATCTGCTGGGCGCGGCCGATGAGGATCGCGGCGTCCAGCAGCGTCTCGGTGTCGGCCAGCTGCTCCTCGCGACGGCAGATCATCCAACCGCCGCCGGACTTGGCCTGGATGGTGAAGGGCGGGTCGCCGTCGGCGGTGTGGAGCCCGGCGCGGACCTTGCGCAGATCCGCGATCGGCGCGGTGTTGGGCGGGGCGGGGCTCAGCGCGTGCGCGGCGGTGATCTGCCGGCGCGCGGCGGTCAGCGAGGGCAGATGCACTCGCCAGAGGCGGTTCTCGATCAGCCAGCTCTTGGCCGCGTCGGATTCGCGGTCGGTCTGCCAGCTGCCGGCGTGCCAGGCGCCGGCGGCCTGGATCACGCCGATGCTGGTGCCTTCGAGGATCCACCAGCCGTTGCTGGCGCGCCGCCAGCGAGGATCCTTCACCTTCGACCTGCTCACAGGATCATCCCCTCGGGCATCTCGCGGCGGGCGGTGATCGCCATGCCGACGTTCAGCAGGGACCCGCAGGTCAGGAAATGCTCGCCGTAGGCGTACAGCTTCCAGCCGCTGTCGTCGCGGCGGATCTCGATCTCGGGGCTGCCCGCGACCCGGTAGTCGCCGGCGCTGATCTTGATCAGCTCAGCAGGCTCGGTCGCCGAGACGGGCGCGGGATCGATCGCGTGGGCGGCTTCGACCGCTCGGCGCAGAGCGCTGAACGTCGGGAAGTGCGTGTTGTGCAGCTGGTGGTCCAGCATCCATTCGCGGACCTGGTCGCGGGTTTCGCCGTAGCTGGTCGCTCGCCAGATGCCGCCCTTGCGAAGCGCCTCCACATCGGTGCCTTCGAGGATCCACCAGCCGGTGCTGACTCGCCGCCACCGGCTCGCGGGGGAGCTTCCGGCGCGACCGGATGCCGAATCGGAGGTAGCGGGCTTCATGAACGCACGTTATCGCCTGTACGGTTGAATGTGCCTCTGTCGTTGTTCGTGTATGTGGCGTGCGTCGCTGTGATGGTCACGTTGGCCGCCGGCGCGATCGCCGCGGCCAGGATCTCCTCCACGCCGGTGCGGGTCGCGGTGACCGCCGTGTTCGCCGGGGCGGTTGTCGCCGCGGCCGGCGGAGTGTCCTGGAAGCTGATCGACGGGTTGGACCGCGCCACCCGCGCTCAGGCCGCCCAGGCGCAGGCGCCGGAAGGCAGCTGGGGTGTCCCGGACACCGACTGGGTGGAAGCCGCCGACGGGACGAAGGTCTGGCCGGTCGTCGCCGGCAAAGTCGAGCTGGTCATCGCCTCAGGCAGCTGGCATGGGGTGCGAGCCGACGACCGTTACCTGCGCGGGCCCGGCGGCCGGCTGGTGCGCTGCGACGCGCCCGGCGACTGCGTGCGGATGGCCGAGCGCGCGGCGGCGCACGCGACCTGACCGCCGATACGATGCTGTCATGAAGCAGTCGCAGATGACGGTCGGGGAGGAGTACATCCTCCGTGACCGGCCGGTGAAGCTCCTGGCCAAGCACCAGCCGTACCCCGGGCGCAAGGACAAGTGCGGGGTGCTGGTGGAGGATCTCGGCGGCGCCCGCCGCAAGCATCTGGTGATGGCCGCCTGGATCGCCAACAGCGTCCGTGAGGAGAACGACCGTCGCGACCGTCGCGACCGCTA
>Ga0180223_1002621_pt1 | contig 10483 bp, 9 predicted proteins | sample eDN5th30CKraftOP_FD_151337 | JGI IMG/M metagenome (GOLD analysis project Ga0180223, IMG submission 151337) | Enriched Organic Plus compost microbial communities from Emeryville, California, USA - eDNA 5th pass 30_C Kraft OP (version 2) (version 2) ...
GTGGCTCGCCGATCCTGATCATGGATGAGGCAGTCTCCAACCTCGATAGCGAAAACGAGCAGGCCCTGCATGCCGCGATGACGGAGGTGCGGCGGGATCGCACCGTGCTCGTCATCGCCCATCGTCCATCCACCATCCGCAGCGCGGACCGGGTGCTGGTTCTTGACGAGGGACGCGTGGTCGAGCGGGGAGACCGGGAGAATCTGGCGGCAAGTGGCGGGGACGTGAACGGCTGATGCCGTCCGCTGCCCCAGCCATCGCCGCAAGCCTGTTCAACCACCGGCCGTCGAAGCTGTTTCCATATTGTAGAACGTGGAAAGACCGGGTTAGGGGGAGTTCTATACGATGATGCGCAATGACCTGACGCATTGGCCGCTGGTCCTGACGGTTGCAATCGGGCAATCGTCGCTTCGTGAACACGAGGCTTTTCTGGCAGCCTGGACAAGTTGGCTCGATCGGGGAGAGCCTTTCGCGGTGCTGCGGACATTTGCCTCCCAGGATGCGCTGGTCCACCCGGACGGCGGTGCGCGCATGGCCAAGCAATGGATGCAGGACAACGGCGAGCGAATCCGTCAGACTGTGGCAGCTCTGGTGAGTGTCGTGCCGGCAACCGAGTATGAGCGCATGAGGAAGATGAATGTCGAGAAGCTGTTCGGCGTTCCGGGGGCTGTGTTCAGCAGCTCGTCGGAGGCGCTGGCATGGCTCGATGCTGGCGTATTTCAGCGGCGCGGCTGGTCGATTGATCATGGCGCAGTTGAGGCCGCCTTGTCATCGTTGCTGGCTGCTTGAGGACAAAGGATCTGATGCTTCGGACGCGCCGTTCTGTGGTCAAGGTCGATAACGGCAGCCCACCGCGGCCGCGGACGAAGCCGCCTGAGGTTCGCCGCGACGAGCTGATGGATGCCGCCGAGCGTCTCTTCCTCGAGCGGGGCATCGCTGCGACCAGCATTGACGATATCGTCGCGGCCGCCGATGTGGCGAAAGGCACCTTCTATATCCATTTCGAATCAAAAGAGGGCTTGCTGGCGGCCCTGCAACAGCGGTTTGTCGCTGGCTTTTGTGCAACCCTGCAGTCGGCGGTCGAACGACGGAAGCCGAATGACTGGAGCGGGCGCTTACGCGCGTGGGTCGAAGCCGGCGTCAACGGCTATCTCGACCGCGTGGCGCTGCATGATGTTGTCTTTCATGAGTACCGCCCGGAGAACCGGCGCCACAAACATGATAATCCCGTGGTCGATCTGCTGGCCGAGATGTTGAAGCAGGGGACGCAGGCGGGCGCGTGGTCTGTCGAGGATGCGCGCCTCACCGCCGTGATGCTGTTCAATGCGCTTCACGGCGCGGTCGACGATGCCGTTGTGTCTGAAACGGAGGTCGAACGAAGCAGGCTGATCCGAAAATTAGTGGTGTTCTTCAAGCGCGCCGTCGGTTGAGCGGGCTTTTGCCAGCCTTCACCGCCTGTGGGCGGTTGCAGCCTCAACATTTGCTGCAGCTTCGCTTTGTTATGCGCGGGCGCCGCGAAGTGCCTCGCTGCTGTCTTCCGTCGTTTTGACGGGCGCGATGCTCTCGACAATTCGAGCCTTTGCCATTTGCTGAGCTGGAAACCCGTGAACATATTTACGCGTTTGCCCAATCAGTGCGCGTGACGCGAATCGAGCCCATCGTTCGGCCTGCCGCGGCAGCGTCGTGTCAACGGCGAGTGATTTGAACCGGTACGCCATATCGTGGCTGAGCCGATCGCATTTGATCTTCTCGCTATCACGGTAGAATTCGAGAATTCGCCCGGCTTCCAGGCTCTCTCCCTCCATCCATTTGGGAACATGAACTTTGCAGAGACGGTCGATGTCCGTGAAAACCTTGAACGTCCCGGTTCCGGTCGCAGGACAGGCGGCCCCGAATGCGTCTCCAACCAGCACGACGCCGGGGATGACGTAGTCCTGCATCGTATGGAGATCGGTCGGCCAGATCTTGGGCTTGTCGACGAGCTCGTAGTCGCCAATGAGCCCGGAAAGGCCAGGCATGAGAGTGTGGACAGCGGCGTTTGGGTCGTTGCGGAGCAATTCAATCCAGGGATGTTTCAAGTCGTGGTAGACGAAGAGATTGGCTCTCATGGACTGGCGAATACGGAACAGGGTCAGATAGCCCAGCAGATCGCCCACGCGCTCAGGATTGTATTGAAGCGCCTGGAAATCAAAGTCGGCCTTGTCCTTTCGACAGATGTCAAAGCCGATGGATATCGAATGGCGCGGGCTGGAGACCTCCCGCTTGATGCCGAGGCCGCTGCGCAGCGTCCAGTTCAGGCCGCTTGCGATGATAGTCAGCTTCGCCTCGATGCTGTCGCCGTTCTTCAGATGAATTCTCTGAGTTTTGGCCCCTGGCTCGATCGCCGTCACCCAGGTTCGCACCTTTGATACGCTTGGTGGAATCTCCGCACGGACGGTGTTCACGAGATCCTGGTATGCGATGCCGTATTGATGAAAGGGGCGCTTGTCGATCAATCGGCCGCGGCGGGCGATCCACATTTCGTCCATATGCGTCGAGGCGCGAACGACGGCGCCTCCGACTCCCAGCCGGTCCAGCATTTCAACCCGCCCGATCTCCAGCTTCTCGCAGCGGAAATCGTCTGGGTAAGTGTCGTGTGGATCGACGATGATGGTCGTATAGCCGGCGCGTCCAAGAACTGTAGCCGCCAAAGATCCGGCCAAGCCCTCTCCGACAATTGCAACCTCTGCCCTCATGCCCAGGCCCTCAAAGCGCTCAACCCGGTGAGAATTCCATCTTAACTGGCGGGTTTCATTGGGCTGTCGGAGTTACCCAGGAAGGGGTACGGAACGCACGGTTCGATACTCGTCTGACCAATCAGTGGCCTCGTTGACGGGGCGAATTTGCTGTATGGGACATCCAAATCTGCCGCTTGCCGTGTGTAACAAAAAAAGGAGCTCCCCGGCAGACAAACGGTCGGTCGTTGACTGGGGGGACGGCCTGGCGGAAGACAGATGATTTGTTTCGGATGGCGCCGGCGTCCGGAACTGGTTGCGGACAAATTTCTGACGTAAGGTCACGGCACTTATGGAACTTATCCACTGTGGCCATGTTAGTCGCACAAAATAGTCGTACGTTAGGTCAATTGAGCGTGATAATGAGGAACCCATCCGCATTAGCAGTGGGGCGCCCGATGAGCAGCGTGGGAGTGGATGTCCGGGAAGGAGCGGAAATGGCTGACTTGAATGCGATTATGAGCACGTTAAGGCAGGGGGGCGAACGGGCTGTCGTGCAATTTATCAAGTCTGCCCAGCAGATGCACGCAGTTGGAGGGGAAGATCACGTTGTTGAATGGGTTAAGTTCGCCTTTGGCGCGCTGTCCGATTCCAACCAAAAGATGTTGGTGGTGATCTTACTTGATATGATCTTCTCCGAGGCGAATTCAGATCTCGATTGTTCTCAGGCCTCATCGACCTAGGCGATAGGCTCTTCCTGCCATTGTTGTCGGCAATTCCAGCCCTAGAGCGCTGACTGTGCCTGCCGTTGTTGCACACTGCAACGGCAGCCACTGTGCTTTGTCCGTGCGGCGAGACTTTGAGCTGTCAACAACGCCAGTTTCGGCGTGGATATTCATACGTCAGGTTGTTGTGAAATAAGAATATGAAATATCTGGATTACCGATCAGGCACCTGCGCCGAGGATTTGTGAGCTGACTTCAAGCTTGAGGCGGCGGTGAGTGATTCAGCGGACTGTCTGTTTGAGACCATTATCTGGATATCTTCAGACGCCACCTGGAAGACTATTTTTTAAGCATGCCTGCGCGGGGAAGGGGGCGAGGCTGACGCTTCCCCAGATCGGACCCAAATCCGGTGCAGCAATGAATGGTCTCCGATCAGTGGTTGGAGTCCGGACCTCGGCGGGATTCTATGCTGGATTGCCTTCAGCGAGGCTGTCTTCCGTCAACCACACCGCCAAACGCATTTCGTGGCCGCACTCATCACACTCGAAGACGCGGATTTGCGATTTGGGATCGCTTCTGAACCGAACCAGCGAGTGCAGCTTCATCTCAGCGCCGCATCGACAATCCGGCGAATCGTCAGATCCAAGTGCCAAAACGCGATCCAATGAGGACATGAGCAACCTGCGCCAGTAAGTAATGACTTTCCAAAGCTAGAGCCTCCGTACGATCTCGCAACAGCTAAGAGGAAGTAGCCTTTTTTTGAAAGCAGATTTTGCCCCTTAACACAGGGAATGAAAGGGTCTCATCGACGATGGGAATTCTTGTTTGACGGAAGGCTGTCAGCCGCGCGGCAGCTCAAAGAAGCCTTTCAAGCTCGCCTGCAACAACGTGCCCAAGTGGAGCTGTTCGGAAAATTCACCGGCCCTGATGAGTTCGGCCAACGCATTGGGAGAAACGGTCCTGGCCTCGATCCTCGATTCAGGTTTGAAGTCGGAGATCCGATCGCCCAGCTTTGCGAAGAAGGAGTGGATTCGATTGCTCATCCGGCTTGCACAGACGGAATTGATGCCCAGGCTGACGATCTCCAACGTCGGATATCCGGTCTCCTCCAGCAATTCGCGTGCGGCGCCTACAGCCGGGTCCTCACCGGGCTCCAGGAGACCACCCGGCAATTCCCATGCGAAGGCTTCCATGGCTGGCCGGTACTGACGAACAATCGGTATGTCACCTTGAGGTGTGACAGCAAGGACCGTCAGGTAGTCAAGCTGATGGACGGCGTAATAAATCTCGGCGGAGCTTCCCGCCTCAAATTCGACCTCGCGCGCAATAACTTTCATCCAGGGGGAGATAGAAAGAATCTGCCGGCCCGTTATCTTTGGCCACTCATCCATTGATATTGCTGTCCCGATGATCCGGCAGCGAGCGCCCGGAGAGCTTGTTCTATCGGCAATGCGATTGACTCCGGCCGGGTTTATTCGATCGCTTTGGTCAGCCGCTCCGTGACTTCATCGGTCGTGTATCCATTCTCCAGCGCCCAAATCGCGGCCTGCGTTCGGTTCGCGACCTGGATCTTGCGCAAAATCGATTTCATATGGACCTTCACGGTTGCTTCCGTGATCTCACACCGCCGGGCGATGACTTTGTTCGCATGCCCCTTGACGAGGCTGTCGAGAATTTGCCCCTCACGCTCCGACAAGCGGGGCTGCTTCCGGTGCCGGGACAGATCCGCGCGTTCGCACTGAAACCGGCTTTCCACGGCCAAAGCCGATGCATGGGAGAACTCCGCGCTTTCGCTTGAAAACGCCAGCTCGATCGGACCATTCGTCTCGCAAAGGGAGGGGGAGGGTGTTGCGGCATGTGATCGAACACCGTTAACCGGCGCATCGGAGGCTGCCGGCGTCGCGTGCTCACGTTTGGGATTGGCCGTCAGCAGCACCCTGACTTCATCGCGCAGCACCAGCTCAAGGGTTGCAGCCAGGGCCTCCTGCGAGGCAAAGAGCGGCATGATGCCCGATACGCCGGACTCGATGAGCTGGTGAAGCTCGACCGCCTCAGCCTGCTCAAGCAACAGGACCACTTTGCTTGTCTGATATTTTTGCCGGATCAGCACCGCTTCCCGCAATCCCTGCTCCGCTGTGGGAGCACAGATGATTGTCAATTCGGGCGGGCCATCCGCATACCCATCATCTGGCAGGTCCTCAGACTGATCAAAGCTGCCGATGATACGGTAGGAATACTTCCATATGAGATGGGCGAGACCCTCTCTCAGAAGGAGGCGGCTACCAACGATAACCGTACTTACGCTACGCGACGCCATTGACACCCCCCTTACGACTTACAAACCACCCCCACCCCCTGAGTTAGCATCCACCTTATCTTGCCAGCTTATGACCCATAGTCTGTACCAGCAGGGGTCACTTGTGAATACTTTTTACGCATCTTTTTATCGCAATCTCTTCGATTTGATCGATTAGTGATTAATCAGTCCGGCTTGCGATGGACTAAAACTAATCAAAGAGAACGAAATAACTAAAAGCCTCCTGCTTTCTTTGTCAGGAGCTGCCGGGCCGCCAAAAAGGAGAACAGTGGTACGATACGGGCATATCTGCGCCACAGCCGCCGCGGTTCCGAGGCAAGGCGGTAGGCCCATTCCAGGCCGCTTTGTTGCAGAAAGGCCGGTGCTTGAGTTTTCGTGCCGGCCAGAAAGTCGAATGCAGCACCGACTCCAACGAGAACCGGAACGTTCAGGCGGTCGACGTGGGATGCCATCCAATATTCCTGTTTGGGTGTGCTCAAACCCACCCAAACAATGTCAGCCCCGCTGTCGTTAATGTCCTGGATGACCTGTTCGTCCTCTTCAGGCGTCAGCTCCCGAAACGGAGGAGTTCTGGTCCCGGCGACCTGCAGGCCAGGATAGTCGCGTGTGAGAACCGCCGCGAGGTTCTGAGCAAGCCCAGGCCCGCCCCCGTAGTAGAAGTTTCTATAGCCTTTGCTTGCGGCCCGGGCGGTCATCAGCCGCATCAGATCAGGGCCGTAGACCCTGGAAACGCGTTCAAAACCGAGGCGTTTCGCCATGAAAACGAGGGGCATGCCGTCAGGCACGACCAGGCCGGCGGCGTTATGGATGTCGCGCAGCCGCGCGTCTGTTCGCGACTCGATGACACCATGGGCACCGGCGACACAGACATAGTTCGGGGACCGCTGCGCGATCCATTTTTCAAGGATCTCGGCCGCGTCCTCCAGCGTCAGTGCGTTGACATTGACTCCCAGAATCGTGGCCCGATTCCGTTCGCCGGGGTGCAGGTGATCGGGTCCGGCATTTTTCATTCGGCCGCGACCATGGTGCGATGAGCCGGTGTCGCCACCGTTCCCTCCCGCGACAACTCGGTCTCGAAGTAGGCGATGGTCTTCTTGAGGCCGTCGACCAGAGGGGTGGTCGGACGCCAGCCGAGCAGCTGTTCGGCCCGGGAAATGTCAGGGCGCCGCCGGGTTGGATCGTCCTGTGGGAGCGGACGCTGCTCGATCCGGGAGCGCGATCCAACGAGAGAAATGATAAGTTCGGCGAGCTCCAGGACGGTGTTTTCCGTGGGATTGCCGATGTTCACGGCCCCGGGTAGGTCGCCTTCATGGTCCATCAGCCGGTTCAAGCCATCGATCAGATCGTCCACATAGCAGAATGAGCGGGTCTGGCTTCCGTCGCCGTATACCTCGATGGGTTGGTTCCGCAGCGCCTGGACGATGAAATTGCTGACGACGCGTCCGTCGTCGGCGCACATCTGCGGCCCATAGGTGTTGAAGATCCTGGCCACGCGCGTGTCGGCCCGCCCGTGCCGGCGATAGTCGAAAAACAGGGTTTCGGCGGACCGCTTGCCTTCGTCGTAGCAGGCGCGAGGGCCGACGCAGCTGACATTGCCGCGATACTCCTCGTCCTGAGGATGCTGCAGCGGCTCGCCGTAGATTTCGCTGGTCGAGGCCTGGAGTATCCGCGCCTTTTGCGTCTCCGCCAGGGCCAGCAGATGGAGCGCGCCAAGCACGCTGGTCTTCATGGTCTGGATCGGGTCGCGTTGATAGTGGGCGGGGGAAGCCGGGCAGGCCAGATTGTAGATCTGATCCACATCCTCCACCGTCACCGGATTGATCACATCGTGTTCGACCAGTTCGAAATTCCGGTGCCCGCGAAGCTTCTCCACGTTGCGCAGATGGCCGGTATAGAAATTATCCAGGCAGATAACATGATGGCCCCGCGCCAGCAGACGTTCGCTGAGGTGGGAGCCGAGAAAGCCGGCGCCGCCGCAGATCAGCACTCTTTTGGACATCGTTGGAAGCTCCGGATTTGCAGGAGTAAGCGCCTCGCCGCGTTCGATGGAAGCTTCCCGGTGACAGGCGCGCCCCGCAAGTGGACATCAGTGGGACCGCCGGCCCGTTAACCTCCAAACGGGCTACCCCCTTTTTGACACTGCTCCTTCTCAATCGCGGATGGCTGCATGGGGCTGTGACCGTCAGTCTGGCCTGACCGAAAAGTTTGGGTCGGTGACGCGCGAGAGAAGGCTCAACGTCAGTGCTCATTGGTTTGCGAAGCCAACACGCCGGGTCCGTGATGCGTATGACATCAGTCTTCCGCCGGATCGCGGCGGCAAGCCTGGTCGGGCTTCCCCTCGTCATCATAACCCCGGTGTCCGCGCAGACACCGCCGCCGTCGAGCGACCCGCCGGCCTATCGTCTGATGGCAGGCGACAAGATCTCGATCGTGGTCACGGGACAGCCGGAAATGTCCGGTGACTTCCTGATCGACCAGGCCGGTGTCCTGCACCTGCCGATCCTCGGAGATGTGCCTGCAGCCAACCTTCCGCAGGGTGAGCTTCAGACCAAGATAGCCCGCGCACTCGCCAATGGGTTTCTACGCAATCCGACCGTGAGCGTGCAGATTGCCGAATACCGTCCCATTCATATCCTGGGTCTGGTGCGCCAGCCGGGCGCCTATCCCTACCGGCCGGGAATCTCGGTGCTGGGGGCGCTTGCCCAGGCAGGCGGCATCGGCGCGTCCGACGGACGCCAGGGCTCCATCATCGGCGACATGCTGCAGGCTGATGAGCGGGTGCGGCTTCTGGAAACGAACCGCGGTGCGCTTCTGGCCAGGCGTGCGCGGCTTGTCGCCCAGCAAACAGGCGCGGCGAAAATCGAGTTTCCGGACCTGAGGTCGGTCATCACCGACGGCAATCGCCTGACACAGATCCTGGACAGCGAAACCCAGTTGTTCGGTTCGGAGCGGGAATCCCAACAAAGAGAGACCGAGCTGCTTCAGCAGCAAATCCCCCGGCTGGTTGCCGAGGCTGAATCGCTTCAGCGCCAGAAGGAGGGGGAAGAGAAGCAGCGTCAGCTCAACAATCAGCTGGTGACCGACTACGAGCAGCTTCTGAAGGGCGGGCTTGCCCGAAAGGCGACCTATATCGAAGTCAAGCGCGAGGAAGCCCGCATCGATGGAAACATCGCCCGCATCGACTCCGAGAAGCTGAGGGCGGACCTGGCGCTGGGCGAGGTGAACTTCAAGATCGCCGAGCTGGCCAATTCCTATCGCCGGCGGATGATCACGGAGCTGCAGGAGACGGACAGGGCCCTGCTGGAGCTCAGCGTCACGCTGCCCGCCGCGCTGAGGGCGCGCACCGTTCGCTCGCAGCAGATCGGAATGCTGAGTTCGGAAGAGGCCAGCCAGCCGACCATCACGCTCACGCGCCTCACATCAAAGGGCAACGTCAAGTTCGAGACTTCTCTCGAAGCTGTGATGCAGCCCGGGGACATCCTGCAGGTCGGGGACTTGTTCCCGGCGGCTGACCCTCTGCCGACCGATGTGCGGCCCGACAAGAAAGCCGCCAACGCAACCCCAGCCTATGCCGAAGCGGCAAAGCCAACCCTGCAGTAGCGGCACACATTTGGACACGCGTCGAGAGGAGTTAACATGACGATCATACGACCCCTCATCCTCTGCGGAGGAGCCGGAACGCGCCTTTGGCCTGTATCCCGCGACACCATGCCGAAGCAGTTTGCCATGCTGCTGGGCGATCGCTCGCCCTTCCAGGATACAATCCTGCGAACAAAGAAATTCGGGATGGGCCGCCCCGCTGTCCTGATCAACTACGCGCATCGGCATATTGTGCAGCAGCAGCTTGCCGATATCGCGGCTGAAGCCGATATTTTTGTCGAGCCGACACGCCGTGACTCGGGTCCGGCCATTGCCGCGGGCTCTCTCGCGATCTCCCGGCAGGACCCCCGCGCCATGGTCCTGGTGCTGGCTGCCGACCATGTGATCAGCGATCCGGCTGCGTTCTTTGATGCGGTTCAGGTTGGCGTGGTCGGTGCCCAGCACGGTCGGATTGTGACGTTCGGCGTGGTCCCGACCCATCCGGAAACAGCCTACGGATACATCAAGACAGGAACCCAGGTGGCTCCCGGCGTGTCATCCGTCGCCCAGTTCGCTGAAAAGCCGTCTGCAGAGCGTGCGGCGATCTACGTCAACGATGGGATGCTCTGGAATTCAGGGAATTTCCTGTTCGATGTCAGCTCGCTGATCCACGAGTATCAGCGCTTTGACCCGAAGACGATGGCGGCCTTGTATGCTGCGGTCGATGCACGGGTGAACGACGCCGGCGTCACTGCGTTCGGAGCAGCTTACGAACAGGCGCGGTCGTGCTCGATCGACTATGCGGTGATGGAGAAGACGGATCGCGCGGCCGTGGTTCCGGTATCATGCGGCTGGTCGGACATCGGTTCCTGGGATTCCCTGTGGGCGTTCGGTCAGAAAGACGAAGATGGAAATGTCGTTTCCGGTGAGGCCGAGCTGCTCGACAGCAAGAACTGCTTTGTCTCGAGCAACGGACCGCTGGCCACTGTCGTCGGCCTGGAAGATGTCGTGGTGGTCGCCAATGACGATGCCATTCTGGTGTGTGAACGCACCCGCTCCGGAGATGTCAAAAAGCTGGTCGAGCAGCTGCATATCAAGGGCCGGAGCGAAGCCGACGTTCATCCCAAGGTTCATCGCCCCTGGGGCTG
>Ga0180223_1002622_pt1 | contig 10477 bp, 11 predicted proteins | sample eDN5th30CKraftOP_FD_151337 | JGI IMG/M metagenome (GOLD analysis project Ga0180223, IMG submission 151337) | Enriched Organic Plus compost microbial communities from Emeryville, California, USA - eDNA 5th pass 30_C Kraft OP (version 2) (version 2) ...
GCGGGATACATGCTTACGCATGTCTCCCTTCCGCCCCCACCCCCTGTAGTCCCCCTCCCCATCATAGCTGCAATTAATTGCAATCAATGAACCGTTAGGATTGCGACGATATTGGTCTGGCCTCTCGTGGGAAGGAAGATCGACGATGACGATGCCGCAGATCGGCTGTCAGGCGATGCAGTTTCGACGATCATCAAGAAGCGGCTGTCTGATGCCGGGTTCGATCCCGCAAGCTTCTCGGGCCATTCGCTCCGGGCCGGTTTCGCGACCAGTGCGGCCATGGCCGGGGCCTCATCCTGGAAAATCCGCCAGCAAACTGGCCACGCCTCCGACGCCATGTTGACCCGCTACATCCGGGATGGCGACATGTTTACGGACAACGCCGTCGGCCTCGTTCTGTAGCAAACGATCCATCGCCTGCCGAAAGAGGCAGTGAGATGGAATTTTCAATCGCTTTTTGCGATTTTTTCACATATCTGCCATCTTAATCGGAATTCCATGGCGAAGAAAGACGGATCATGCTCCTCAGATTGAGCGTTGCGAATTGCTTATCGATTGCTGATCGACAGGAGCTATCGCTTGTAGCCACCACACTGAAAGGGCCAGAAGATGGCCTAATCGCGATACCCGGATCGACCCTAAACGCGCTACCGTCGGCTGTGATCTATGGGGCAAATGCGTCGGGCAAAACAAATTTTCTCAGAGCATTCACCTTCCTGCGACATGTCGTGCTTCAATCTCATTCGCGCGGCGACCCCGAAGGCGGTGTGCCCAGAGTTCCTTTCGCACTTGCGCCCGATGCCGCAGACAAACCGACCGAAATAGAAGTGGACTTCTTGGTAGAAGGTGTTCGCTACCAATACGGCTTCGAATGCGACGACAACCAGTTCATCTCCGAATGGCTATACTCTTATCCAGAGGGAAAGCCGAGAAAGCTCTTTGATCGAAAAAAAGATAAGATAGATTTTGGACCATCACTAAAGGGGCCAAAGCAGATAATCGCTGGCCTGATGAGACCAAATAGTCTGTTTCTTTCAACAGCAACACAAAATAGCCATGAAGAACTCAGCAAGCTAGTCTCGTTTTTCAGGCAATCTCATTACAATAGTTCAATTTCAGTAGCGTCAAAACTAATCAACAATACGTTCAAGAGAAACCAGATCGATGATCGGACTGTTGAATTTCTAAAGCATATTGGAACTGGAATAACTGGATATCGTCAAATTGATGTCGATGTTCCTGAGAGCTACAAGGCTATCAATAGAGAATTTAATGAGCTTCTAAAAAAACATTTTGGTGAAGCAAATGCTGCGGAAGAAGTAATTCCTGAGCGAGACAAAGATGTAGCGATCGAGTTCTCACACAAAGGCGTTGACGAAACTGCATACTATTTTGGACTTGAGCGTGAAAGCTCAGGCACCCGTCGGCTGATCCTGATCATGAACATGGTGTTTCAGGCATTAGATCGTGGTAGCCTAGTGATTATTGATGAACTTGATGCGAGCTTACACACGCACGCGGCGGAACAAGTCATCAAGCTGTTTGCGGATAAAGCTATCAACAAGAAGGGCGCTCAACTCATTGCAGCAACCCACGACACCAACCTTCTCGGCTGTTCGTGCCTTCGTCGCGATCAAATCTGGTTTTGCGAAAAGGACGAGTTCGGATCATCTCACCTGTTCCCATTGTCTGACATTAAGTCGAGGCAAACTGACAATTTCGAGCAAGGCTATCTCGAGGGCAGGTACGGAGCGATCCCCTTTTCCGGTGATGTTTCCTCGATTTTCAAGGGTTGAACAATGGGAAGAGGTCGTAGCCTTACTCGCCGGGTCAATTTTAGAGAACCCAAGAAAAAATTCATCATCTACTCCGAAGGAAAAAACACGGAGCCTGAATATTTCCGGGCGATGGAAAGCGTTTTCATGGGCGCTCTGGTCCACCTTGAATTGATCCCTGCTGCGGGCGTGCCAATGACGATTGCCGAGAAGGCATCCTCAGAAGCTTCAAGGAGGTCAAAGAAAAGGAAAGCGTCGTCGTCATTTGAAGAAAATGACGAGGTGTGGGCGGTTTTTGATCGTGACGAGCATCCCAAGTGCGACGAGGCAATTGAGAAATGCAATTCATCAGGGGTTGGCGTGGCCTTCTCCGATCCTTGCTTTGAGCTCTGGCTCATTCTGCATCATTCTGATTTCGACCGGCCGGATGACAGGCACCAAGTGCAAAAAGCCTTTCAGCGGATTTGCGGCGACTACGACCCCAACGGAGGCAAGACCACTGATTGCCTCGCATTGATGCATTTAGTCGAAGAGGCAGAGAAAAGGGCTGAAAGGCAAATAGCGCGACGGAAGGAAGAAGGAGACCGGCCAACACGGCCTTACACAACTGTCTACAAGCTTACACAAAAACTTCGCCAGGCTGACGTTGCTCACCGGAAGAGATAACGATATCGGCCTCTAGGCCTTGATAACATCCTCTTATCAGCGCCCAAAACTCGGCGGTCTAGGTTGTTTACGGCGGCAAATTAGCGGACGCATTCTATCTGCTATGACACCTCGGCCCGACGGCTGGCATATATCGGTCGGGGCTATCCACGAATTGGCGCAGGTTCGTCACGTTGCCCATGCCTACCATACATGCGCGATTGGCAGCACAAGCGATCTCGACATCATGGCGAAGCGCATTCAAGGCTGGCCATATTCCCGCATGGCCGTTAGGAAAACGAAAGCGGAACATTGGATGGACTAAATGAAGCGACCGATTGGCATTGATCTTTTCGCGGGCGTAGGTGGAATGAGCCTCGGGTTCGAACAAGCGGGTTTCGACATCGTTGCGGCCGTTGAGATCGATCCCATCCACGCCGCTGCTCACAAGTTCAATTTCCCAGAGTGCGCCGTGATAGCGCGGTCGATCACAGACGTTTCAGGCGATGACATTCGCAACGCGTCAGGCATTGGTGATCGTGAGGTCGACGTGGTTTTCGGAGGTGCCCCATGTCAGGGCTTCTCCATGATCGGACAACGCGCGCTGGATGATCCCCGAAATTCGTTGGTCCGCGATTTTGTGCGCGTGGTCAGCGAGCTTCGCGCCCGAGCATTTGTTTTTGAGAACGTCAAAGGATTGACGCTCGGGAAACACAGGCAGTTTCTGGTAGAGCTGATCGAAGAATTTAAGCGGGCAGGCTATCAAGTCGAGGTCAGTTGGCAGGTCTTGAACGCTGCAAACTTCGGAGTTCCGCAGGATCGGCAGAGACTTATCCTTTTGGGTTCCCGCACCGACACACCTCTTCCGGCCTATCCTGTTCCGATCACGCACCCGGCTGGTCGTCCAAAAGCTGAGCTTCCGACAGGCCCAAGCTGCTCCGATGCTCTTGGGGATTTGCCCGATGCTGAGGCATTCTCAGAACTTATCGATGCTGACGAAGTTGGCGGAGTTGTGCTCGGGCAACCTAGTGAATACGCCAAGGAACTTCGCTGCTTGACCAACGACGCGTGGCATTTTGGACATCCTCGTATCTGGGATACGGACAAGCTCACCGCCAGCCTCCGCACCGATCACACGGACATCTCCAGAAGGCGCTTCTCGAACACGGAACAAGGTAAGGTCGAACCGATCTCGCGCTTCTTCAAACTGCCCGCATCAGGTGTCAGCAACACTCTTAGGGCAGGCACCGACGCGTCGCGGGGAGCTTTCACGAGCCCCAGGCCAATCCACTATGAATTTGCGCGATGCATCACTGTGCGAGAAATGGCGCGTCTGCATGGCTTCCCAGATTGGTTCCGGTTTCACGTAACCAAATGGCACGGTGCAAGGCAAATTGGGAACGCGGTCCCACCTCCACTGGCACGAGCAATTGCAAGCCAGATAATCACGGCGCTCGGGGTGAAGCCGACACGTCCGTCGAAAGCAATGAAGCTAGGCGACCCTGATCTCCTTCGATTGACGCTGGAAGATGCGGCAAGCTTCTGGGATGTGACGAACCCGATTGGCCGTCGCAACAGAAAAAGCGGCATTACCAAGCGAAAGCAGAGGGATATCGAAGCGGCTATATGCCCCTGACCGGTGGATGCAGCTCGTAAATGCCGTGGCTTGCGCGGGTTAGCTCAACTAGCGCGTCAGAATTCTCTCGGCGCACGGCCTGAAACTCAGTAACATAAAAGCCAACGTTTTTGATGGCCTTCATCCCGATCGGGATCACCGTAGAAACGTCGGTCGAGCCAAAGGCGGCTTGCACCTGATTGATGATCTGTTGAGGAATGAATGGGTCTTTGTAATGCTTAGCCTCACACGTCACGATGACCTGCTCAGATCCGTTTTCGGTAGCCATCACGCCTAGGAACAGCCCGTCTATCGCCACCGCCACGTCGTCAAGGCTCATCACCGTTTTGCTCAGCGACTGCGAAGCTTCATCCCAATACTTCCAAAACAGATGCTCGATTACGGTTGTTTTGTCCGATGGCATGGCTTCGCTCCTTCGAGCCTGACATATTAAGCTCTTAACGCGACCGATGGAAATAGCATCGCGCAGGCAAGACCCGGCTGAAATGCTCGCTCCATCACGGTAGCAAAAGTTGTCCGAACCCAAAAAGCTTTTACGCCGAAGACGTGGAAGCCTTGGTCATCGACAGCCTCACCAAGGAACTCGCGAGCCCTTCGCAAATCTATAGCTACGCCAAGACCTTTATGGAGGAACGCCAAGCCAAGGCAGTTCATGAAAACCAGCGACGCAAAGCGATCGAGAGCCGCTTGAAGGCCATCGAAAAGGAGAGCACCAAGCTCGTAGACCTCATGATCGGTGGCGTTGGCGATGTAGAGACGCTCGGGACCAAATCCAAAGAACTAGGTCGGGAACGAAATGACTTGCGAGTTGAGCTGGCGAGCCTTCCCGAAGCGAGCAACGTTTCCGTGCATCCAGCCGCCATAAAGCACTTCGCCAGCAAGTTGGCGGGCTCTCGTGCCAAACTAGAATATGCCCTCCACATGCTTGATGACATGGGTGAGCTTCAACCCATTGTCCGAGGCATCATCAAGTCCGTGACAATCTCCAAAGACCACGACGGAGTGATCTGCATCTATGTCGAGAGCTATTTGGAGCCGTTCCTTACGGCACAGGGAACCCACGCACATGGCCTTGGCCAATCGGAGGGTTATACCGTTGGTAGCGGAGGAGGGACTCGAACCCCCGACACGCGGATTATGATTCCGCTGCTCTAACCAGCTGAGCTACTCCGCCCCGTCTCTTCCAGCCGCCGGAACGGCCTGTAAAATAGAGAGCGCCGCAGGACTTCGCCCTGCGGTGGGCGCGCTATACGCAGGCTTTTCACCAGGGTCAACAGGGCAAATGCGGGTCGCGCGGATTTGTCGCTTGTGTCGCCCCGGAAAGCAGGTCAATCAACAGGGCTGCAAAAACCAACGGGGTGCCGACATGGCGAAGGCCTATGATATCCTGATCGTCGGAGCGGGGCACGGCGGCGCGCAGGCGGCGATGCAACTGCGCCAGACCGGTTTCGACGGCAGCATCGCCATCATCGGCGACGAAAAGGACCCGCCCTATGAGCGCCCTCCCCTGTCCAAGGAATATATGGCCGGGGAAAAGCCGTTCGACCGCATATTGATCCGCCCCCGTGCCTTCTGGGAGGAGCGCGACGTCGATCTGCTGCTCGGTCGCCGGGTGCGAAAGGTCGATCCCGTCGGCAAGATCGTCGGTATCGGGGAAGATGAGCTGATCGGCTACGGCAAGCTGATCTGGGCCGCCGGCGGCAGCCCGCGCCCGCTCACCTGCCCCGGCGCCACCGCGCGCGGCATCCATGCGATCCGGCGCCGGGCCGATGTCGACGCCATCAGGGAGAGCCTCGCCCCCGTCCGCCATGTCGTCGTGATCGGCGGCGGCTATATCGGGCTGGAAGCGGCCGCCGTGCTCACCAAGCTCGGCCGGAAGGTCACCCTGCTGGAAGCGCAGCCGCGCGTGCTTGCGCGCGTCGCGGGGGAAGAGCTGTCGCGCTTCTACGAGGCCGAACATCGCGCGCACGGCGTGGACCTGCGCACCGATGCGACGGTCGAGAGCATAGAGGAGCAAGGCGGCGTCGCCAGGGCCGTGATCCTGACCGATGGGACGCGGATAGAAGCGGATCTCTTCATCGTCGGCATCGGCATCGTGCCGGAAACGGGGCCGCTGATCGCCGCTGGGGCCACGGGCGGCAACGGCGTCGACGTGGATGCCTATTGCCGCACCAGCCTGCCCGACATCTATGCGATCGGCGATTGCGCCTGCCACGCCAACCCCTTCGCGCGGGGGGAGACGATCCGGCTGGAATCCGTCCAGAACGCCAATGACCAGGCGCGGGTCGCGGTGCAGCACATCATCGGCCATCCGGTCGAATATGACGTGGTGCCGTGGTTCTGGTCCAACCAATATGATCTGAAGCTGCAAACCGTCGGCCTTTCCGCCGGGCACGACCGGACGATCGTGCGCGGTTCACCGGAGAGCCGCAGCTTCTCCATCCTCTATCTGCTCGGCGGCAAGGTGATCGCGCTCGACTGCGTCAATGCGGTGAAGGATTATGTGCAGGGCAAGGCCCATATACTGTCCGGCGCGATCCTCGATCAGGAACAGCTCGCCGATCCGGCGCGGCCGTTGAAGGAAGTGGAACTGGGCTGACCCCCTGCCCGCCGCCGCCCTTACTGAAGCGCCAGATTATTGAGATCGGCGAGCCAGCCAGGGGCGGAAACCGAAAAGACGGTGGCGTCGGATGCGAGCGCGTGGTTCAGCACGGTCTGCGCCGTCCGGCAGAACAGCTGGGCCGAGCGCTGGTTGGCGAAATGATTGTAGATCTGCGTCAGATGCCGGTCCAGCTCGCTCTGGGACAGGCGCCCCTCCTCGAACCGATAGGCCTCCGCCAGCAGGGTCTCATGCTGTTCCAGCAGCCGGTTATAGGCATCGGCCAGCGCGTCATATTCGCCCCTGCAGGACAGCGCCCCGACATTCAGGCCGGAGCGTACATGCCACACCGCCTCCAGATCGGGCTGGGTCGGGCGGACGGGCGGCGGCTCCGCACTCACCGGCGGCGGCGGTTCGGGGGCGGCGACCTGCCGCGCGCAGGAGGAGAGAAGCACTGCGCCGATCATCATCGCGGCGGTGACAGCCGCCCTGCCCGATAGGAAACGCCCGACCATCGCGACCCCCTTTATTGCCGTTCCGCCCTAGACATTTCTTGTTTTTCCGCGTTTTCCGAGCGTCGATGTTCCATCTGACTTGAAACGCTCTACGCCTCATTCCGCCGGTACGGGCAAGCGGAGAGAGTCGATCCGTGCCGGTCGCGCGGCGGATCGCGCCGAAGGCCCTAGAGTTCGCCGCGTTCCCGGCGGATTTCGAACCATTTGCGGACATTTTCGTTATGCTCTTCCAGCGTGTCCGCGAAGATGTGCCCGCCCTTGCCGTCCGCGACGAAATAGAGCGCCTTGGTATCCTTGGGGTTGAGCGCCGCCTCGATAGATTCCTTGCTGGGGTTGGCGATCGGCCCCCTGGGCAGGCCGGTCATCGCATAGGTGTTGTAATCGTTCACCGCCGCGATTTCCGACTTGCGGATGCGACGGCCCAGCGGCTTGCCCTTGGTGATCGGGTAGATGATCGTCGGATCGGCCTGCAGCATCATGCCTTCGCGCAGGCGGTTGGTGTAGACGCCCGCGACCGTCGTCCGCTCCGAAGGAATGGCGGTTTCCTTCTCGATGATGCTGGCGAGCGTGACCGCCTCTTCCCTGCTTTTCACGATCGTGCGGGGGGAGCGCTTTTCCCACGCTTCGTCCAGCGCCTTCTTCATCGCCGCCTGCATCCGCGCCAGCACCGCCGCGCGGGCCTCGCCCTTGTCATAGGCATAGGTATCGGGCAGCACGCTGCCTTCGGGCGGCACCGGTATCTCTCCGGTCAACTGATCGTTGGCCATCAGCCGCTCATAGACGAGGATCGACGGCATGCCTTCGGGCACGGTGACGAAGCGGTTGATGCCGACCCCTTCGGTCAGGATCTGCACGATTTCCCGATTGCTGGCGCCCTTGGGGATCATATATTCGCCCGCCTTCACCCCCGGCGATCCGGCGAACAGGCGCGCGCGGGCGTAGAAGGCGTCGGCGGACCGGATGAGGCCCGCCTTCTTGAGGGCGACCGCCATGCTCTTGAGCGTCGCGCCTTCCGGCACGGTGATCGTCGCGTCCTCGGTCGCGGGCCCGGCGGCGGACCAGCCATGGACGAAATTGACCCCGGCCCCGATCAGCCCCAGCCCTACGATCGCCAGCAGGATGAGGAGCGCCCGGCGCATGGGAGGATCAGACCGCCTTCATCACCAGGCTGGCATTGGTGCCGCCGAAGCCGAAGCTGTTGTTCAGCACCGCGCGCACCTTGCGCTGCTTGGCGACGTGCGGCACGAGGTCCACGCCCTTGCAGCTGTCGGACGGATTGTCGAGGTTGAGCGTCGGCGGCACGATCTGGTCGCGCAGCGCGAGGATGCAGAAGATGCTCTCCACCGCGCCCGCGCCGCCCAGCAGATGGCCGATGGCGGACTTGGTCGACGACATCGACATGGTATTGATCGCATCGCCGAACAGGCGGCGCACCGCGCCCAGCTCCAGCTCGTCGCCCAGCGGGGTGGAGGTGCCGTGCGCATTCACATAATCGATGTCGGCCAGCGACAGGCCGGACTTGCGCAGCGCCATCTCCATCGAGCGATAGGCGCCCGATCCTTCCGGGTGCGGCGCCGTCACATGATAGGCGTCGCCCGACAGGCCGTAGCCGACGACCTCGGCATAGATTTTCGCGCCGCGCGCCTTGGCGTGCTCATACTCCTCCAGCACAACGACGCCCGCGCCCTCGCCCATGACGAAGCCGTCGCGCGCGACGTCATAGGGGCGGCTCGCCCGTTCCGGCGTGTCGTTGAAATTGGTGGACAGCGCCTTGGCCTGAGAGAAACCGGCGATGCCGATCGGGCAGATCGCGCCTTCCGCGCCGCCCGCCAGCATCACGTCGGCATCGTCCATCGCGATCATCCGCGCGGCGTCGCCGATCGAATGCGCGCCGGTCGAGCAGGCGGTGACGACCGCATGATTGGGGCCCATCAGGCCATATTTGATCGAGACCTGCCCCGAAATCAGGTTGATCAGGCGGCCATGGACGAAGTGCGGGGAAACGCGGCGCGGCCCCTTATGCTCCAGCACCAGCGACTCGCTCTCTATGCCCGGCAGGCCGCCGATGCCCGAACCGATGGAGCAGCCCGCGCGCAGGCGCTCGGCCTCCGGCATGTCGGTCAGGCCAGCATCTTCCAGCGCCTGCCCGGCGGCGTCGATGCCGTAGACGATGAACGGATCGACCTGGCGCTGCACCTTGTGGTCGACTCGCCGGTTGGCGTCGAAGCCATATTCATGGTCGGCGGGCTTCACCTCGCAGGCGATGCGGCAGGCATAGTCGGTCGCGTCGAAGCGGGTGATCGTGCCCGCCCCGCTCTTCGACGCCAGAATGTTCTTCCAGGTGGTTTCGACATCGCCGCCCAGCGGCGACACCATGCCCAGGCCGGTTACGACCACACGACGCATATCCTCGCTCCCAAATATGCGGGGCATTGCCGCCCCGAAAGAACCTTCAATCAAATCGAAATGGCGGCTTCCATACACGGAAAATACCCGCGTGGGAAAGCCGCCATTTATCTCTTTATCGACTCAGGATATCCGCATCCGCGAAAGATGCCGCCATCCCGACCAGCCAGACTTACTGCTTGCTGTTGATATAGTCGATCGCATCCTTGACGGTGCCGATCTTTTCGGCCGCATCGTCCGGGATTTCGACGCCGAATTCTTCTTCGAACGCCATGACCAGCTCGACGATATCGAGGCTGTCGGCCCCCAGATCGTCAATGAAGCTCGCGTCCTCGGTCACCTTGTCGGCCTCGACGCCCAGATGCTCGATGACGATTTTCTTTACGCGATCCGCAGTCTCACTCATGAGTGGTCCTTCTTACTTGAAATCGATGCGAGGGGGTAATTTCCCGCCGCTGCGTCCTTGCCCTAGTGCGATGAAACCCAAGAGGCAAGAGGCAAAGCGGATGCGCGGCCCCCTCCGCGCGCTCCTGCTCCCGTCCATGCGGGCGGGGGCGCGGCGGGTCAGATCATCGCCATGCCGCCGTTCACATGCAGGGTCTGACCGGTGACGTAGCCGGCCTCCCTCGACGCCAGATAGGCAACCGCCGCCGCGATATCCGCGCCCTCGCCCATCGTGCCCGCCGGGATCTTGGCGTTGATCGCGTCCTTCTGCGCATCGGTGAGCGCCTCGGTCATCGCGGAGCGGATGAAGCCCGGCGCGACGCAGTTCACCGTCACGCCCCGGCTCGCCAGTTCCTGCGCGAGGCTCTTCGACATACCGATGATGCCCGCCTTGGACGCGCAATAATTGGCCTGCCCCGGATTGCCGGTGACGCCGACCACCGAGGTGATCGAAACG
>Ga0180223_1002624_pt1 | contig 10471 bp, 10 predicted proteins | sample eDN5th30CKraftOP_FD_151337 | JGI IMG/M metagenome (GOLD analysis project Ga0180223, IMG submission 151337) | Enriched Organic Plus compost microbial communities from Emeryville, California, USA - eDNA 5th pass 30_C Kraft OP (version 2) (version 2) ...
TCTGGAGCACCACCACCAGCATCGCCAGCACGGCGAAGGTCCGGGTGAAGAACAGCCGCGCCATGTAGAAGCTGATCTGGCGCGACGGGAAGAAATCGAACATCACGCCGCTCCCTGCGGTTCTTGCATAGAACTGCCGTTACGCCGGTTGCTCAGCGGCAGGATACGGCTCACCTGCTTGCCGATCTTCGCAAAGGCATATTCCAGCGCGCCAATTGGCTGGCCGCCGGGACGATGCGCGACCACATGATACATCCAGAAGATGAGCGCCGACGTCAGCAGGAATGGCCCCCATAGCGCAATGATCGGATCGACCCGCCCCAGCGCGCCGACGCTTTCGCCATATTGATTGATCTTGTGATAGGTCACGATGAACACGATGGAGAGGAATACGCCCAGCGCCGATGTGGATCGCTTGGGCGGAATAGCAAAGGCCAGCGCCGCCAGCGGCAGCAGCAGCATCATCACCACTTCCACCACGCGGAAATGGAAATTGGCGCGCACTTCGTTCCGCAACTTTTTTGGTGTGGCGGGATCATGGGCTATGGTGACAAGTTCGTTGATTGTCTTTTCCCGGTCCACGTCGCGCCCGCGAAAGCTCTCGATCTGCGGCAGGTCGATGGGCAGATCGTGGCTGGAAAAGGACAGGATCCGCGGCGTTTTATATTTGGGCGCATTGTTCACCAGCACACCATCGCGCAGGCGGAAGATGATCGTGTCGGGATCGTCCGTCGCCAGAAAGCTGCCCTGCGCCGCCGTGACAGCAAGCGACTGGCCGTTCTTGCCCTCCGCGCGCACGAAAATGCCTTGAAGATTGCGTCCCTCATCCAAGCTGCGCTCGATCCGCATGGTCATGCGCTTGCCCAGGCTGGTGAACTCGCCCACCTTGATCGACGCGCCCAGCGCGCCGGAGCGCAGTTCGAAGCGCAACGCTTCATAGGCATGGCGGGACAGCGGCTGAACGAAACCGACAATGCCCAGATTGAGGACCGCCATACCGATCGCGAACATATAGGGCACCCGCAAGAGTCGCCCATAGGACAGGCCCACCGCCCGCATCACGTCCAGCTCCGACGTCTGCGCCAGCTTGCGGAAGGCGAGCAATATGCCCAGCATCAGCCCGATCGGAATACCGAGCGAGAGATATTCGGGCAGCATATTGGCCAGCATCCGCCAGACGACGCTGACCGGTCCGCCCTCGGCCGCGACGAAGTCGAACAGGCTCAGCATCTTGTCCAGCACCAGCAGCATGGCGGCGATCACCAGCGTGCCCAGCATGGGCAAGGCAATCAGACGGGCGAGGTATCGATCGATGGCGGTCAGCATTTCAATATGTCGTCGTCCCATCACCATGTTTTGGCCGCAAAGCCGGACCATATGCGATTCTACGGAAAAAGTGGGGCGAACAGGGCCGCCGTCCGATCCGTTCGGGCGGCTATAGCTTCCAGGAGTGTAATGGTCATGTTGAAAGTTGTTGCAGGACTGATGTCGGTGGGGGCTCTGTTCGCCGCTGCCCCGGCATGGGCCCAGCATCGCGAGATCGGAAACGACATGGATCTGTGCACCGCGTCAGCCAAGGGGCCGGCGGTGCTGGTGGACGTGCGCGGTTTCGCCGCCTCGACGGGCAGCGTGCGGCTTCAGTCCTATCCTGCCACGCGGGGTGCTTGGCTGGCCAAGGGCGCCTGGCTCAACCGCATCGAAACCACGGCTCGTCCCAGCAACGGCACCATGCGTTTCTGTATGCCGGTGCCGGAGCCGGGCAAATATGGCATCGCCGTGCGCCATGATCGCGACGGAAACGGGAAAACCGATATTTCCCGCGACGGTGGCGGCTTTTCCAACAATCCGAGCATCAGCATCTTCAACCTGGGCAAGCCCTCGGTCGACAAGGCGGCATTTTATGCCGGGCCGGGCGTGACCCGGATCACAATCAACCTCAAATATATGTGACGATATAGCCATGGTCCGCGTCGCGCTCCTGTCCAATCCCAAATCCACGGGCAACCGGCAGACCCTGCCGCGGGTGCGGAGCTATTGCGCCAGCAACCCTGACATCTTCCATTATGAAGTGGAGCATGTCGACCAGATCGGCCGGGCGCTTCAGATCTTCGCCCGCATCGACCCTACCGTGATCGTCATCAATGGTGGCGATGGCACGGTGCAGGCGGCGCTGACGGAACTCTATCAGGGTGAGCATTTCCAGGGCCGCGTGCCGCCTATCGCGGTGCTGCCCAACGGCAAGACCAACCTCATCGCGCTGGACCTTGGCATCCATGGCGATCCGATCAAGGCGCTGGAGCGGATCGTGGCCATCGCCAAGTCGGGCGTGGATGATCATGTCGTCGCGCGCGAGCTGATCGCGCTGTCTGACGGGCGGGCGGAAACACGGCCGGTGCTGGGCATGTTCCTTGGCGGCGCGGGCCTTGCCGATTCGATCCTCTATTGCCGCAATCAGATCTATCCGCTGGGTCTGTCCAATGGCCTCAGTCATTTCCTGACGGCCATCGCCGTGCTGGTGTCGCTGCTGTTCGGCGTCCGCGCGCGCTTCCTGCCGCCGTCGAGCCGCCCGGTCCGCATCTCACTTATCCGCGAGGGCGAGCTGGTGGGGCGCTTTTCCGTGCTGATCGTCACTACGCTGGAGCGGCTGCTGCTCGGCACCCGCCCGGGCGAAAGCCAGCGCGGCAACATGAAGCTGATGGCGGTGGACCAAAGCGTTCCCGCGCTGGTGCGGCTCGCCTGGGCCAGCATCTTCAAGCGCGTGGGCAAGGCGCATATGCAAGGCATCCATCTGGAACAGGGCGACACCATCCGCATCGAAGGCGACCGCAGCAGCGTCATCCTGGACGGCGAACTGTTCGAAGCGTCGGAGGGCCACCCTATCGTCCTGCGTTCGACCCAGCCGGTGCCGTTCCTGCGCCTGGCGGCTTGAACGCGCCTTCGTCGACACGCGATCAATAGCGGGTTGGGGTGGAAGGTGGACATTCCCTTATCTCCGTTCGCCCTGAGCAAAGTCGGAGGGCTAGGCCGATCGTAAGGGAGGCCTCTTCGCTTTGCTCAGTGGAAGCCTCTTCAACGCCGCCCGCGGCGTCGCTCAGGACAGGCTTCGACAAGCTGAGGTGGGTTGTCCGCCTCTGACCGAAACCAGCCCTGCAAACATAACAACCCTTTCCCATCCCTTCGCCTTGCTCTTATGCTGTCCGCCCCAGCAACGGAGTTTCATTCATGCGTCATATGCTGACGGCTGTTCTGGCCGCGGTGAGCCTGTCCTCCATCGCCAGCGCCCAAACGCCGCCTTCCCCGGCGGCCCCGCCCGCACCCGCGCCTCGGCAAAGCGAGATCGGCGCGGCCATCGCAGGCGACATGGACGGCCTCATGACGCTCTACCGCGATCTGCACGCCAACCCCGAACTGTCAGGCCAGGAAAGCGAAACCGGCGTCAAGCTCGCCAAACGGCTCAAGACGATGAAGTTCGACGTCACCGAAAAAGTCGGCGGCACCGGCGTCGTGGCGGTGATGAAGAACGGCTCCGGCCCCGTGCTGCTGATCCGCGCCGACATGGATGGCCTCCCGGTGACGGAGCAGACCGGCCTCCCCTTCGCCTCCAAAGTCCGCGCCAAGACGGCGGAGGGCGTGGACACCGGCGTCATGCACGCCTGTGGTCATGACACGCACATGACTGCCTTTATCGAAACGGCGAAGTTGCTTTCCGCCCACAAAGACCAGTGGAAAGGCACGCTGGTCATGATCCTCCAGCCCGCCGAGGAAACTGGCAAGGGCGCGCGGGCGATGCTGGAGGACGGGCTCTACAACCGCTTCCCGCGCCCGACCCATGCCATCGCCTTCCACGACGCCGCCAATCTGGAGGCGGGGAAGATCGGCTATACGCCTGGCTATGCGCTCGCCAATGTGGACAGCGTCGATATCGTGGTGAAGGGGATGGGCGGCCATGGCGCCTATCCGCAGGCGACCAAGGACCCCATCGTCCTGGGCGCGCGCATCGTCACCACTCTCCAGACGCTGGTGAGCCGGGAGCAAGATCCCCAAGACCCCGCGGTCATCACTGTCGGTAGCTTTCAGAGCGGGACCAAGCACAACATCATCCCCGACGAGGCGAAGCTGCAACTGACTGTCCGCAGCTATTCCGACGAGACGCGAGCAAAGCTCATCAAGGGGATTGAGCGGATCGCCCGGGGGGAGGCCATAGCGGCGGGCATTTCCGAAGACCGGATGCCGGTGGTATCGGTAAAGGATGAATTCACGCCCTCCACCTACAACCCGCCGAAATTTGCCGAACAGATGGCGACCCTGCTGCGTGGTCATTTTGCACAAGACCAGGTGGTGAAAACTCCGCCGGTCATGGGCGGCGAGGATTTCGGCCGCTATTACCGCGCGGACAAGAATATCAGCAGTTTCATCTTCTGGGTCGGCGGCGTTCCCGCAGACCAGATGGCGAAGGCAGCGGCGGGTCAGCTTTCCCTCCCCTCGCTCCACAGCCCCTTTTGGGCGCCGGAAGCCGACAAGGTCGTCGCCACCGCAAGCGAAGCCCTGACCGTGCTGGCGCTGGACATATTGAAGCGGGATTGATGGCAGGACGGGAAACGACCACTTGCCGGTCATTCATCAAGCCTTGCACCGCACTCTAAAGCCGACACTGACGGAAAACACCTGTTTGTCGGTGTTGTGCGGCCGTGTCGTGCATTGGGTTGTCCGAGAATCACTGTCGGATTGAGAAACTGTCCGACAATGCGAGTCGAGGGGTTTTCCGGCGCCGTGGAATGACTTCCATCAGGCCACACTTTCCCGCAAGCCGCCTGTCTGAAAACCACCCAACCTGCCATCGTCATCTAAACCGGCCGATGCCCCTTGCGCCATTTGGTGAACAAATGCCGCGCCAGCATCATCGGGGGCATCCGCAGCCAGTGCGAGCGGAGATAGAAGGCGAAGCGCAGCCCTTTGCGCGTTTCCCTGCCCCAGCCGTCGCGGGCCAGCAAACGGGCGATGACGATCCGATCCCACGGCGTGAGCCGCCTCCGCCCTTCTCCATAAAGCGCATCGGCCAGCCGCCGCGCCTGCCGCACATGGCGCGACAGGCCATGCCGCCCGGCGCGCGTTTCCAGCGCTCCGGCGTCCACCTCCCCCAGCAGGCAATATATGTCCCACAAGTTCCGCAGACCGCCCGCCAGATCGCCGTCCGCCAGCAGATGCGCGACCGCGTGGCAGATCCGGTCTTCCGGCGACAGGACATATAATCCGCCGGTTACGGAAATGGCGTCCGCGATCATCGCCCCCGCATCCGGCGTTTGCCTTGCCGTCAGCGGCAGGATGGTGTGATGCACGTCGATCATCCGATCCCGCTCCTGATGGATCATCGGCGGCAGTTCATGCATCCACTGACGGTAATAGGCGTCGTCATAGGGATCGGCCTTCACCCACTCCCATCCCGCCGCCATCAAATATTTCTCCACCTCCGCCATCGCATTGCGCGGCACGAGGATATCGAGATCGCCAATGAAGCGCCCCTCCCCAGCCTTCAACCTGGCAGCCGCATAAGCGGTGCCCTTGAGCAACACGACCCGCAACCCCAGCGGCTTCAGCGCGACCGCCGCACGATCCGCCTCCCATAGCGCCTGCCGTGCCTCCCGCTCGGCATCCAACCGTGCGTCGGCCAGCACGAAGCGCACTGCTTCCGGCACTGGCATGTCGCCGATCCGCACGGCGAGTGTACCAATCAACCGCTCCGCCCGCGCCATGGCGATCAGCATATTCCATTGCTCCGCCCCGAACGCCGCGACGGTGCCGGGCTCCCGCAAAGCGCAGACAAGCGGCAACGCATTCACGCGCGTTGTTCCCACAGTCGTTCGACCATGGCGATGGCCTCGTTGCCCGATGGGAAATCGATAGCCTTGGCCGGCACGGTTTTCACAAAGCGGGTCAGCGCCGTAAAACCCGGCTCGCCCAGCGCCACATAATTGGTCGACGCCTGTGTCAACCGCATGAACGTCTCTCCATGTCCAACGGAACGGATATCCGGCGCATGGCCGAATCGGGGAAACAACAGCAGTGCAGGGGAAGCGCCTTCATCCATGCGCGCCACGGCCTCGGCGCGGGGCACCATATGGCGAATGTCGCCCTTGGCCGTGCCTGCCATCAGCGGCCCCATCCGCTCCGCAGGCACTTCAGCCGCCATCACGCCGATCGCCCGGTTCTTGAGCGAGACGAGGCGAGGAAAGGGCAGCACGACTCCCGTCGCCAGATCGAGCAACGCAAATTCATCCCCCATTAACCGCCAGCCACGCTCGCCCAGTTGCGCCGCCAATGTGGATTTGCCTGACCCGGACTCGCCGGTCATGACCAACACGCGCCCGTTCTTTTCCACGCTGGAGGCATGGAGGAGCAAGTGCCGCCGCCAGCCTAGCGCCATTTGCAGGTTCATCCCCATCTCTGCGGCGAGCAGGCCATGCGGCAGGCTCATGGGCGCGGCATCGGCCAGGCCGTGATCGCCGGTAATGAAGATGGATGGGCGCAGCCAGCGGCGCAACGCCCCGGCCGGCTCGAGCCGGACGGTGAAATCGGCGAAATCGTCCGCAGGCGCGGGATAGTCGGCATAGAGGTGCTTCAATTCCCGGATCGGGTCTGGCCATGCCGACCCGATGCGAAAGGTCGCCGGGCCAATGGAAAGGGTGATACGATGCTTCATGCGGCTGTGCGGATTAACCCCAGCGCCGTCATGTTCACCAGATGTCCCTCTATCTCCGCCAGCGCGGTGTCAGCCGGTCCCAGGTCGTAGAGGCGCGATAACCGTTCATAGAGGATTTGCGCCGACGCCGGGGCGCTATCCTTCAGCGCGGCCAGGATTTCCGGCACGGGACTGATAACCATATGCGTCTGGCCGGAGGGGCGGTGATAGAGCAGCACCATGTCATCAAGGATTCGGGAAATAATGCTTCCCTGCGCCTCCTGATGATAGCATTGATCGACTGTCACAGCCCTACCCCGTTTAATTGCCGCCTCCGCCATAACGCAAAGGGGTAAGCAGGTGACTAACGCATCCCGATCACACTGGCGATGTCGCCCTGGAATAATGCTGCACACTCAGGCTTTGACAGGCACGAAAATATTCATCCAGCGCATGAGACAGCCGATACGGACTGGTCGCAGCGGCCAGTTGTTCCGGAGAGGCGGGATGGGCCAACGCCCATTCAATGGCGCGTGCGAAGGCTGCCTCATCCCCGACCGGAACCGGATCATGCTGTCCTGCCGCCTGCAACACAGGCCGGATATTAGCCGTGCTATCGGTCGCCACCACGCCCGCGCCGCAACCCAGTGCTTCGATGATGGTGCCGGCCAATCCTTCCCATCGGGAAGGCTGAAGCAGCAGGTCGACCTGCCCCATCATGGCTGCGAGTTGCCGGGGATCAACGACGAAACCAAGGAAATCGACCCTGTCGCTGATACCCAGTTCCTCGCATAGCTGGCCAAGTTCTTCGCGCAACGGGCCATTGCCCGCAATTTTCAAGCGCCAGTCGATATGCGGCAAGCGAGCCAGCGCTCGCAGCGCCAGCGCGTGATCCTTCTGCACGGTAAGACGACCGGCCATGAGCAAGCGGAAGGGATCGTCCAGATGGCGGCGTTGCCGTGCCACGAACGCGGCCTCCATCGCTGGCGTTACGCTGGGACGCGGCAACAGGCGGACGTCATGTGCCGCCAACGGTCCCGGCGCCATCAGCATGCGGCGATCCTGCTCTCCCATCACTATGGTCATCGCACAGGCGCGAGCTATGGCGCGAAAACGGCGGAGTCGGAAATAAGCGGCCAGACGCCTTTGATGAGCATAAATCAGAGGATTGGAAATACGCCCGACCGCGCGCGTGCCAGTACCCAACGCTGCCAGAGCAACCAGCATATTGCTTTGATTTCCGGCAGAATAGAGGATTGCGGGACGATGCCGTCTTATCATGGCCGCCAAGGCGGGAAATTGCGCGATCATCGCCAGACGTCGGGGCAAAGGCGGCGACGGCACGCGACGCACCGTGACCGCCGGATCGATCAGCCCTGCCACTGGTCCTTCCCTTCGCGCCATCCACAATTCAGCCCGCACGCCGCACCGCGCAAGATGGCTGGCAAACAGAATGGCAATCCGATCCAGCCCGCCGTCGCTCGGCTCATAAAGATAGATCGCAATGGAAAAAGATTCCGCCACCGGCGGACGGGTATGAAACATGGAGGCCTCTAAAACGCTACGCCGTAATGCAACGGCATCAACGCTAAAAAGCCATATGCGCTCCCTGGAAAATCAACGCGGCATCTGAAGTGAGGCGTAGCAGGTAAAGCCGCTGGTGCCCGATTGAAGGCGACGAATATAGTTCAGGTAGGCCTGATTCTGCTCATAGCCGGTCCCCGGCAGCGGCCTTCCCCGCAAAGCCTGCTTCACCTGTTCGCCGGTATAGCTCCGTCCCGCCGCGGGAAAGGCGCCGGGCGTTCCGGCAGGCACGACCTGTCCGTTGGGCGCGATATAGTTGCCCGCCCGCGCCTGATCGGGCACGGGGATGGTGCAGTTGAGGACGGACGCAGCGGTATTGGCGAGCGCGGGACGGATCGATACGATGGCTGACGCGGCGATCGCCCCACCCGTCAGCAATTGCCGACGCGACGACACCGGCTCGTGCGCCGTCTCTTGCCCTTCCTGCGCGGAGGGTTGCTGAGGATCATCCTGTCCGGTCATGGGCTCGCTCATTTCGTCATGATCCGCTATCGCGCTTGCCAAAGCGTAAATTTTACGCGCTATACCTCTACCATCGCAGTAAAAGCCGGAAGAATCCAGCACGGTAACCATGAATCGACTGAGCGTATCGCAAATCACGGCTTCCATCGCCATGCTGTTGCTGGGCACAGGAGGCGCACTTTTGCTCGGCGCGTCGCCGCTGGCCATCGTGCTGCCGGTGCTGGCGGGTGTACTCGTCCTTCTGATCTCGACGCAAGGAGGCCAGCGTGGCATTGTCCAGGAACGCGCGGAGGATGCGCCACCATCCCCCAGGCTGATCGACCAGCCCGGCTTTGCGGATCTTTTGGAGGGAATAGCCGACCCGCTTCTGCTGATCGAGAAAGGACGCATTCTGCGCGCCAATCGCGCGGCGCGGCTGTTGCTGGGCGCATATATCGAGGGTGAGGATGCCCGCATCGCCATCCGCCATCCGGCAGCCGCCGAAAGGCTGACGAACATGGCGGCGATGACCGAAGCGGATATGGTGGAACTGGTGGGGCTAGGCGCGAGGGACCAGCGCTGGCAGATGCGGATCGCTCCCTTTGGCGCGGCGGAAGAAATGTGGCGGCTGGTCCATCTGGTCGATCATAGCGGCGCTTATGCAGCGGAGCGGATGCGGGTCGATTTCGTCGCCAATGCCAGCCATGAACTGCGGACTCCGCTGGCCGGGATATTGGGCTTCATCGAAACGCTGGCCGACCCGGAACTGGGCAAGGACACCGAAACGCGGCAACGCTTCCTGAAGATCATGGACGGTGAGGCGCGGCGGATGCAGCGCCTGATCGACGACCTTATCTCCCTGTCGCGGATCGAAGCCGACAAATATCGCGCGCCAGACAGCGCGGTCGATCTCTCTGGCCTGGTGGCGGAAGTCGCGGGCGTGTTCCGCACCAGCCATGGCGAGCGCGGGGCGGAGGTGGAAATCAGTATCGACGCCGGTCTGCCGCCCGTCCGGGGCGACCGCGCGCAGCTTTCCCAGTTGCTGCATAATCTGATCGGCAATTCCGCCAAATATGGCCGGCCCGGCACGCCGATCCGCGTGACCCTGACGGAAGGGCCGAGCGGCATGACGCGCCTCATCGTGGCGGACGAGGGCGAAGGGATCGCGCCCGATCATCTGCCGCGCCTGACGGAGCGTTTCTATCGCGTGGATTCGGGCCGGAGCCGGGCCATGGGCGGCACCGGGCTGGGCCTGGCCATCGTCAAGCATATCGTGGAGCGCCATCGCGGGCGGATGGACATCGCCAGCATCGTGGGAGAGGGCACGACGATTTCCGTGCTGCTGCCGAAGATGCCTGCGGGCGAAATCAAGAATGAGATGAAGAAAGGATAGCGTTTTTCCGGCTTTCCTATCCTATTGTCATGAAACTGAAACCTGAGTGTCACAAAGGCGCGATGAACCGCAGCTAGGCGCAGACCCATCGGGGGGCGGCGACCAGCGAATCGCGGCCTTTGCAATGATGGAGGTTTCCGTGAAGCATTTCGCTCTCTTTGCCGCGACGGCCGTGGCCGCGCTTACCCTTGCCGGCTGCGGCGACCAGAGCGGCGGCGGCGCGGGCGGAACCCGCGACCAGATCCGCGCGGTTGGATCGTCCACCGTCTATCCCTTCGCCACGGCGGTCGCCGAACTGTTCGTGCAGGGCAATCCGGGCATGAAGTCGCCGATCATCGAATCGACCGGCACGGGCGGCGGCATGAAGCTGTTCTGCG
>Ga0180223_1002630_pt1 | contig 10433 bp, 7 predicted proteins | sample eDN5th30CKraftOP_FD_151337 | JGI IMG/M metagenome (GOLD analysis project Ga0180223, IMG submission 151337) | Enriched Organic Plus compost microbial communities from Emeryville, California, USA - eDNA 5th pass 30_C Kraft OP (version 2) (version 2) ...
CTGGTCCACAACGGGAAGAACGCGCTGTATTCCATGCCCTGCATCTCGACATTGATGCCGACCGCCTTCATGTAGCCGACTACGGCCTGGGCGACCTCCTCGCCGAAGGCGTAACGGTTGTTTGGATACTGGAAGAGGATCGGCTCGCCGTTGTAACCGGACTCCTTCAGCAGTTTCCGCGCTGCGTCAGGATTATAGGCAGTGGGCGTGATCGCAGGGTCGTAGCCAAAGGTCACCGGCGCCACGATCTGACCGATAGGATGACCGAGACCGCGCAGAAGCCGTGTGGTGATCGCGTTGCGATCGATCGACATATCGATCGCCTGACGCAGCTTGACGTTGCTCAGGACCGGGTTGTTGACGTCAAATCCAAGGTAAATCACCCGGTTGCTGGCGACCTTTTCAACACGCACGCCTTTGCGCGAACTCATGCGCTCGACGAGCGCGGGCGGCAGCAGCGGCACAATGTCCACTTCGCCGGAGGACAATGCGGCGGCGCGGGCGGATTCCGACGGCACCGGGCGGAAGATGACGGTTTTGATCTTCGGCGCTCCGCCGTAGTAGCCGGGGAAGGCTTCCAGTTCGACACGATCATCCTTGATCCAGCGGACCACCTTGAAGGGTCCCGAGCCGACTGGATTCTGAGCAAAGCTCGCGCCCCGCTCCTCATAGATTTTCCGCGGCAGGATGGAGATCAGCGACACCTGACGGTCGAAAGGGGCGAACGGCGCTGACAAGGTGAAACGGACTTTGTCATCGCCCACTTTCTCGATTGTTTTTACTTTGGACAGATAAGATCGCACCGGTGATTTCGGATCTGCCATGATCTTCTGGTAGGACCAGATCACATCATCGAGGGTCACCGGTGACCCGTCATGGAACTTCGCATTTGTCTGGATGGTGAATGTCCAGACCGTGGCGTTGTCGGTTGTCTCCCAACTGGTGGCGAGCAGTGGGGCGACGGACCCGTCCGCGGCGATGTCGGTCAGCTGGTCGTAGATGTTCTTGAAGACATTCAAGCTGATGGGAGAGGTGTCGAGGCTCGGGTCGAGCGTCAACACATCCGAGCTCGGCGCGACCACCAGCTGTCCGGATTGCGCGGCGGCCGGCGTCATCATTGCCGGAGCAGCGAACAGAGACAACGCTGCAACTGCGGTTGCTATTGAAGGTAGGATCCTTGAATTCGGCATGCTCATCGTCATTTCCCCTGTCTTTCTTCTGGATGGTCGGCTGATCGTCCCGGCTCTTAGACTTTCAGGCTTTCGCCTCTGCGCTGTACCGGCGCGGAGGTGGGGGTATCGCTGCTGCTCCTCATGAAATCCGGCACAACCGGCTCTGCGAAATGGCAGGCGCTGAGACGGCCCGCAGCGGCGTGGGCTTCGAGTTGCGGCTCGTGTTCGGCGCATGTCGGCTGCGCCTTGAAGCAACGGGTGCGGAAGCTGCAGCCTGACGGCGGATCAAGCGGGTTCGGCAGATCGCCTTTGAGCACGATGCGATGCCGTTCTTTCCGGTAGCTGGGATCGGGGATCGGAACCGCCGACAGGAGCGACTGCGTGTAGGGATGTTCGGGCGCCCCGAAGATCAGCTCCCGCGTGCCGATCTCGACGATCTTGCCGAGATACATCACCGCCACCCGGTTTGAAATGTGCCGCACGACCGAAAGGTCGTGAGAGATGAACAGATAGGTCAGGCCCATCTCCTTCTGCAGCCGTTTCAGCAGGTTGATCACCTGAGCCTGAATCGACACGTCAAGGGCGGAGACCGCCTCGTCAAGGATGAGCAGTTCGGGGCCGAGCGCCAACGCCCGTGCGATTGCGATGCGCTGACGCTGGCCGCCCGAGAATTCTGTCGGCAGCCTTGTCATGACATCCTGCTGCAGGCCGACGCATTCAATCATTTCCGCGACGCGCGCCGGCCGGTAGCAATTGTTGATCCGCAACGGTTCGGCGATGATGTCGCCCACCGTCATGTGGGGATCGAGCGAGGCATAGGGATCCTGAAACACCACCTGCATCGATCGCCGCACCGACCGCATGCGGCGGCGGCCCAGGCCGACGAGATTCTGGCCCTTGAAATACACCGCGCCCTGGGTTGGCGTATTGAGGCCAAGAATGGTGCGGCCGAGCGTCGACTTGCCGCAACCGGATTCGCCGACCAGACCCAGCGTCTCACCCCGTGCGATAGAGAAGGAAACGCCATTCACGGCCCGCAACGTCTCGCTCGTCCAGCCTGAGCCGCGGACGCGGAAATGAGTGTGGAGATCGTCCACTCTCAACAGGTCTTCATTCGGGGGCATCTGCATCACAGCGGCTCCCGGACTCTGGTCGCATCGTGGACGACGGCGCCAACTTCTCCGATCCAGCCATGGGTCTCGCGCCAGAAATGACAGGCCGCGCCGTGCGCGCGGCCGACCGGATCGAACGGCGGAACGCTTGTGGTGCAGATGTCCCGGCCGTTCCGCAATCCGCAGCGCGGATTGAAGACGCATCCGGTCGGGCGATTGGTGAGGCCGGGCGGCTGGCCCGGGATGGAGTAAAGAAACTCCGGCGCCACATCGAGGCGTGGCCGGCTGGCCATCAGCCCGACGGTGTAGGGATGCCCCGGGCGGCTGAAAATCTCGTCGACCGGGCCTTCCTCCATCAACCGGCCGCCATACATCACTGCCACGCGGTCGGCGGATTCTGCGACAAGCCCAAGATCATGGGTGATCAGGATCATCGCCGCCTTGGTGCGCGTGCGCACCGCGAGCAGCAGTTCCATCACCTGCGCCTGGATCGTCACGTCGAGGGCCGTTGTCGGTTCATCGGCGATGAGGATGTCGGGGTCATTGGCGATCGCCATTGCGATCATGGCGCGCTGACGCATGCCGCCGGAATATTCGTGCGGATATTGTCGATAGCGTCGCTCCGGACTGGGAACGCCGACGAGGCCGAGAAGTTCGATGACACGATCACGGACGGCGGCGCGCGTCATGTCCGGCCGGTGAATGTTCAGGATTTCCGCAATCTGATCGCCGACCCGCAGAACAGGATTCAGCGACGTCATCGGATCCTGGAAGATCATCGACAGATGCCGGCCGCGGATCTGGCGCAATTCCTCCCGTGACATGCCGGTCAGGCTGCGGCCGCGCAGCAGCACGTCTCCACCAGCCAGGCGGGTGCGGCCGGTGAGGAGGCCCATCACCGCCAGCATCGTGATGCTTTTCCCCGATCCGGATTCCCCGACGATGCCGAAGACCTCCCCGGTTTGGATATCGAAGGAGACGCGATCAACGATACGCACAGGCCCGTTCGTGGTCGCGACCTCGACGACGAGATCACGGACGGAAAGGATCGGCACCGGGTTCGAAGACAAGCTCATGCACGCATCCTCAGGTCGATGCTTTCGGCGGTGACGCCAGATCGAACTGGCCTTCCGACGTGAACGCCTGGCTGAGAAACTGAACTCCCGTCACCAGCATGAAGATGGCGATGCCCGGAAGCAGCGCGATCCAGGGATCGGTTTCGAGATACTCCTGGCCCTCGCTGATCATCATGCCCCAGCTCGGAAGTGGCGGCTGGATGCCGAGGCCCAGATAGCTCAACGACGCTTCGAAGACGATGATCTGTCCAAGCTCGAAGGAACCAACGATCAGCATCTGCGGCAGAACGTTCGGCAGCAGATGCTTGCGGATGTTCCACGCTGCCGACGCGCCCTGCGTGACGGCGGACAGCACGAATTCCCGCTCGCGCAGCGACAGCGCCATTGCGCGCGCGACGCGGCCATAGACGACCCAACTGGTGAGGCCGAGCAGGATGGTGAGATTGGCGATGCTTGGCCCGACGATGGCGGCAACGGCGATGAGCAGCAGCACGCGCGGGATCGAGAGCTGAAGGTCCGCCAGGCCCATGACGGCGCTTTCGACGACGCCACGGAAGAAGCCTGCAACCAGCCCAAGAAAGACGCCGATGACCAGGCTGATCGCCACGGCCGAGACGCCAATCAGAAGCGACACGCGCCCGGCCAGCGCCACGCGGCTCAGCAGGTCGCGGCCCAGCGTGTCGGTGCCGAATATGTAGGTCCGCCCATCGATGGTCTCGAAAGGTGTCGCCAGGCTCACGGCCAGGTTCTGGGAGTAGGGGTCATAGCCGGGCGTGAGCGGAACGATGATGATCAGCAGAAGCACAGCCAGGAGAAGCAGGGCTGCCAGCATCATCGAATAGGACTGCGTGATGATGTGCAGGGCGCTGCGGAGCCCGGCAAAGCTGCGAGTCGTCGCGAGGGGTTTGCCCATGTCCGTGGTGCTCATGACAGCCTCACGCGCGGATCGAGAACGGCATAGAGCAGATCGACGATCAGATTGATCAGCACGAAGACCAGCGAGATCATCAGCACCCCGGCAATGACGACGGGATAGTCCCGCTGGCTGACGGACTGGACGATGAGACGGCCGACGCCGGGCCAGCTGAAGACGGTTTCGGTGACCACCGCGCTGCCGAGCAACATGCCGAGATTGATGCCGGCGATGGTCACCAGCGGCAGCAATGCATTGGGCAGCATATGCCGCAGGATGATCTTGGTCCGGGTCTGCCCCTTGGCATAGGCGGTGCGGACGTAATCCTGTCCTTGCTGCTCGCCGAGCGCGGAGTTGAACAGGCGCAGATAGAGCGCGAGCTCATAGGTTGCGAGCGTGAGCGCCGGAAGGATGAGGTGCTGGATCGTGCCGCGTCCAAGCGAGGGCAGCCAGCCCAGCGTGACCGAGAAAAGCAGGATCATCAGCAGGCCGAAGAAGAAGACCGGGATCGCCTGGCGAATGAAGGCCAGCCACATGATGAAGGCGCGCAGGCGCGGGCTTGGCGTCAGCCGCATGATGAGGCCGATGGCAAAGGCGAGCACGAGGCCGAGAACGAAAGCCGTCAGCGCGAGCTCGAGCGTCGCCGGCAGCCGCTCGAGAACCAGGTCGAGCGCCGGGACCCGCTGGCGCAGCGAGAGCCCGAGGTCGCCCTGCAGCACATTGGCGATGAATTTTCCATACTGGACGATAAGGGATTGATCGAGGCCGAGCTCGCTGCGCAGCAGCGCGATGTCTTCGTCGGTCGCTTCGACAGGCAACAGCAGAACGGAGGGGTCGCCAGCGAGGCGGACGAGGAAGAAGGCTGCGGTGAGGACGCCGAAGACTGTCAGGATCGATTGGAGCAATCTGCGCAGGAGAAACTTCAGCATCTTGTCACTCCTTTCACGCGGTGACTGTTGCTGAGCGTCGGATCAGTGCGTCGGCGTCGGCCGCCATCCGGCGCACCACATCGCCCGCGGGAAGGATGTCGTCGACGAGGATGGCGCCCTGTCCGGTCGGCCAGTTGCCGACCTCGATCGATCCCTTGGCCTTGGCCGGCGCAACCACCGGGGCGACCATGTCCCATTGCTCGGGCATCGGCAGGATTTCGCTGTCGTGGCCTTTCCAGGCTTCGATGAAGGCGTTGCGGATCACCCGCGACGGCTTTCCGGTGTAACAACGGGACACCACCGTCTCGTCGTCGCGCATTTCGACAATCTTGTATTTGTGGGATTGCGCCGTCTCGGCTTCGGGTGTGGCGAGCAGGCGCGTGCCAACCAGGGCCCCTTGCGCCCCAAGCATGATCGCAGCCGCGAGGCCGCGCCCATCAATGATGCCGCCTGCTGCGATCACCGGGACTTTGACCGCATCGACCACCTGGGGAACCAGCACCAGGGTCGAGGTCCGGCCGGTATGCCCTCCCGCTTCATGGCCCTGGGCGACAAGGATGTCCGCCCCGCGCGCCTCGACCTCCAGCGCCGCGCGACGGCTGCCGACGAGGGCGACGACAGTCATTCCGGCCGCTTTGGCGCGGCGTATCACATGCTCAGGTGCGCCGAGACCAAGTGCGAGCACAGCGACGCCTTCGGCAATGGCGATCTCAAGGCGCCGCTCCGCAGTCTCGGCATCGTAGCGTTTGGGCGATTCGGTGACGTGCGTATGTGTATCGATGAACGGTTCGAGAAACGCGGGCAGCGGATGCGTCCTGGTCGGTGGAGAGACCAGCGCGCCGTCGTGGGAGGGGAACAACAGGCCGATCCCGAACCGCTTGGAGGTCAACTGTTTGGTCTGCCGGATTTGACGCTGCACCTCGTCAGGCTCGAGCGTGGCATGGCCGAGGATGCCGAGCCCGCCTGCATTGGACACCGCTGCGACGAGATCTGGCCCGGCCACACCGCCCATCGGTGCACCGAGAATCGGAAGCTCGATGCCGAGCAGGGTGCTGACGCGTGTACCAAACAGAATGCCGCTCATCCCTGACCACTCATCTCAAAAGCACGTTCATTGCGCACCTCACGCAAAACCTCGGCGATCGTTGCGACTCTCGAAACCGGCTTCAGCGCGTCGATCGCGGTCTGGTGCACAGCAGGGCTGAAAGCCGCGCAGCCGTCCTCGAGCACGACGGTCTCGATGTCGCGCACATGGGCATCGCGGACCGTCGAGGCGACGCCGCCGTTTGTGACGATGCCACCAACGATCAGCCGCTCGATCCCGCATTTGCGCAGGAGCCACTCGAGCCGGGTCATGTAGAAAGCCGAATAGGCGACCTTCTCAACCATCAGATCAGCAGGCTGCAGGATGTCGACGAGTTGATGGCCCCAACTGCCCGGCGCGAAGTCGCCAGTGGTGAGGAAAGGCCGCAGCGCCTTGAGATGCGGCGACATCAACGGTACGCCGCCCTTGCCGGGCACCAGCGTGAAATGCGTGGAGATGATCCAGCCGCCCTTGCCCCTGAGATCGGCAGCCAGCGGCTTGAGTCTCGCCGGCAACGCGGCAATGTCGGAAGCCGACTGACCGGCGCGGCCATAAGCACCCTCAGGATGCAGAAAGTCGTTCTGCAAATCGACGATCAGCAAAGCTGTTCGATCAAGGGGGATGGTTGCGTGCATCATCCAGCCCTTTCGACAATGACATTGCCGGTCTTGTCGACCTTTGCGACGAGCGCAGGATCGACGACCGTGGTGGCATCCGGTTGTTCCAGCACCGCTGGGCCATGAATCTCGGCGCCGACCGGCAACTCAAGCCGGGCGTAGATCGCAGCGTCATGCCAGGCGCCGTCGAACCACACAGGACGGACTCCGCGCTTCGCCTTTTCGATCGATGCATCCTCAGCGGGTGCGAGTGCTGCGAGATCGAAGCGCGGCCGCCGGCCGATCGCCGCGACACGCAGATTGACGATCTTTGCCGGAATGCCCGGCAACAGACGGCTGAACGATGTTTGATACGCCGTCTCGAACGCGCGCCGGATGATCTCTTCGGTGATGCCGGTCATATCGTTTGCGATTGCGACGGGCAGTGGAACAGCGACCGTATGCGTCTGCCCCACGTAGTGCATGTCCAGTTCGAAAATGATGTCGATCCGCTCAACGGCAAGGCCTGCCGTCTCGACGACGGCCCGCGCGGCGGCGGCATCTTCGATCATGCGCCGGTCGAGTGCTGCGGTGTCGAGGCCGTTCAACATCAAGTTTACGGTGCGCACCTGATCGTGGCGGATGTCGGCGATGACACAGCCGAGCGCCGAGGTGACGCCGGGATAGCGCGGGATCAGCGCAGCCTTCAGGCCGACGTCCTTGATCAGTGCGCCGACATGCAGGGCGCCACCGCCGCCAAACGGCACCATGGCGAACTTGGCGGGATCATGCCCCCGCTCGATCGACACCAGGCGGATCGCGCCGGCCATCTTGCTGTCGGCAATGCGGACGATCGCTTCCGCTGCGGTCATCGTGTCGAGCCCGAGCGGCTGAGCGACGTGCTTGTCGATCGCCGCCTTGGCGGCCTCCACGTCGAGCTGGCTCAACTGACCGCCGATCGGACGCATCGCATTGATGCGGCCGAGCACCACATTCGCGTCGGTCAATGTCGGCCGCGTGTTGCCCTGGGCATAACAGACCGGGCCCGGCCGCGAGCCGGCGCTTTCCGGGCCGACCTGGAGCAGGCCGCCGGCATCGACATGGGCGATCGAACCGCCGCCGGCGCCGATGGTGGTGATCTCGATCATCGGCGTACGGATCACGAGGCCGAAATCGATCGTCGTCTGTGCGGCGAGCGAGGTTTCACCGCCGACCACCAGCGACACATCGAACGAGGTGCCACCCAGGTCGCCGGTGATCACGTTGGGGAAGCCTGCGGCTCGCGCGATCTCCGCCGCGGCGATCACACCGGCGGCCGGGCCGGACAGGGCGGTGCGCACCGGAAGACGGCGGGCCGTCGCCGTCGACATCACACCGCCATTGGATTGAACGATATGGAAGCGGCCGCTGAAGTCTTCCGACCGCAACGCGTCATCAAGCTTGGCAAGATAGCTGCCGACCACTGGCTGCAGATAGGCGTTGAGGGCCGTGGTCGATGTCCGCTCGAATTCACGGATCTCCGGCAGGATCTGCGCCGAACAGGCGAGGTTCTCATTGGGCCAGACCTCGGACGCGGCGGCGAGCGCCTTCAGTTCGTTGGCAGGATTGGCATAGGCATTGATGAAGACGATGGCGAGCGCCTCCGCCCCGTTCGCGCGCAGCGCTGCCGCGGCTTGCCGGACCTCGCCGGCGTCGACTTCGGTCCGGATCGTGCCGTCGGCCAGCGTCCGCTCCCCGACTTCGATCCGCAGATCGCGATCCACGATGGGGATGAAATCGCCCCACAGTCCCCAGGTGTGGCGCCGATCCCGGCGACGCATCTCAAGGACGTCGCGGAAGCCATGGGTCGTGATCAGGCCGATGCGTGCGCCTTTGCGCTCGAGCAGTGCATTGGTGCCGACGGTGGTGCCATGCACGATCGAGGTCAGTGACTTGACGGGCCCCAGGCTCTTCAGCCCCTGCAGGAATCCGACCGCTTCGTCGCCGCGGTGCGAGGGGACCTTGGCGGTGGAGAAGTGCCGCTTGTCTTCGTCATAGAAGAACAGGTCGGTGAAGGTGCCGCCGACATCGACGCCAACGATGGCTCCGAGAGACGCGCTCATGCGGCGGCTCCCTTGCGTTCGTCAGTTGCCGCGGTGGTGGCAATACCATAGTCGCGCGCGGCCGCAGCGGCGCTGACATAACCGAGCTGCACATCGCGTGCGACGGCTTGCTGATCGCGCTGACGCGGATCACCCCAGCCGCCACCGCCCGGGGTTTCGAGGCGGACCCGCTGCCCGGCGCGCAGCTTCACGTCGGTGATCTTGGAAACAAGCGGTGGCGACTTGTCACCTTCGTCGCTCTGCCAGACAAACTGGTTGAGCGCCGCCGGACATCCGCCGCTGACTCCGAAGGGAGCGGCCTTGCCGCGCTCGCCCAGCAGCGACACGCTGGCATTGACCAGCGGTTCGACCTCGTAGATCGCACCGAGCCCGCCGCGATGTGCGCCGGCACCTGCGGAATCCGGCCGCAGCGCCCATTGGGTGAACAGCACCGGATAGGCCGCTTCGAGGATCTCGATCGGCGGGATGGTCGCTGTGGAAATCGGATTGTTGGCGTGGCTGAGCCCATCGCTTTCCGGATTGCCGCCAAGGCCGCCACCGAAGAAGGAGAACATCAGCCAGGGCGAACCATCGTTGCGCATGCCGGTCAACGACAGTGCGTTGATGGTTCCGAACGGTCCCGCCGTTGCACGGGCCGGATCGGCCTTGGCCAGTGCGCCGAACACAACGCCGATCAGGCGCAGGATCGTTTCCGTGTAGCCGGCCACCGGCTTGGGCGCCTTGACTGCAAGCAGCGTGGTCTCCGGGATCACGAAGGTGATGGGCCGGAGGCATCCCGCATTGGCAGGGACATCGACAAAGGCGTGCTTGAGCGCGACATAGCAAGCCGCGACGGCTGTGGAATAGGCGATATTGATCGGCCCCATGGCCGGCGGAGATGAGCGCGAGAAATCGAGCGTCATCGCATCGCCGCGAACCGTGAGATCAAGCGCGACCGTCAACGGCTGGTCGGTGATGCCGTCGTTGTCGAGGATATCTTCGAATGAATAAGTGCCATCCGGCAGCGTCGCGATCGCGGCGCGCATCATCGCGTCAGCGCGATCGGCGAAAGCCGTGAACGCCTGTTGCACGGTGGCGTCACCATAGTCGTCGAGCAGCGCATGAATCCGCCGTTCGCCGAGATCGAGCGCGTTGAGCTGTCCGTTGAGGTCGCCCCAGTTGGAGGTCCAGGACCGCGTGTTGGCAGCGAGGATGTCGACCACGTCCTGACTGAGTTTGCCGCGGCTGATCAGCTTCACCAGCGGAATGCGCACGCCTTCCTGATGGCTTTCGGTGGCGCGCGGGTTGTAGCCGCCGGCCACGTTGCCGCCGACATCAAGCCAATGGCCGACCGATGCGATCCAGCAGAACAGCGCACCGTCGCGGTAGATCGGCCGCACCAGGCGGAAGTCGTTGAGATGCGTTCCGCCGTCGTAAGGATCATTGAACAGGAAGGTGTCGCCGGGCTCC
>Ga0180223_1002631_pt1 | contig 10431 bp, 13 predicted proteins | sample eDN5th30CKraftOP_FD_151337 | JGI IMG/M metagenome (GOLD analysis project Ga0180223, IMG submission 151337) | Enriched Organic Plus compost microbial communities from Emeryville, California, USA - eDNA 5th pass 30_C Kraft OP (version 2) (version 2) ...
GGCTTCAATTGCATCCGCAGAGGCATGGATGTTCATCTCGTCAATCAGGCGAATGACACGGCGTATCGCAAGGCTCGAATTTTGAGTCGGGCACTTAAAGTTTTGCTGGTGCTTCGGTCTAACGCCATTTTCGGGATCGGATTGGGTTCTAGGAAATTCAGACATGATTTCTCCTTCAATTGTCTGGAGTGCGTTTTGCAGGGCACGGGCGCTGCGATGGTTTGCGACATCATCAATGATGCGGTCGCTCTTCTTACGGGTCTTCGCCGTATGAATTCGGGTTTCGCCCATGGTTGGCTCTGGTTCGGGAATATCGACCTGACCAGCATATCGGGCGGCGTTGGTGAGATGTGAGACGCGGCGGGGCGAGCCTGCGCGTTCCAGAAATTCATTCATGGTGTTGGCGAGGCGTTCGCGCTCCGCCTTCAAAGCGTCTGCGAATCTACCTTCTGCGCCGTCTTTTCCGCCGCTCTCATGCAGCTTTCGGAGGTCGTCGTTCTTCGTCTTCGCAAAGCCCGTTTCGGTGGCAGGATCGAGCTTTCTGGTCGTCAACATGACGTGGACGTGCGGCTGCGGTGCGCCGTACTGATCTAAAGGACAATGGATGGCGATGTCTGCGATTGCCCCGGCGTCAATCCATGGCTGGACGGCCTGGCGGGCGAAAGCTTCCCATTCGTTGACAGGGATATCTCTCGGTATGGAAATTTCCCATTCTCTGGCGACAACGGCATTGCCCTTGCGTTCGGCTTCCTCGGTGCGGTTCCAGAGTTCTTCGCGATCAAATGCCCATGCAGGGGCGTTCGTCGGGGCCATTATAAAAGAGGATATGACGTGGCCTTTGTCGGTGTAGTCAAACACCTCGCCTGTGCGGCGGTCGGTCAATTTGGAGCCTGAGCGATAGGCCGCTGCGGCAACGGCAGAGCGGCCTTTCGAGCGCTGAAAAACTTTGGCTTGAGCGTGATAAAGGGCGGCGTCTGATGGCAGGGAGGTTTTCATTATCGATCACGCTCCCGCTTGATCTGCTGCGCGATGTCGAACCAGTCGTCGTCTATGGACGTGGGCGCGGCGTCGTTGGCCGGGGTGGTTTCGATGAGAGAGGATTGGCGCGCGCTGCGGCCAACGAAGAAAAAGAGCAGCCTCGGCAGCACGACGAATGCGAAAATGACCATGCCCCACATGATGAGAGTTTCGGTCGTTGTCAGGTTTCTGGATGGGCCTAGACCGTCAGGCGTGGCGAGATAGAAGGCGATCATTGCGCACCTCCCTGTTTCTTGCGACTGCGGATTAGCTGAAGCCGCTGCAAGATATGCATCACTGTCCACCAAGGGCCGAGCATTACGGAGACGCCCGCCGCGAATGCCAGCTCTGGAGGAAAACCCCGACCAACAAACCAAAGTGCAGTGGCGATCATAAAATCTGCTGTGCTGCGGAACGGCAGATTTATGAGAGCTAAGAATTCAGGGAAGGTCATGCTGCACCTCCCAAACCGCAGTACCAGCCTTCGTCACCCAACCAAGTTTTGGCGGTGCGAGATTCAGGTTCTGTTGCAGGAATTGGCGGAAGGATTTCGCGGCTGGCGTGCGAAGTAAAAACTACGTATCCGGCGTTTTCCAGAGCAACAAAAAGAGAGACTTTGCATTTGATTTTACGAGTGATGAAACGCTGAGTTTCGCCACTGCAATTAATCACAAAAAATCCTGCAAGTTTCGCATAGTCCTTCAACTGCTCTGTCGTGAGTCCAATGCACGACACAGAGAAGTAATGGCGCTCTGGAAAGTGTGTGTAGTGTAAATGTACCTGTTTACATTCTATCATCTGATTTTCTCCTAGTTGCGACACCGCTTTCAGGCCCCTGCCAGGCGTGCGGGAACTTGTTCCCTTAAGCGCGCACTTCAGCAGTGGGCTTCGACTGCGGTTTCGTAAGAAGAGTTTGGCTTCGCTACTTGCGCGACACAAGTTTACAATCAATCATAAATCTAGATGACAAAAATACAGATGACGGTTTCGCTAGAAACAACTTGCGCTGTCTACATTTTTTGAAGTCGGAAATCTTATATTTGTTGGCCGATTATTTTTCTATCGGCGCTTTTGGAAAGGGAAATTGGATGTCGATTGTTTTGAAAAGCGAACGCCTGCAAAAACTCATGCAGAAAAAAGCGAAGATCGAAAGCGATCTCGCGAGACTGGAAAAGGCAGAAAAGACGGCTGCAAGGAAACTCGATAGCCGCCGCAAGATTGTCATTGGCGCGGCTGTGATGAAGGCCATTTTCGAGGGCCGGATTCAGGAGCCTTGGGCGCGCAATCTGATCGCAAATTTTGCCTCGGAACGAGACAAATCCATCTTTGAGGATTTCACGTTCCCGACTGCTGAACACCGCGAAACTGATGGCGTGGCAAGCGCTCAGCGGGAGTAACGAAAATGGCGTTTCCCGATCTCTTAGCTACACCATCGCCCGACAATCTGGTTTGGAGAGCAGTCGATACGATACTGAGCGAAAACCCCTCGGCGCTGGCTGTCGGTTTTCAGCTTTTTGCGAGTGGCTTGCTTGCGTTCATCGGTCTCAAGCTTGCGTTTTTTGTGATCACCGGAATCACAAAAGCGACAAGAGCCGAAAAGCAATTCTCCGAATACTACAACCATATATGGGGGCCACTCGCCATCATCTTTGGCGTCGGCATACTGATCCCGCTGCCGTCAACTGGCATGCCCGCTGGCGTCTATGCGCTCAAGCATTTGATCGCAAAACCAAGCGTGAATCTCTTTGATGCAATCATGGTCGGGACTGCCGAATACTTGATTAAAGATGGCCGTCCGATAGCCCCACTCGCGATCTACGGCAAGGAATTCGCCTGGTCGGTCGTCCAGTTGGAAGTGTGCTCCCATGTGCTGAAACAGGCCGCGACACGCCATGAGAATCTTGGAGTTGTCGATAGCGCTGTACCGCCAAAACCTCCCGCGTCCGTTGGCAAGTTAGTCGAGAATAAGAAGGACGGCACCTTTAGGGTGCATTGGGATTGGGGAACGCAATGCGGCTCGATTTCCCTGTCCGACCCGCAAGACTTTGGCGCTTTTGGTGCGGAACGCCGCATTGCCGCATACAAACTTATCAATGAGGTCAGGGCGCTCAATGTGCACGAAGGGCTTGTTGAGAGTTTACGGGAGCATGGCGAGAATCCAGCTTATGTAGATCACTACGCACAAGAAACATTCATCGATGACCACATAAAATCCGGCACGCTCGTGAACGGGCTGACCGAGAAAGTCAACGCAATCGGTGCGGCATACGAAAAAGCGGTGGGTGATGCTGCGGCCAAACAGGTGCAGACAGGCCAGACAGAGCAGCGAGCAAAATTGGTGGAAGGTGTTCGCACGTATGGCGGTGCTGTATTTTTGGGTTATTTCCGCCTGATCTCGGTTTTGAACGAAAAGGCTAACGACCTAGCTTCCGAAAAACCCGCATACACGCCACCCAAATGGGAGGCAATTGGCACATCGCCAACAGTCAAAGGCGAGGTCAAGTTCGCGCTTGCCGTTCTCGATAGCCAAAGGACCCTAGAAAACAAGGAGCTAAAGCTATCCGGCGACGATATGGCGTTTGCTGGCGAAGACGAATCGAGCGTTCTAACCGATATCGTCAACTCGATAACAAAGCCATTTCTGCAATACGTGACTTCTTATGACGGATGGCGCGTCGATCCCGTATCCGATCTTATAAACGTCGGCGGAAACATGATGACATCGGCCAAAGTCGGCTTTGGTATCGGTATGGCTGCGACTGGCGGAAGCAATTTCTGGTCTTCAACTGCTGGTAAAATTGTCGAATACGCGATGACGCCAGTGTGGCCACTGCTGACCGTCATGTACGTGGGCGGCGCGATGCTCTCGATAGTGCTGCCGAATCTGCCATTGATCTACGGAATTTTCGGAATAACGGCGTTCGTTTTAGAACTGATTGTTGCAGCTATCTCGGTGATGGTTTGGGCATTCATGCATGCGCGTTTGGATCATGGCGACAGCTTCGTAAGCCCAGTCTCAGCACCAGGCTATAAAATCCTGTTCGGGCTGTTTCTGCGCTTACCGATCAACGCTCTCGCACTGATCGCCGGAATAACAGCGAACACCGTCGTCTTGAACATCTTCCTGTTCATCTGGAGCTTTGCATTCCAAGGCTCGCAAATCGGCAAAATCATTGGAATTGCCAGCATCATCGCCGCTTTTGCGATCATGCTCTACATCCCGTGGAAAATCGTAAACATGATGTTTTCGCTCAATTCGAATCTGAATGAGCGTGTCGCTCAATGGTTCGGCCATGCCGTCCAAAGCTTTGGCGAAGCGATGCAAGGCAATACGGTTGTCGCTGGCATTCATGCGAACGCTGGCGCTGGCGCTAACCAGAAGCCACAAGCGGGCAACCGAGCGCCAAACGGCAAGAATGGTGGGCCTGACAACGCCCCTGCGGGTGGCAGCAGGCCGCGCTTCCGAAGCGCACCGCCCGGCAACAAAACAAGCACCAAGTAATGGAATTCCCCTGTCGCTATCGCGGCGGCGGCGGGGGAAATTTAACGATGCCGCTGGGGAACGTCAGATGTTCAAGAAAATTTACCTAACCGCTGCCGCATGTGCAGCGCTAATTTCGAATGCGGCACATGCAGATTTTGCACCTTCACAGATAGATCACCATTATGAATCCAAAGTGATCGAGAGCGGCAGTACCGAAGACCGCTATTACCGCTTACCTTTCACAATTCCCGGCACCGAAATCCCTACACAACTTTGGTGCGGCTTGGTGGGCGTTGGCTTTTCAAGCGGGCAGCCCATCGCCCGCAACGGCATCCAAGCTGCTAACAGGGTCCTGTCAGAAGACAAGACTTCCTGCATTCTTATCACGCCGAAAGACATGACAGAGGGAACTTACGAAGTAACACTGGATTATTTCGGCAACAAACAGACATATCGTTTCCACTACACCGATAACGAGCCAATCGTGGCTAACCGAGTGCAATCGGAGTATGCTGCTGGCGAACTCATATTGATGTCTTTCAGCAAGACTTACAGTCGCTTGGCCATTGATGAAGAATTACCGAGCGGTCTTACCGTGTCCGGACTCGGACAGGCTGGCATACTGATCAGCGGCAAACTTTCGCCTGAGACTTCGACCAGCTACCGCCTGAACGTTATTGATCTGGAAAGCGACAAATCGCTTGCGGTGTCCTTCACAGTCAATGCGCCGGAACCTGAGCCAAAACCTGAAGAGCCTGAGACCCCGCAAGCAGTATGCAAGTCCGGCCCGATCCCTGTGCCTGCCGGTGGCGCAAAATTTGTGTTTCGATACCCCACAGGGTCGGCCTGCTCAAAGAAGCAAGCCTAGACACCAAAAAGCCCCCAATTGGGGGCCTTTATATTTGGATGACTGAAAGCCTTGAGAGGTATCAGAAACCCTTAGCGCCTGCGATGAGAAGCATTACGATGCCGGACCATGCGAGCATTCCGAAGACCGCCTTAGAAGCTCCGAGCGCGGCACCCTTCAAAAATCTGTTCATGTCGTTTCTCCTTGGTTGTTAGAATGGTCTCTGAAAATCTGACCAGATACAAGCTGCCTAGGAAGAGGTTGCAATGGTTTGGCGCGGGCCGCTGCTTGGCAGCAACACGGGCCATTGCAATTGATGATCGCTGGATAGCTATCTACGGGTCGAATTTTCAAAGAGCATGCGGCACATCAAGGAATGACATGCCGGATTTGTAAGTGCCTCGCTCAATGCAGCTTGGCGAGTTTGATGCGCCTTAGTTCGGCTTCGATTGCCTTCACCTCGCACATCGCGTTTTCGAGCTTGATGCGGGTTTCCAGTTCCCATAGGCGTTCGTCTTCTGAGGCGTACCGCCTCCAGACTTTCGCGTCGTTATGCACTTTAGCCGCGATCCTGTGAGCGCTGCGAGCTTCGCCTAGGCGACGGGTAGCCGATCTGATGGCCGTTGCTTTTTCGTGGAATTCCATTTGGTTTATCCTCCCGATGTTTGATTTTCGTGTCGTCACGAAATTAGTTGGCGTCTGGTACCTTCGACTGGCCCTTGCGACGGAGCCTGAACAAAAGCACGCCCCAGACACCAAAAACACCGACGATGAGGATCAGCTGTCTATAATAGTCGTCGCCCGCCCAGATGATGGGCTGCTGAAAAGCCCACAACGTTGCCCTATGGATGTAAGGCAGGGCACAAACGAAGCCTGCGAGGCCTATGGCGGCGATTGCGATTTGGGTGAATTTGCTCATTTTGGTTCCCCTTATTTTTCTGAGGTGAGGGATTGTTTGATGCCCCTCTGGAACGCCTTCCGGTTCTCCTTGAAGACGTTCGGGCGAGGCATCAGGCGGCGAAGCAGGTTCTGGTCGCGTTGAAGACACCTGCATGATGCGCGGGGCGGGCGTCGATGAAATCCCAACCGATATCGTCAAGCTGCGCTTTCAGGCGCTTCGGAAGACGTGAGGCGCGAGCGACACGATAGTCGGGGCGGTCATATTCGTTGTGCGCCAGGTCGTAGCGGGCAGCTTCCAAAGTCTTGATATGGGCTTTCGCGGTCTCAGCGCTGACGAAAGCGGCGGCAACGCCGAAATTGGTGGTGTGAACCTCTTCGCGGTCCTTAGGACCGTAAAAGTGGCGTTTCTGGATGATTACGTAAGACATCTGAATTTCTCCTAGTTGCTGGTTTGAGTGCGCTGCTTGCCACTCCAGAACGCCTTCGGTCTGGAAGGCGTTACGGCGGGGCATTAGGAAGCAAGATTTGCTATGCGTTCGGCATCGGTGCCGTACTTGCGCCACGCGATCACATGCGGCTGGCGTTCCAGTTCGGCCCGCATGCGCTCCAGCACCAACAAGGACGGGATGCGGTTGAACTGGATGGCAGGCATCTGCCGGACAGTGTTGAATGACAGGCCCGTGAGTGCTGCGAGGTCTTTAGAAGACATGGCGAGCGCTGAACGTAACTTGCGGTATTCGGCTGCTCGCCACTCTTTTTCGGTGGCGGTCTTTGCGGTTTTTGGGCGGTCTAGGTAGTACATATGAGGTCCCTTCTGGAGATTTGAGGATTGTTAATGCCCCTCTGAAACGCCTCCGGTGCGAGGCGTTAGGGCGAGGCATTTGGGCTAAATTTGATAGAAACCAACAAAAGCCCACAAAATCCCAGCAATGCCGATACCATTGAAAGGCAATCCGAATAACCGATGCTTTTTGCTAATAAGAATGCCTGCGACAAGAATAATGATACCAACAGGAAGCGAGTAGAGGGCGCTTTGTGCATGTGCTCCAATAAATGTAGTAATGTTTTCCATAGATTTTTCCTTTGTTTGTGATGACATCAATTAATCATCTAATATAATTATTGTCTTGAAAGCTGACGGCCGCAATAGGCAGATATAGCAAAGCAGTAAAAACAATGGATTGTTTTATTGTTATGTTTGATTGACTATCGCAATATTATTGCGCGTAGTTACTCAATCGGGAGTGCAAATACTTATACACCCTGAAAAGTAACATTTGGTCGCAAGATGGTAAGAAGGGGCCGAAGCCCCAGCCTCAATTGATGTCGCGGAGAATTTTCAAGCCCTTAAGCGCTGCTTGCGAGCGATTGCGGACGCCAAGGGCCTTGAAGAGGCTCTTAAGATGGATTTTGACAGTCCCCTCGGACAGCCCGAGATTCCGCGCAATAGCCTTGGAAGGCTCCCCGCGCACCAATTCGCGCAGCACTTCCAATTGGCGCGGCGTCAGTTCATGACGCGATCCCGCTGGCACTGGCGTGCTGTCGGTGTCGTCGGGAATTTCTGCGGGTTATGCAGGCTCTGGCGCGTGGACTTCCAGCCCATCAAACGAAATGTCGATGATGGGGGCGGTGTCGCTAAGCTTGACGGAAATCCGTACCTGCGAGGCGGTCATGCTGAACAATGGTCACTCCTATTGCTGTCAGGCCGTGAAGTCGGCCTAGAAAGCTGCGGGGAGTGATGTTCTTGCGCATGGGTCCTCTGTTGGTTGGGGCTGCGTCTTTACCGGTGTCCTGAATGGATGGCAACCCCCTGCTGATGCGATGTCGAGATAAGAGCGGGAAGCCTGTCAATCGGAAAAACCCGAATGGAGCGGGCGCAGGCTTGCCGAGCCACGGGAGGGGATTTTCTGATTTACGGGCTGGAGCGACCCAATCCTTTCGTGCACTCCGGGGAAAGCCTTTGTCTTTCCCCGGAGACGCCACCCGGCGAGGGATTTCTTATTTTTGTGACGACACGAAAAAGAGAAACGGCCTCCAAGTTGTCTTGAAGACCGTTCCCCTAGCTCATTGGAAAAATCAGATATCGAAACGCCAAGACTAGGACACCCAGACGCTTAAACATGCTGCTTGTCGGCGGTGAGTACTGCAAGCTTTATTTTCTGGTCGGCCAATAACGATGCTGGATTTGACAGAAGTGAAATGTGCGCTGCAAACTATAATGGCTGCGGTCAAAGGGCGGGAACCCTGCGCAGCCATTTAGGAAGTACAAGATGAGTCTGAATCTTTATTTTGCAGTTGTAAAGACCCCACATAGTACGCGGTGACCGCGCCGCTGAGAACCCCCGTTCTCGGCACACAGTACTTCCTTACCCCAGAAACCAAATTTGTTGACGAAGCTAGGCAGAGCAAGAGTTTTCTTGCTGAAAGGCTGGCGGCTGCGGGCCATTTAGGCGGCGGTGCTGCGCGGTCGATTTTCTTCGGGTCACAGCCGAAAAATTTCGCCGGCGGAAAACAAGCCAGAAAACTAGCCGCCGTTGTTGCGTCAGGGCAGGCTTCTAACGTGGCTGAGGCCCGCCAGAAGCTGGCGGCTGACAAGCTCGGCGCGGAAATTCAAAACCCGCATGATGAGCGGATTGATTTCTACGATCTGATCGGCGGCAAGATTGGCATTGAGGCAACTCTTGCCGCCGATATGGCCGCGCTCGATGAGGAAGAGCGGAACACCGTTTGCATCCTCTCTTATGTCGCACCAACGGCTGCGGAACTCCCTTGGAACAAGCGGACGCATGCCCATGTCGTCAAGTTCCTGCCGCTCGAATGGCAGCCCTTTCTTGAACGGATGCCGGAGGCGCGGCGTAAGGAACGTGAACAAGCCATTCTCCGAAAAGTCGGTTGGGACGGCTTAGATATCCTTTGCCTGCGGGCCGATGCGCTGGCGGAACGGGCCAAAAAGACGGCTGCGGCATATGCCTTCAAGTTTCCTGCTACCGACGATGCGGGCAACCTGATTAATCAGGAGCCGGAACATCGCAAGGGGCGCTGCGAAAAGCGGATACGCCGCAAGTTGAAGAAATTGCAGATGCGGGCGCTGCTCTATGTGGAAGCGGCGATTGGTGCGGTCGGCGGGCCGAACGTCGATGGCAGGCCGCTCTATGTAAGCGACTATCTCGCCATTCTGTACGGCGAACACCAGGAGCGGACGGAAGAGGTTTTGAAGGGCCTGCGGCTCGTCCAGAAGCGCGACCCGAAAATTCAGATTCCAATGACCGAATTGAATGAGAAGGCCAAGATTGCAGATGTCACGAAGCGCCGCCTGCTGATCGACGTGCATCTGAAACGCTGGGAAATGCTGGGCTGGTTCGTCTGCTGGATCACGATCACACTCCCCGGCCAGTACGTTTGTCATTCGACCAATGAAACAGAACGGGCAACCGAGTGGGATACTGATCTAGGGCCAATGGAAGGCCTCGACGCACTGCAAGAGGATTATCATCGCGTGATGGCGATCCTTCGCGAGCGCGGCGTCAGGCCTTGCGGCTGGTGGAATGCGCAACCACAGCAATCCGGCGCGGTGCATCGTCATATCGTGTTGGCATGCCCAGCACTAGAAGACGCCCGCTCCGTTTGCGAGGTCTTCCGTTCCAAATTTTCGACGCGGCTTGAAGGTGATGAAGGGCAGGATCGTGGTTGCGCTGCATATGTGATCGGGGACACGGACAAGCGATTTGCACCGCCAAAGAGCAAGAGTGGCGAGGCTGAGACCGCCGCGACCGTCGCGAGGTATGCAGCAAGATATTCGACACGGTACGAGACAAAGAAGCCTGCGCCTGAAGGCGGTGAAGAGCCTGCGATGCAAATGCCGTCTGAGCTATCGCGGGCAGGCGCTTGGAAGTGGTCGCGGCGCATTCGTGGGCACAACTGGGTTGGCTTGGACGCTGGCCGTGCTCCGATGGAAATTTGGGACACGGCCTGGGCGAACGCTGCGCGGTCCTTCGACAATCCTGACGATGATCGAACCGCCGTAGGCCTGCAAAGCATGCGCGCTGCGCAAATGCATACGGAATTGTTGCTTGGATACAGACAGGAACTGGAAGCGCTGGCCGATGACAGCGAAAAGCAAGAGCTAAAGGCTCTGATCGCGGAACAATCGGACTGCGTGGCGTTTGAGGCGTGGCATGCAGCC
>Ga0180223_1002632_pt1 | contig 10430 bp, 7 predicted proteins | sample eDN5th30CKraftOP_FD_151337 | JGI IMG/M metagenome (GOLD analysis project Ga0180223, IMG submission 151337) | Enriched Organic Plus compost microbial communities from Emeryville, California, USA - eDNA 5th pass 30_C Kraft OP (version 2) (version 2) ...
TAGGCCAGCAAAGGCGCACTGCGCCAATTAACACCGCCGAAACACCTCCTCGGCGAGGCTGCGGCGGTCAGCCGGTATCCGCGTAGGCACGCCCCATGTTCACTGCCATTGCAATCGCAGCCAACGGGCTAGCGACCCAAAGCAAGCGAATCGAAACGGCGGCGCATCAGATCGCTTCGATGGGCGCGCCGTCCCCGGCCGGCGAGGCGACAGGTGCCCCCGGCTCTCCGGTGCGCATCGGCGCGCTGCCCGTAGGCGATCCCGTGCAGAGCGTGGTTACGCTCATAGAGGCCAAAATGGCCTACCGCATGAACGCCGCGGTCGTCGCCGTGGCGGCGGACATGATCGATACCCTCCTCGACGCCCACCAGCCCCGCCCGCCGGACGAGCGCCGCAAATAGGCGGTGGCATTCGTTCGCCCAGGACATACGTCGGCATGCCGCAGCGCTTTACGGTGTGCATCGTGGCCAATTGGACGCAAGCGGACGGGCGCTAACGCGCTAGACTGCAACATCAATCGTCTGGAACCGATTCGCGTCCTTGATGGCGGACATCGAGACAGTGGCGAACAAGCTGGCTGCCGAGAAGGAGCTGGCCGGAGCGTCCGTGGCTGCGGGCGAGCCCGCGCCGCCTGTTGCCACCGCCATGGCGAAACCGGATGCAAAACCGGATGCGGTCGATAGTGCTCCAGCCCTCGCCAAGGCCGGCGAGGCGAAGACGGATAAGACCAAATCCGCCGGGACGGAGCGGCCATCGGAGGATGGCACACATTCGAATAATACCGCGGCGGACGACGCGCCGGCGAAGAGCGGAGCATCATCCCCCAGCGCCCCACCCGCGGAGCGTTCCCAGGGGGACGCTGGACTGATCGGCGCCGTCGATGCCGACCAGCGCATCCGCACCAGCGCCGAACGGGGCGAGCGCACGCTCTGGATGAGCGCCGTCTTCGTCACATTCCTCTACGCCGCCATGATCGCCGCGCAGGTGATGGACATCGGCGGTTTCTCCGCGCTCGAGCAGGAGCTCGCCCAGCAGCAGCGCGAACGCGAGCGGCGCGGCCAGGGCGGCGATACCATCAGCGTCGAGCTCGTTCCCGATCCCGACCTCAACTCGAAGACGGAGAAATGGCGCGAGGGCGCAAACCAGCCGCCAAATCCCGCGCCGCCCCAGCCGCAGCAAACCGCCGCCCTGCCGCAACCGCCGGTCGAGCAGCCGCAACCGGCCGAGCAGCCGACAGAGCAACCGCCCGAAAAGCCGGACGAGAACGCCGAGCAGGAACCGGACAAGCAAGAAGAGAAGGAACAGGACAAGGAGCCCGAGAAGGACGAGCGAAAGGAGGCCGGCGAGCCGACGCTGCCTTCCTTGGAAGCGCTGCTCGACGCCGCCGCGGAGGATCTATCGGAGCAGGTGCGCGCCCACTACGACCGCAAGCCGCAACGGCGGCGGCCGCAGCAGCAGGCCATGTATTCCGGCGGCGGCATGCAGGTGCGCGGCACGGGCGCCGGCGGAAAATCCGATGAGTTCAGCAAGAGCGTCATCGACGCGCTGATGAAAACGCGGCCCGGTCCGGTTGCGCTCTGGGGACGCGTGCTCGTCAGCTTCCAGATCACGCAGCAGGGCGACCTGTTGTACGTGCGCGTGCTGCAATCGAGCGGCAACAGGGCGATGGATGACGCCGCCGTCAATGCCATTCATCGCGCGAAATTCGTGAAGCCGCCGCCCGGGCTCAGCCCCGAGGCCCGCACTTACATCATCGATTACATCTTCGGCTGACGCGCCCCGTTGCCCATAAGTGCCGCGCATCGAGTGACGATCGCGCAACACCAAATGCACACGAATCAGACACTGTGCCATCCTGTGGGGAATCTGTTGAAGGACACTTGAAATGCGCGCGTCGGCCCTGGCCATTGGAGCAATGATTCTGCTTGCGGGCGCCGCGCAGGCCGACGGCTTCCAGACCACGGTGACACCGGTGCAGCCCGGCCCCACCGGCTGGCACTTCCGCTTTACGCCCTATGCCTGGCTGCCTTGGATCGAAGGCGATGCGGTCGTGCGCGGACGCAATTTCAAGGTGCACCAGAACCCCGCCGATGTTCTCGAAGATCTCGACTTCGCGTGGATGAGCTACCAGGAGGCACGGCGCGGCGCGATCACGCTGTTCTCGGATGTCATCTACGGCGATGTCAGCAATTCGGATTCGCTTGTAGCTTCCGGCATGTTCTCACCCCACGTGTCGGGAACGGTGGGCGCGGCGCTGTCCGCCGACTACCGCTTCTGGATCGTCGAAGCGGGCTTCATGTATGAAACCAACCGCTACAAGTGGGGGAACTCGGCCGCCGAGACCGATACCACCCTCGATCTTCTGGCGGGCGTGCGCTATTGGCACCAGAAGCTCGACGTCGATCTGGCGCTCGCCGGAACGGCCAACGTCGACGGTCTGATCGTTTCGGGCGCCACGGCTGTGGCGCGGTCCGGCGGCGTCGACTGGTTCGATCCCTTCTTCGGCGCACGGCTGACCCACACGCCCGCACCCGGGCAGCAGCTCATGCTGCGCGGCGACTTCGGCGGCTTCGGCATCGGCAGCCAGTTCACCTGGCAATTGCTCGGCACCTACACGTCGTATCTGGGAACCCACGCCGGCATCGATTTCGACGCCTACCTCGGCTACAAGGCTCTCTCCGTCGATTACGACCGGGGCAACGGCGTCAATCGCTACGAGTTCGACGTGATCCAGCACGGTCCCGTCATCGGGCTCACCGGCACGTTCTGATAAGACGAGCTGATCCGCAAACAACGCGGATTGCCGCGCACGCTGGCGTTGTTGGTCGATGCTCTGCGATCACTCGATGGATTGCGCCGGCACCCAGCCGGGATGATCGAACTCGGTCGGATACCGCGCCAGGGCTTCATCGATGTGCAGCAGGCCGTCGACGGGGTCTGAGCCGGGTGCAACCGCCAGCACCTGATCGGCGCCATCGTCGATCTCGACGAGACGCTCCTTCAGGCGTTCCAGCGCCTCGCCGGAAAGCTTCGTAGTCGACAGGATGCGGTTGCTCTCCGCCTTGATCTGCGTTGCGAAGCGCTTCGCATGGTCGGGCGGCATCCGGCGGTGAGTGATCAGCGAATGGTTGGTGCGAACGAGATCGCGGATCGCCTCCATGCCGGAGCGCACCGGCTCGTCGGTCGGCAGCGGCGCGATGGCGAACCCGGCGCGGGGCACGATCTTCTCGGCGCTGGCAGGCGCAAGGAACGCCGACACTGCAAGCGCCGCAAGGAGAAGCGCAAAGGATCGCCTGATTGACATGTCCACCCTACGGAGATGCCACGTCTAACGACGCAGAACGCCCCGTCCTCCCGCTGACCGCTTCTTGCCTGAGGGATGAAAGCTCCCCTGCGGAGACACTCTAGAGGCGATCCGCGCCGAGTTGAAGCGCAGCCTCCGGCGGCCGCGCCCGTCCCTCAGGTGCGCCCCAGCTCTTCTTTGACCTTGGCGGCGAGCTGCGGCAGGGAGAACGGCTTGGGAAGGAAGGCGAAGTTCTCATCCCCCAGCGCGGCCTTGAACGCGTCGTTGGGATAGCCCGACACGAAGATGATCTTGAGCTCCGGATTGCGCTTGCGCAGCTCCTTCAGAAGCGTCGGGCCATCCATCTCCGGCATCACCACGTCGGAGACGACGATGTCGATCTTGCCCCGGCTCTTCTCCATCACCTCGAGGGCTTCGACGCCGCTGCCGGCCTCGAGAACCTTGTAGCCCTGGCGCTTCAGAGCGCGCGCCGCGAAGTTGCGGACGACTTCCTCGTCCTCCACCAGCAGCACCCGTCCCGTGCCGGTGAGATCGGCGGCACGCGGCTCCCGCTTCTCCTTGCGCGGCGCGGCAGCCTCTTCATCCGCATGGTGGCGCGGCAGATAGATGCGGAAGGTCGTGCCCTTGCCTTCCTCGCTGTCGGGATAGATGTAGCCGCCCGACTGCTTCACCATGCCGTAAACGGAAGCAAGCCCAAGGCCGGTGCCCTTGCCGATCGCCTTCGTGGTGAAGAACGGCTCGAAGATCTTGTCCATCACCTCGCGGCTCATACCCGAGCCCGTGTCGCTGACTTCGATCAGCACGTACTCGCCCGCCGTGAACTCGCGCAGCTCGAACTTCTGCGTTTCGCGCTCGGGCACGTTGCGCGCGCGAATAGTGACGGTGCCGCCTTCCGGCATCGCATCCTTCGCGTTGGTCACGAGGTTGAACAGCGCCTGGTCGAACTCGTTCTTGTCGACCATCACGTTCCAAAGCTCGGATGCAGCCTCGATCTTCAGCTCGCTCTTCTCGCCGAGGAAGCCCTTGAGGATGTTTACCTGATCGTTGAGCACTTCGCCCAGGTTGAGCACCTCGTTCTGCAGCGTCTGCTGGCGGGCGAGGGCGAGCAGCTTGCGCACGAGCTCGGCGGCGCGCAGCGCGCTCGCCTTGATGTTCGTGATGTCCTTGTAGGCGATGTCCTTCGGGCGGTGCTGCGCAAGCAGCATGTCCGAGAAGCCGAGGATCGCCGTCAGCATGTTGTTGAAGTCGTGCGCGATGCCGCCGGCGAGCTTGCCCACGACCTCCATCTTCTGGCTCTGCGCAAAGCGCGCTTCGAGCGCCTTCTGCTCCGTCGCATCGACGACGTAGAGGATCGCAGCCTCACGCGCGCCACCGGCAGCGAAGGGGCTCATGAAGACGCGCGTGACGTGATCCTTCTTCGGGCCGGAGGTGATCTCGATCGGCGTGTTGTGCACGCGCCCCGAGATCACGCGCTTCAGTCCCTCGTCGACGGAGGCGCGCGTTTCCGGATCGGCGGCACGGGCGAGCGCATCCACCGCCGACGTTCCCGTCGCAGCAGCGCCATCGAGCACCATGCGGCAGAAGGCCGAGTTGGCGGAGACGACGCGGCCATCCGAGCCGATCATGGCGATGCCGAACGGGGCCGACTGGAAGAAGCGTGCAAAGCGCGCGCCCGATGCCTCGTCCTCGAACTCGGCCGCGCCATCGCCCGCAAGATCGACGACGGCGACCGTCAGTCCGTTGCCGCTCGGCACGGAGCGGGCAACGAGCCGCACCGGCATCACGCGGCCGTCGTCGCGCGCCAGATCGACGTCGAGCGTCGCGGGTTCCTCGCTGGCGCTGCCGTTGAGGCGCGCAACGAGCGTGGCGCCATCGCCCGCGGTGAGGTCGGCGAGCTTCAGGCCGTCTTCGTAAACGGTGCGCGGCGTGCGGCCGATCCATTGCGCCAGCGTCGCGTTGATGTGCAGAAGCTTGCCGTCGGCCGCCACGGAGGCAAGACCGATGGGCGCGTTGTCGAACTGGGCGAGCTGCACCTCGACGCCTGCAACGCGCACGGCCTCGCGCTGACGGTCTGCGGTGAGATCCGTAAGACGCCAAAGCACGATGCCCGAGGCGCCTTCCTCCCCGGCAACCGGCGTGACGGCGAGTTGCAAGGTGCGCGCAACGCGGCTACCGGCCGGAACGCGGCCGACGGTGAATTCCTCCGATGCGGCTTCGCCACGCTCGGCGGCGCGCGTCAGCCGGAACAGCGCGGCGCTTGCTCCGGCATCCCCCGCCAGAAGCTGCTGCAGGGCAACGAGCTGGTCGCGCTCGCCCCGGCCGACGATGTCCTCGAACGAGGAATTGGCGTAGAGCGGCTCGCCGTCCCGGCGCGTGATCAGCATGCCGACCTCGGCGCTATCGGCGGCGGCCTTCACGACTTCCGCAAGCGGCGTGCGCTGGCCGAAACGGATATAGCCCGCCGAATAGGCAAAGAGCGCGAAGAGCCCGACGGTGGCGAGCGCCACGAGCATCGCGATCAGCACAGGCGTGCCGACGCCACTCATCACAATGCCGATAGCAAGAAGGGCGCCGACGGCTATGGAGCCGACGGTCGGCAGATAGCCGACCAGTCCCTGCATCGGCGTGATGGCATCGAAGGGAGCGGACGGCAGCTCGATGGCGTCGTGCTCACGCATACGCAGGGAGGCTACCTGATTCTGGGGGGAGGTGGCGTTGGGCGCCGGCATGACCGCTATACTCTTACGCATTACACACAGGAAGCTTCGTACCGGAATGCCGCAAGGGCTTAAAAAGCCCTATTTTATTGGTGTTATCTGGCGTCCGGTTGCGTCGCTTTACCCGTAAAGAGTTCGATCATTAGGGTTAAAATCGCATGAATTGCGGGCTATACCCGCTGGCGTCGAACAACCGGCCGAAACACCAATTCAAATTCCGCTAACGATCAACATACCTTAGTCGCGACGGATAAGAAATGACTGAAGTTCTTTGGCGCCTGCTCGCCGTCGCGTTTCTCGCCGCAGTGGCGGTGGCGCTTGCCGTCATCGTGCGAAAATGGCGTGGTGGCCCTCGCTTCGCCACGTTGTTTGCGAACAAGCCCGCAAAGCGCATCGCGCTGGTCGAGCAGGTCGTGATCGACGGCAAGCGCAGCCTCGTGCTCGTGCGTCGCGATGGCGTCGAGCATTTGCTGATGACCGGCGGTCCGGTGGACATCGTGATCGAAACGGGCATCGATGCCAGCCGCGCGCCGGGCCTCAGCGTCACCCAGCCGACGCGCCCGCCCCGGTTACTCGACGAGGCCGCCGAGTGAGCGGGCACCGCAGCTACACTCAATTCCTTGGGGGAGAGACCCTAATGCGCCGATCGCCGCCGATGACGAGGCTTCTCGCACTGGTGGTGTGCCTATGGGGCTTGCAGTGTGCCGCACTGCCGGGCGCGGTCGCCCTTGCGCAAACGCATGGCCAGCCGCAGACGCCTGCCGCTCAGCCCGCGAGCCCAGCGCCGGCGCACGTTCCTCCAGCCGCCACCACACCGGCGGCGCCGCCCGCTGCCGCACCTGCGCCGCCAGCCGCAACGCCCGCAACGCCGCCCGCCGCGACAGCGCCCGCGACACCCGGAACCCCTGCCACCGCCGCGCCCGCGCAACCTTCCGCAGCCGCACCGGCAGCGCCCGCGCAGGCGGCGGCGCCGGCCACCCCTTCCGGTCAGCCCGCCAATCAGCCGGCGCCAAATCCGCCCACCAATCAGCCGGCAGCGCCTGCACCTGCGACGACGGCGCCAGCCCAACCTTCGGCACCCGGAGCCGAGGCGCCGGCACCGGCCGCGCCGGCTGCAACCCCTCCGGCCGCGACAACCGACACGCCACCGCCCGCCGAGCAGAATGTGGCGGGGCCCTCGGTCGAGGATCTCGTCAAGCCGGTCAACGCGCTTTCCGGAGCCATCGACGCGGCAGAAAAGAATCTCGAGCAGTCGCCTGGAAGCCAGCGCGATCTGGCCACCCTGCGCACCGGCATCGAGAAGATCGAGAACAACGCCAAGTCTGCGGCCGAGGCCCTGCAGCCGCGCCTCAAGGAGGTGCGCTCGCAGATCGATAAGCTCGGTGCACCTCCCGGCCCCAACGATCCGCCCGAAGCGCCGGATGTCGCCGCGGACCGCCAGCGGCTCAACGCCGTTGCGGCGCAGATCGACGGTGCGATCAAGAAGGCAGCGCTTATCGCCGAGCGCGCACGCCAGCTCATCGGACGCGTGCAGAACGCGCGCATGGGTATCTTCACCCGCTTCCTCTTCAACCAGACCGACACTCCGCTGCAGTTGCGCGTCTGGCAGCAGGCGGGCGACCAGCTTCACATCGCGCGTCGCCAGCTGGGGTTCATTCTCTCCAACTGGTGGTCGGCGGCCACGCTCAACCCGCTCGGCCTCCTCGGCGTTCTCGGCACGGCGCTGCTAGGCTTCTTCGGCCTGCGCTTGCTCATGCGCCGCCTCATTCGCATGCGCCTCGACCGCGCTGGAGCGTCATCGCCATCGCTGCCCGAGCGCGCCTTCAACGCGGCGTGGGTCGCACCGGCCTACGCGCTGCCCGCCACCATCGCGCTGATCGTGCTCTATGTCGGCCTCGACGAGTTGGGGCTGTTCTATTGGCAGGTTGCCCGCTTTGCGCAGGCGGCCGTGTTTCCGCTCGCCGTACTCATCGGCGTGACGGCGCTTTCCCATGCTTTGCTGCAGCCGAGACGTCCGCGCTGGCGCCTATTCAATATCTCCGATGCGAGCGCGCTGCGGGTGCACCTCGCCGTCAAGGTGATCGCAGCCGTCTATGCGCTCGATTACCTCACCCGTTATCTCGTCAGCATCCTGTCGCTCCCGCTGTCGACGACCATCATCGCGACGTTCATCGCCAGCCTCTTCTACATGGCGATGCTGCTGTTCATCGTGCGCACGCCCCTAGGCCCACCGAGCAACGCACCCAACGCGCCGGTGCAGCGCTGGCGTCCCGTCTGGCTGAAGGTGGCGCTTATCGCGCTCGCCGTGATGCTCGTCGGCGCAGCCCTGCTCGGCTACGTCTCTCTGGGCCGCTTCATCGCCACGCAGATCCTGACGACCGGCACCGGCATACTGCTCGTCGGCGTGCTGCACATCGCCATCCGCTGGCTCGTTCCCGGCCCGGGCGCGAGTACGGAGGGCGAAGGGCGCGGCATGAGCGCGCTCATCGAGCAGCGTCTGAAACTCGACGACTTCGGCCGCAATCAGCTTGCACGCATTCAGCGCGGCCTGCTCAACGCGCTGCTCTTTGCCGTGGCGATACCGCTGCTGCTGCTGTCCTGGGGCGTGTCGAGCGCCGACATCATCAGCGGCGCGCGCGCGGCGGTATTCGGCTTCGATGCCGGCGGGATCCATATCTCGCTGGTGCGCATCATGGCGGCGATCGCCCTGTTCGTCGCCGTGCTCGCGGCAACGCGCTTCGTGCAGCGGTGGCTCGCTGCAAGCGCGCTGGCGCAGGGCCGTCTCGAAGCCGGGCTCGCCAACTCGATCTACACCGGCGCCGGTTACATCGGCTTCGCCATCGCGACCCTGGCCGCCATCTCCTACGCCGGCTTCGACATCACCAGCCTCGCCATCGTCGCCGGTGCCCTCTCCGTCGGTATCGGTTTCGGCTTGCAGTCGATCGTCAACAACTTCGTCTCCGGGCTCATCCTGCTCGTCGAGCGGCCGATCAAGGTGGGCGACTGGGTCTCGCTGAAAGAGGGCCAGGGATACGTCCGTCGCATCGCCGTGCGCGCAACGGAGATCGAGACGTTCGAGCGCGCGAGCCTCATCGTTCCGAACTCGGAGCTGATCACGCAGACGGTCGTCAACATGACGCACCGCAATCTGCTGGGACGGCTCGCGATATCGGTGCGCGTTTCCTATCTCGCCGATCCCGACCACGTCATTCGCGTGCTGCAGCAGGTCGTGGATAAGAGCACGCTGATCCTGCGCCATCCCCCACCCTTCGTGGTTCTCGACAATCTGGGTGAGAACGCGATGGACTTCAGCGTGCGTGTGTTCCTCGCCGACGTGAACCGCTCGCTCGCGGCACAGACCGAACTGCGGGCGAGCATCGTCAAGGCGCTGCGTGCGGAAGGCATCAACATTCCCTATGCCGGGGCACTCGCGGGGCATGCTGCGATCGATACGCCCGCGGGGCGCGCATCCATCGAGGTGGGCGTCACCCACGAGGCCGATCCGGAGGAAGTGCTGGAGGCGCTGCGTGAGGCCGCAACGCGTAACGGCCTCGCCACGGAAGGCGAAGTCGACGACATCCACATCGCCTTCGAGGACATCAACGACACCGCGCTGGTGTTCTCCCTCTCCGTGCCGGTGGCCGAAGGCGTCCGCGCCGGCGAAACGCGAACCGCGCTGCGCGCCCAGGCGGTGAAAGCCCTGCGCGAGCGCGGCATCGCACTCGCGAGCCCGCAGCGCCAGGTGCGCCTGCGCGATGTGGAGGATTTGCGCGCCTTCCTCGCCAAGCGCGCCAGCGAAAAAGCCGACGAACGACGTGCCGGAGCCAGTGACCTCGAACCCGGTTCCGGCGACGTCAAACCCGGCGAGGGCGAGCCCCGCAAGTCCTGAGACCAGCCAACAAAAAAGCGCGCCCAGGGGCGCGCTTTTTCAATCTGCTTCTCTACCGCCGTACCGAACGGCGGTGGCGCTCAATCCTCGCGATAGACCCGCTCGCGGCGCTCGTGGCGCTCCTGCGCCTCCACGGAAAGCGTAGCGATGGGGCGGGCATCGAGCCGCTTGAGGCCGATCGGCTCGCCCGTCTCCTCGCAATAGCCGTAGGAGCCATCCTCGATGCGCGCCAGCGCAGCGTCGATCTTGGCGATGAGCTTGCGCTGGCGGTCGCGCGCGCGCAATTCCAGCGCACGGTCCGTCTCGGACGTGGCGCGATCGGCGAGATCGGCGTGCTGGGTGGATTCCTCGTGCAGCCCGACGAGCGTCTCGCGCGTCTGGCGAATGATCTCGTCCTTCCACGCGAGCAGCTTCTGGCGGAAGTACATCCGCTGGCGCTCGTTCATGAAAGGCTCGTCCTCCGACGGGCGATAATCTGGAGGCAGCACTATCGACGAAGACTTGGCGCGTGCCGTCATTT
>Ga0180223_1002637_pt1 | contig 10403 bp, 12 predicted proteins | sample eDN5th30CKraftOP_FD_151337 | JGI IMG/M metagenome (GOLD analysis project Ga0180223, IMG submission 151337) | Enriched Organic Plus compost microbial communities from Emeryville, California, USA - eDNA 5th pass 30_C Kraft OP (version 2) (version 2) ...
GGCCCGGCAGCGTGATCGGCTTTCCGCTCATGCGGCCCGACAGTTTCAGGAACGCGATGATGGAGCCGGTGAAGGTGATCGCGCCGATCGCGACGCCGAGCGCCATTTCAACGAGGCTCGACTTGTGGATGTCGCCGGGCACGCCGATGTCGAAAGCGCTTGGCGCATAGAACGCGCCGGCCGCCACCAGCACTGCCGCAAGACCGACCAGCGAATGGAAGGCCGCAACCAGCTCCGGCATCGACGTCATCGGCACGCTGCGCGCCACATAGGCGCCGATGCCGCCGCCGATCGCGATGCCAAGGATCACCAGCAGCCAGCCGATGCCATCCGCCGGCGGATGCGCGGCCAGCGTGGTCAGCACCGCGATGGTCATGCCGGCAATGCCGAACCAGTTGCCCTGGCGGCTCGACTCCGGGCTCGACAGCCCGCGCAGCGCCAGAATGAACAGGACGCCGGCAACCAGATAGAACAGCGCGGCGATATTGGCGTTCATGGATGCGACTTCCCCAGCTCGATATTCGCTCGTGCGACTCTGACCCCCTCCTCAATCCTCCCCCTTTCAGGGGGAGGAGGGGAAACGCTGTGCCATTTGGCCCAATGTCGTGCTGGCACTGAGCCTCTACTCCCTCCCCCTGCAAGGGGGAGGGTCGGGGTGGGGGTCAACAGCCTGGACGAAAGGGCACTGAGTGAAGCGGCGCTCATCCCGACCCCACTCACTTCTTTTTCTTCTGATACATCGCCAGCATGCGCTGGGTGACGAGGAAGCCGCCGAAGATATTCACCGACGCCAGCACCAGCGCGATGAAGCCGAGGATGCGTGACCACAGCGGCCCGGACACATCGGTCGCCAGCGGCACTCCGACGGCGAGCAGCGCGCCGACCACGATCACCGAGGAGATGGCGTTGGTGACGGACATCAGCGGCGTATGCAGCGCCGGCGTCACCGACCAGACGACGTAATAGCCGACGAACACGGCGAGGACGAAGATCGACAGCCGGAACACGAACGGATCAACGGTCTGGGCGATGTGTTCCATGGAGGTCTCTCCTATGGCAGGGCGCCATCCCTCCCCTGCAAGGGGAGGGTCGCCGAGCAGCGCGAGGCGGGGTGGGGTGCTTTGTCAAAACGCTGACCCCACCATCCCTCCCCTTGCAGAGGAGGGATGGTGGGGACGGCATATGCAGCGTTCATCAGAGAAACCGGATCGCCGTGCATGGCAACGCGGCGCACGATCATGCCGCGCGCTGTCATGCCGCGCTCTTGGGCGCGAAATTCGGATGCACGATCGCACCGTCGCGGGTGAGCACGGTCGCCTTGACGATGTCGTCATCCCATTTGATCGCCAGCGCCTTCGCAGCCTTGTCGATCAGGATTTCCAGGAACGAATACAGGTTGCGCGCATAGAGGCTGGAGGCCGAAGCCGCCACGCGGTTGGCGAGATTGGGATAGCCGACGATCTTGACGCCGTTGACATCCGCCACCTCGCCCGACTTCGCGCCTTCGACATTGCCGCCGCGCTCCACCGCGAGATCGACCAGTACCGACCCCGGCTTCATCGACGCGACCATCTCGGCCGAAATCAGCCGCGGCGCGGGCCGGCCCGGAATCAGCGCCGTGGTGACGACAATGTCCTGCTTCTTGAGATGCTCGGCAACCAGCGCCGCCTGCTTCGCCTGATACGCCGCGGACATCTCCTTGGCGTAGCCGGCGGCCGTCTCGGCCTGCTTGAACTCGTCGTCCTCGACCGCGATGAACTTGGCGCCGAGGCTCTCCACCTGCTCCTTCGCCGCCGGGCGCACGTCCGTCGCGGTGACCACCGCCCCAAGCCGCCGCGCCGTCGCGATCGCCTGCAGACCGGCGACGCCGGCACCCATCACGAAGACCTTGGCGGCCGGAACGGTACCTGCCGCGGTCATCATCATCGGCAGCGCCCGGCCGTATTCCGCGGCGCCATCGATCACCGCCCGGTAGCCGGCGAGATTCGCCTGGCTGGAGAGCACATCCATCACCTGGGCGCGGGTGATGCGCGGCATCAGTTCCATCGCGAAGGCCGTCACGCCGGCGTCGGCCATCGCCCGCAGCGCGGGCTCGTTGCCGTAAGGGTCCATGATCGCGATGACGAGCGCGCCGCGCTTGTAGCTTTTGACTTCGCTTTCGAGCGGACGGCGCACCTTGAGGACAATATCGGCAGCAGCCGTGCCCCCGGCGGCCACCGTGGCGCCGGCCGCTGCGAAATCCGCATCGGGAATGCCGGATTTCACGCCGGCGCCCGGCTCGACCGACACCTCGGCACCCAGCCCGATCAGCTTTTTCACCGTTTCCGGCGTCGCGGCGACACGCGCCTCACCGGGGTCGATCTCAGCCGCAATCGCAATCTTCATGACGCCTCTCGGACGGGTCAGTCAGATAATGGGGAGACAGAGGGAGCGCCAAACGGCGGACAGTCAGACCAGAAAGTAGGCCATCAGCACCAGAATGATGATGACAGTGATGGTGCCCCACTTGGTCAGCCTGATGAACATGTCATAGGTGTGCTCGTGCTCGGCATAATCGTTGCCTGCCGCTGTCGCGTATTCGGCCCTGCCGTGGTCGGCCATGCGTCGTCTCCAGCCTGTCTGCCATGCATCCTGTCGTTTGTGGGTACCGCAAATAGGGTGGAAGGGCAACGGCGCGCGGTCCCATTGCAGCCCGCTGCGACATATCCGGACGGGCGCGGCAGCGACACTGCCTCCGATTGACAAACGCAACTCCGTGAACAGACTGGCCGCCCAACAGGCCCACGATCATTTCCGATCGCAACAACACCTGACTCCGGGGAGACGCCGCCATGATCCGCTTCCGATATGTCCTTTCGCTGTTCGCGGCCGTGGCGATCGCCACGCCGGCCCACGCCGACTGGGCGGGTTCGCCCGAGATCAAGGCGCTCTACGAAAAGGCGAAGGCCGAGGGCAAGGTGCACGTCTGGGGCACGACCGCCGGCGCGGTCGACTGGGTGCCCAAGGCCTTCGGCGCCGCCTTCCCCGGCATCGATGTGCAGTTCCACGGCGAGAACGACATCACCACCAAGGCGATCAGCGAAGCGCGCGCCGGGCGCAACCAGGTCGACGTCTTCCTCAATTCGCTGACCGGCATCCTGCCGCTGGTGCAGCGCGACCTCGCCGCCAATGTGGACTGGGCCGCGCTCGGCGCGCCGAAGGACGTGGTGGCCTTCAACGGCCGCGCGGCCATGACCTACAACATCGCCTACACGATCGCCTTCAACAAAAACCTGGTGAAGGCGGAGGACGTGCCGAAGACATGGGAGGCGATGCTCGACCCCGCCTACAAGGGCAAGATGGTGTCGAGCATCTTCCTGATGCCGCGGCTGGTCGGCGGCCTCAGCCTGGTCTGGGGCAAGGACAAGGCGATCCAGTTTGCGCGGTCGATGATCGGCGCGAACGACACGATGGTCACCCGCGCACCGCGCGAGCCGGTGATCAGCTCCGGCGAACGTGTCTACGGCATTGGCGAAATCGACTCGCAGGTGATGCGCTGGCAGCAGGGCAGCCTGCCGATCGAATATGTCGTGCCGGAACCGGTGGTGCTTGGGCAATTCCTCGTCGCGGTGCTGGCCAAGGCGCCGAACCCCAATGCCGCGCGGCTGCTCGCCGGATGGATTTTGAGCCCGGAAGGCAAGGCGGCGCAGGCCAAGGCCGTGCTCATCAATGACTATGGTCCGGCCGGCACGGGCGAGACCGCCAAGAAGATCCAAGCCAAGCAGATCCAGGTCGTCTTCGATACGCCGGACCTGATGGAAACACGCGAGCGCGCCATCGCGGAGATGGGGCCGATCATTTCCGGGCAGCGATAGGCGGCCGTCTCCTCGCCCATCGGCGTCATGGCGGGCTTGATACAAAGCCCACCATGACGAACCGGTGGGAGAGCTCGTATCAGCGGTTACTTCAGCTCAACCCCCGCCATCGTTTCCGACAGCCTGGCCATCTCGGTATGCTCGCGGCCCGGACCGAGCATCGCCTGCGACGCCGCCCACATCTCCCGGCAGAGATTGGCGAAGGGGGCGGGCGTGCCGGTCTCCTTCGCGATCTCCATGGCGATGGTCAGGTCCTTCACCATCAGGTCGAGGCCGAAGCCGCCATCGAACCTGCGCGTCAGCACCATCTGCTTGAACTTGCGCTGGGTGGAGCTGTTGACGCCGGTGGAGACATTGAGGATGTCCACCATGGTCGCGGGATCGAGACCGAACTTCTTGCCGATCAGCAGCGTCTCGATGCCGATCAGATAGCCCGCGGCCGACATCAGGTTGTTGAGCGCCTTCATCGCATGGGCCGCACCGGTGCCGCCGCACCGCACGATCGAACTGCCCATGCAGTTGAGCACCGGCTCCGCCCGCGCCAGCACCTCGGGCTCGCCCCCGACCATGATCGAGAGATCGCCGGTCTTCGCCCGCGGCACCCCGCCGGACACCGGCGCATCGATCAGCACACCACCAGCCTCCGCGACGCGCGTCGCCAGTTCGAGCGTCCGTGTCGGGTTGCCGGAGGTCATGGCGATGACCAGCGCGCCTTTGCGCAAGCCCGCCAGCACACCATCCCCGCCGGACAGCACCGCTTCGTCAGCGCCGCTGGTCGGCAGCATCAGGATCACCACATCGGAGCGTTGCGCGAGCGCGGCATTCGAGGGGGCTGCGTCCGCGCCATATTCCTTCACGAAGGCATCCACGCGATCCTTCGCGAGATCATTGACCATGACCTTGTGGCCAGCGGCGACGAGGTTGGCCGCCATTGGCCAACCCATATTGCCGATGCCGATGAAGCCGATCGCCTGGGCCGTCATTTCGTCTCCTGCACCGGCTTGACCAGCCCGGCCTCCTTCAACACCTCGTTCGCCGCGCGGAAGCCTTCAAGGCCGGCCGGCACGCCGCAATAGATCGTCGCCTGCAGCATCACCTCCTTGATCTCATCGACGGTGACGCCGTTGTTGAGCGCGCCGCGGGTGTGCAGCTTGATCTCGGCCGGCCGGTTCAGCGCGGTCAGCATCGCCAGGTTGATCAGACTGCGCGTCTTGCGGTCGAGCCCGGGACGGCCCCAGCCATAGCCCCAGCACCACTCGGTGGTGATGCGCTGAAACGCCATGTTGAAATCGTTCGCAGCGGCGAGCGAGGAATCCACATACTCCTTGCCCAGCACCTCGCGGCGAATCTCCAGCCCCTGCTTGAACAACGCGTCGGTTTCCGCCGTGACGGGGTCGCTCATGTCGTTTCCTTCCCTGAAGTTGGCCGATCAGCGGGCACTCTAGGCCCGAACTCCCGACCGACAAAGTGTCCGCGCCACGCAGCTGCCGCGGCGCGAGGAACCCGAGGACGGCAAGGGAATCTGATCACTCCGGGCTATGGACCATCCGCCTTGCAACTGCGGCCGTGCCGGCCAGCGGATGCACCGGGCATTGCGCAGGTCCATCCTGAACCGAAATCAGCTGTTGCGGCGCAATAACAAACAAAAACATGCCGCGCTATTCCTTCGCGCTTCCGCACCTTCAAGAGTAAACTTGATCAAGCCGGATTCGCGACGGGCGACCCGGCTGCGCCCCTGCCGGGACGCACGAGCAAAGCAAAAGGGGAAACGCGATGACACTCCAGAATTTCGATACAGTGCCGCCATCTCCATCCATGTTTGCAATGACCGACGGCCTGGCGAGCCGCACCAGTGACACGGCGCTGCTGATCGGGCGGCTTCTGTTCGGCTGGCTGTTCTTCATCAGCGGCTGGGCCAAGCTGACCAACATGGCTTCGATCGTCGGCTATCTCACCGCACTCAATGTGCCGAACCCTGGCTTCTGGGCCTGGCCATCGATGATCGGCGAACTGGTCATCGGCGCATGCCTGATCCTCGGCCTCGCCACACGCTACATCTCGCTTGCGAGCGTCGTCTATCTGATCGTCGCGACGGCGATCGCGCACCGCTACTGGGAATTCCAGATGCCGCGCCAGCTGGCCGAGTACATCAACTTCCTGAAGAATCTCGGGCTGATCGGCGCATCGTTGTTTCTGTTTGTTACCGGAGCGGGCCGCATCTCGCTCGATCACTGGCTGCGCCGGTCGCGTTGAGGCACAAAGAGCCGGGCGGCCCATGCCGTCCGGCTCTTTGCCACCCGCGGGTCTTACGGCTCGAACAGCACGCTCTTCGGATCCGGATTGCCCTTGAGCGCGTTCTGTTCCTTCATCAGGTCGATCCAGAATTTGATCTGTTCGGGTGACACATCCACCGTCAGATTTGGCGGCGGCAGCGATGACACCACCTGGGTCGGCAACTTGGTGTATTTGGCGATGGCGGCATACAAGTCCTCGGTATGAGTCTTGCCGTAATCGACGGCTTCCTGCATCGCCGCACGCAGCTTCTTCACCGTCTCGACATTGTCCTGCGCCCATTTGCGCGTCGTGGCGTGAACCACGGTGATGGTGCCGTCCGGCGTGTCCTTCAGCCAGTTCGCCACTTCGTAGCCAGCACCGGATTGCAGGATGCGCGCGGTGAACGGCGCCTGCGCGGGGAACGCATCGATCTGGCCGCTCTTCAACGCATCGGCAGCCTGCGGGAATGCGATCTCGACATAGCGCACGCTCTTGGGATCGACGCCGTTGTGCTTCATCGTGCGGATCAGCATGAAGTGGAGAAGCGCACCCAGGCCGGGCACGCCCACTGTCTTGCCTTTCAAATCCGCCGGCTTCTCGATGCCGCTGCCTTGCCGCGCAATCAGGATATCGCCGGTCAGGGGATACACCGCGCCGCCGGCAATGACGACGAGATCGAGGCCGGCGTCGTTCGCCTGCAACAACGTCGGCAGCGTGGGCCCGGCCAGCTGCACCGAATTGCTGACCAGCGCCGGCGGGTTGTTGCCCGAACTCTGCGTTGGGATGAATTCCACCTCGATGCCGCGCTTCTTGAAGAAGCCGCCATATTCCGCGAGGTAGCTGCCGCCGAAGCCGGTCACCGCCGTGAACATCATCTTCAGCTTGATCGGCTCCTGCGCCAGCGCGATCCCGCCCGTTGCGCCGAGCGCAATGGCGGACGCTGTTCCGGCCGTGAAGTGTCTTCTGGTGAGATACATCTTTCTTCCTCCCCTGGTCCTTTTGTCTGGCTGCCGGCGTCGCACAAGGCAGCCACGTTGCTATGGCGAAACACTATCAGACCTCACGCAGGTGCGACCATTACTTTCCTGTCATTCTCGCGCGGGCTTCTCGACAAGGAGGATCGGCAGGGGCACATTGCGGAGTGGGGGGACGAGCCTGTCCATGGAAGGGCTCGCAACGACGGACGCCATTGATGACCTTGCAGAGCATCGCCCGCACGGCGCCTGAGCAGACGCCAGGCTCACACGCCTCGCTGATCGAATTCAAACACATTCAGCACGCGTTCGGCGACCGGCTGATCCTCAAGGACGTCAGCCTCACCATTCACAAATCCGAGTTCGTCTGCCTGATCGGCCCGTCCGGCTGTGGCAAAACGACCCTGCTGCGCATGATCGGCGGCCTGCTGACGCCGCAGTCCGGCGAGGTCACCTATGCCGGGCATCGGGTGACGGAACCGGAAAGCGACGTCGCCTTCATGTTTCAGGACTACAGCAAGGCGCTGCTGCCCTGGCGCACCGCGTCGGGCAACGTCTCGCTGGCGCTGGAAGCCGGTCGCATGCCGAAGGCGCAGCGGCCCGCGCGCATCCGGGAACTGCTGGCCAAGGTCGGCCTTGGCGGCCATGCGGAGCACTATCCCGCCCAACTCTCCGGCGGCATGCAGCAGCGGCTGCAGATCGCGCGCTGTCTCGCACAGGATCCCGCCGTGCTGCTGATGGACGAGCCGTTCGGCGCCCTCGACGCCATGACGCGGCAGGGGCTGCAGGATGAACTGCTGCGCCTCATTCAAACCGCGCACACCACCGCGCTGTTCGTCACCCATGATCTGGAAGAGGCGATCTATCTGGGCGACCGCGTGGTGGCGCTCTATCCCAATCCCGGCCGCGTCGCGCAGGTGTTCAAGGTCGATCTGCCGCGCCCGCGCAACCAGCTCACCACCCGCGAGCATCCCGAATTTCTCCGGCTGCGCCGCGAGATCTTCGATTTCATCCGCGAGGCGGAAGCGTGAGCGGCTCGAAATTCCTCAAGGGGGCCATTCTCCCCGTCAGCCTGATCGTGCTGTGGGAAGTCTCGATGCGCGTGAGCGGCATCCAGAGCGACTCGTTGGCCTCGCCGTCGCAGATCGCCGTGGCGTTCTGGCATGCATTGCAGGACGGCACGATCTTGCGGCGCACCGCAGAGACGCTGCGGACGTCGCTCGGCGGCCTCGCCATCGGTGGCGGGCTGGGCCTGGTCGTGTCCATCATCCTCGGGCTGATCCCGGCAGCAGCGCGGCTGGCACAATTCTCGATCGAGATCCTGCGGCCGATCCCGGCCGTGGCGCTGATCCCGGTCGCGATCATGACGCTGGGCTTCGGCTATTCGATGGGCATCGCGCTCGTCGCCTTCGCCACCTTCTGGCCGGTGTTGATCTATGGCGTGTCGGCGATCACGAATATCGAGCCGCAGTTGCTGGATGTCGGCCGCGTGCTGCGGCTCAGCAATCTTGAGCGGATCACCAAGATCATCCTGCCGGCCACCCTGCCCCGCTACTTCGTTGCCTTCCGCCTCGCCGCCGCGGTGGCGCTGATCGTGTGCGTGACCGTTGAGATCGCCGCCAATCCGCTGGGCATCGGCTTTGAGCTGATGTCGGCCTCGCAGTCGCTGCATCCGGACCTGATGTTCGCGATGCTGCTCTGGGTCGGCCTTGTCGGCTGGGCACTCAATCTCTCGCTGCTGTTTGTCCAGCGCCGGCTGTTCAGCGCGGCGCCGGCAACGATGGTCACCGCCCAATGACGACGCTCAACCGCACGCTCTGGTTCGGCGGCAGTGTCGGCGTCGCGGCGCTGCTGATCGCCGGCTGGCAATTGATCGCCAGTTACAGCGGCATTCCGCCGGTGTTCCTGCCGGGGCCGGATCGCGCCTGGAATGCGCTTGTCACCGGTTTCTTTGATGGCGAATTGGGTGCGCTGACATGGGCGACCGTGCAGCGCATGCTCTATGGCTGGCTGCTCGCGTCGCTGGCCGGCATCGTCGTCGGCGCCCTGATCGGCAGTTCGCTGCGCGCCCGCGAATACATCCAGCCGACCTTGGAGCTGGTGCGGCCGGTGCCGGTGTCCGCCTTCATGCCGGTCGTGATGGCCTTCCTCGGGCTGTCCGGTTTCATGGTGACGGTGGTGATCTCGATCGGCGCGATCTGGCCGGTGCTGCTGGCGACCATCTACGGCGTGTCGAATGTCGAGCCGCGTCTGGTCGAGGTCAGCCGCAGCCTGCGCTTCGGCGGCTTCCAGCGGCTGTGGAAATTCTCATTGCCGAATGCGCAGGTCGACATCCTGGCCGGCATGCGGCTTGGCCTGACCGTGTCGCTCATCCTTGCGGTGATCGGCGAGATGCTGACCAGCGAATACGGCCTCGGCTTCTCGATCCTGCAGGCGGCGCGCTCGTATCAATCCGACCAGTTGTTTGCCGGCGTGATCGTGCTCGGGGTGATCGGCCTTATCAGCAATCTCGCGCTGCAGGCTTTCGAATGGCGGATGCTGCGCTGGACGCGAAGGTAGGCGACACCGCTTCAGATAAAGCTCTGAGCTTCAAATAGAATTCTGACTCGTGTCCCGGGCGCAATGCGGCATCGGAAGTCGGGTGTTCCCGACTTCCGCACTTTGTATCGCAAGTCGAAAACATTCGACTTGCGGGTGACGCGTTGCAGAGCCGGGACACAAGGTCCGTTATGTGGCTGCGGCGGACTATCCCACCCGGATGACGATCTTGCCGAAATGCGCGGCGGACTCGAGGTAACGATAGGCCTCCTTCGCCTCGCCCCAGGCAAACACCCTGTCGATCACCGGCTTCATGCCATTGACGGCGATGGCCCGGTTCATCGCCTCGAACATCTGCGTCGAGCCGACCGAGATGCCCTGCACGTTGGCGCGCTTGCCAAGGATCAGCATCGGATTGAAATCACCGGCCATGGTGAGCACGCCGATCATGCTGACTTTGCCGCCCTGGCGGATCGCGCCCAGCGACTTCGCCATGGTTGCCGCACCGCCGACCTCGACCACCTGATCAACGCCGCGCCCGCCGGTCAATTCGGCCGCCGCCTTGTCCCAGTCCGGCGTGGTCTTGTAGTTGATGCCGTCGGAGGCGCCGAGCTCCTTCGCCCGCTTGAGCTTTTCCTCGCTCGACGACGTCGCGATCACGCGCGCGCCGAACATTTTTGCGAACTGCAGCGCAAAGATCGACACGCCGCCGGTACCCTGCACCAGCACGGTATCGCCAGCGATGATGTGGCCATGTTCGACC